>Ga0209062_1000111_pt1 | contig 298938 bp, 262 predicted proteins | sample Coa_R2_2_FD_187158 | JGI IMG/M metagenome (GOLD analysis project Ga0209062, IMG submission 187158) | Surface soil microbial communities from Centralia Pennsylvania, which are recovering from an underground coalmine fire - Coalmine... | ecosystem: Environmental > Terrestrial > Soil >... | reverse complement strand
ACCAGTTGAATACACAACGTCTTCAGCAACACCATATTCGTCGCCTCGAACAATTAGGGTTCTCGGTCACTTTAACCCCCAAGGAGGTTGCCTAATTTCGGGGCTTCGAGGGGATTTTCGTAGGAACGTCAATTCTCCAAGTATCTTCATCTTTCTAGTGGTGAAATTGGTGCAAAAGGTCTGTTTTTGGCCTATAATCTCTATGTACATTTCAAGAGGGCGTACGTTCCTTTTCCCTATCTATCTGTGCCTTCGTTTTGGACCTTCATGTATCTCCAGGCGCAGGCGTAACAGCGTGTTGTAAAGATCGGGTCCAAGAGCATCCATCACCTCTGGCTCTCTGTCAAGCAGGGTGCGTAGATTTTGCCGAGCCAGCTCTATCTCCGCTGGCTCCGACAGGATCTGATAGATGCCACTTAAGGTCTTTCCCCCGGCGGGCTGGCCTGGAAGTCTAACCTGGATCGGAGTCTGAAATGTACCAGGAATAAGGGTTAGCAGAATGAGCAACGCCGTCGTGTAAGGATCAGAGGGGCCTTCTGAAAGGAGCGCTTGGCGTAATCGTTTGCTCAAGTTGCGCCACTGCCCGTTCTGGCGATTGATTACCAGGGTCTCAACCTTACCGAACAGAAAGCGTTCTTTGCCCATCAACTGGATACAACCTTGCTCCCGAAGTCGGCATTCTACCTGGTCATACATATTTCCTGCTAACTGTTTTCCCGCTCGCTGTACAAGCAGAAAGGAAAGCCAGTCACGAACTTTCATGGCGCTCTCCACAGGCTGCATCTGCCAGAGAAGCTCGTCTAGAACCTCATCGCCGGTAGGAGGTTCTCCCATTACCATCAACAACCCTTGTCTTTCCGCTGCCCTCTGGTATCTATAGGCGAGAATCATCCCGCAGAGCCAGACACACAGCAGTCCTGCCAGGCCAATAGGAAGGGCCAGCTGACTTGACGGAAACTCCGTGGGTGTACTACCTATGGATATGGCGCTTAGTGAAAGAAAAGCGACAAAGAGCAGGGCCAGGATCAGATATAGAGGAGGCCTGGAAGGCGAAGGCTTTGCCTCCTCCGACTCATCCGTACACACATACCCGCGCAGTGCCAATTCTATGAGTGCTGCCCCGAGGTAGGTATAGAAACTCATCTTGAGCGCGACACCAGAGGCCAGAGGCACATCTTCACCATAGGCATCAACGCCAGTCCGATAGAGCAACAGCGTCGAGGCTTCCAGGAAGCTGAGAGCGGGCGCTGAAGTATCTAACGACCTTTCCTGCCCGAAATTTGTGGCTGCGCGTTGCTCAAAGAAATCGGTCATAGCCCCAACCCCTTTCAGATGAACAAGGACATCATTTACTGATCAAGTTGCAACAAATGCTCATCGAGACGATGCGAGCCAGAAGGATACTGGCAAAGCAGGTGAAGCTTATAGGACTGCAAAAATGCTATCTATAAAGGATGTCACAACTGCCTGAAGCGCCAGTTGTTCGGATGGAGTAAGGGCATGGGAGTATGCTTGACCGACAGACATTGTAGCTTCCTTTCCGTCAAAGCTTCAGATTTCTGTTCTATTAGTTGACAATAAAATCATACATGCGTCGTTGTATTTCACTAGCTTGTTCAAATGGCATGAATTGCTCCTTTTTAATTCTGTGAGCGTATGTAAATAAACCGACTATCTACTTAACTGAACCTCTACATGCTTTGTATTAATTATGACGTAAAAAGTGTTTTCCCCCAAAAAGGTATCTTCCGTACTTGACAGCAGAGGGTTGCTTCCAGCGGCCCGAAGAAAAGCGGCTCCATTCCACTCATAGCCACTGAAAAAGGGCATATCCTTGTCCTCCATAAGACGCCTATGTTACTGTACTGGAAAGCTTATATAACTAATGAGTGGCCCGTTAAACTGCTTTTTGGAGGAAGAGATGCGGTATACGATCCGCCCAGCAAACAAAGATGACGAAGCTTTTCTCTGGAAGATGCTCTACTATGCAGCCCATATGGAGGAAGAAGGCGAGACCTCGCTTCACGCGGCAAAGCACAACCCCGGTCTCGTAAAATACGTCCAGGAGTGGGGACGCGAGTCAGATCGAGGGTACCTCGCGTTGAATTCCGCTAGTCTTCGCCCAATAGGGGCAGCCTGGATACGGTTGTTCGTCGGGCAGGAGAAGATGGTGAGCTCTCTCGATGATGGTGTCCCTGAGCTCGCCATTGCGGTTTTGCCTGAGTATGTTGGAAAAGGCGTGGGAACCCAGTTGCTGACTCACCTGTTAGCAGCCGCCAAAAAGCGTTACTCTTCCGTAGTGCTAAGCGTTCGTATGACCAATCCGGCCAGGCGACTCTACGAGCGTCAGGGTTTTGTTGTCATTGGCACCACCAGCAATCGCGTCGGGACCGAGTCGGTGATCATGCGCAAAGATCTGTAAAGGGTTCCGTATACAGTTCTGACAGCTAAACGAAACCGCCTGTAGAGCCAATCTACAAGCGGTGCGTGGTGGAGATGAGGGAGAGTCGAACTCCCTGTCCAAACGGACTAACCGGAGAATGTACTACAGGTTTAGTCGATGCTTTGCTTAGGCGCTGAGACCTCCCACCGACAGGATGCGCCAGCGCTGGCCCTCTGGTCTTTGATGACGACTAGAAGGCGGTGATCGTCACCGCAACTCGTGTCTTTGACGCCCGTTACCAATCCCACGAGTAAAGGTTGGGCGGACGACGCGTCACTACTTCTTAGGCAGCGAGAGCGTATTGAGGAGTTGCTGTTTTGGCAACTATTGTTTTGTCGGTTGTTTAACGAGAGTGCATACCGACACCTCGACCTGCAATTCTTCAATCTGTTCGCCTGTCGAAACCCGACATCCCCAGATGAAGTTGCATCATCAGCCCTATGTCTCTGGCTTCGATGCACTATCAATTATAACATATCGCTTGACAAATAGCAAGCATTGAAAAGTCCTTTTTTGCCGCCTTCGGCGGCAGCGAGAAAAAAGATGCGAGGACACCTCACGCTCCGGCAAAAGGCTGCCGCCCTCTGCACTCCTGCTGGTTCACAGCTTTTCCATCACCTCGCTGTCAAGCCGATATTCTACCCAGAAAACGCTCCAGATTGACGATGAAGCGTTCGTGCAGACCTTCGCCGATCTTTTGCTTTTCGTCGTGCGCCTCAACTCTAAATACCAGGCGGCGCCCGTCGATTTCGATCAGTTCGGCGGTGGCGCGCACCCGCTGGCCCAGCGGCGTGGCAGCGAGGTGCTTGACGTTGACGACGGTGCCAACCGTAACATGACCGGCATCCAGTTCCTTTGCCACCGCAGCCCAGGCCGCGTTCTCCATCAGCGCGATCATCATCGGAGTGCCAAACACTTCAACGCCGCCCGCTCCAACGGCTGCGGCTGTGTTTTCATGGACGACGGTGGTTGTCGCCTCTCCCTTTATTCCAGGCGTTAATGCCATGTTACTGCATCCATCCTTTCAAACATGTTACCATAACTATATAACAAATACTCCCACGCTTGTATTTCAGGCGTTCCTGACCAACGTTTGTTGATGCTATATGATCACTTTGCTTTTTGAGGAGATATCGTATGCAAACACGTTTTGAGCGCGTCGCCCATCGCGGCGGCTCTCAGCTCGCACCAGAAAATACGCTGGCGGCTTTCCGCAATGCTTTGACGTTACCGGTTGATGCTATTGAACTGGATGTGCAGATGAGCCGCGATGGACATCTAATTGTTTTTCATGACAATACAGTGGATCGCTTGACCAATGGCAGAGGCAACATCCTTGACCTCGATTTCGCGTACTTACGTTCTCTGAATGCTGCCGCGCACTTTGCAGGTGGTTGGCCTGAACCAGAGCAGATTCCTACTTTGCCGGAAGTGTTTGCCCTGGTCAAAAATCGCGTACAGGTCTATATAGAGATCAAACGCAGCCAGCGCGATGGCAGCTATGGACGATACCCGCAGATTGCAGCAGCGGTTGTGCGCGAGGTACAGGCAGCTGCTATGCTGGATCAGGTGGTTGTCATTTCATTTGATTGGTCGGTTCTGGCAGAAGTCAAGGCGCTCGAACCTGCGATAGAGACAGGGATGATCGTTTCCAGAGGCGTATGGAATCCACATGCAGAGCACGCAATAGGTCTGCTGATGGAGCAGGCGCGCTCGCTCAGATGCGGCTGGATTAACCTCGATCTGCGGCTATTCACCCCCAAAATACTGGCTGCCGTCCATCAGCAAGGCTTGAAAGAGGGGATCTGGACGGTCAATACGGAGCAGGAGTTGCGGCATCTCGCGGCGGCTGGGGTGGATTCCCTCACGACTGATCGCCCAGATCTTTTTGCTGCAATGTGATAGCCAAGAGTGTTGGCGATGTGTCTCTTCTCGGTGCTTATCCGTTCTATTAGCAGAATGGGCAATGGTACCATGCCGCTATAATTGAGCAAAGACGGTGTGCTATAATTGGCACCATCTTTTAAGATATAGAAGTAGCAGCCACACGGTTGTGAGCGGAGAATAGAAGATATGCAACAAGCGGAGACAGCAGTAAAAGTTCAGCCCGGAACACTTACTCCGGCTCCTCCCCAGGAGGTTGCGCTATCAATCGTTATTCCGGTGATGAATGAGCAGCAAAGCGTTCGTCCCCTGTATGAGAAGCTATCGAGCCAGGTTGAGCAACTGGGGAAACGATATGAGGTAATTTTTGTCGATGACGGTAGCAAGGATGGCACCTTTGCTGAGCTAAAACGGCTACATGATGAGCATCCAGATATCGTGCGCGTAATTCGCTTTCGGCGCAACTTTGGCAAAACACCTGCGCTGGTAGCCGGCTTTAGCCGTTGCCGTGGTGATGTCATATTTACGATGGATGGTGACTTGCAGGATGACCCGGAGGAGATCCCGAACTTTCTGGCGAAACTGGATGAGGGGTATGACCTGGTCTCCGGCTGGAAGTTTCCTCGCCTGGACCCGATCTCCAAAACGCTGCCTTCAAAGGTCTTTAACGGCATGGTGAGCGGGTTGACCGGCGTTCATCTCCATGACATTAATAATGGCTTTAAAGCCTATCGCCGCGAGATGATTGAAGATCCGCATTTGAAATTGTATGGCGAGTTCCATCGTTTTGTGCCGGTGATGGCGCAGTGGCGCGGCTACAAGGTCGCGGAGATCAAGGTGCGCCATCATCCCCGTCAATTTGGCGTTTCGAAATTTGGCATGCGCCGCTTTGCCAGGGGATTGGTTGACCTGCTCAACGTCCTCTTCCTGGTATCGTTCCTGCGCACACCCCTGCGGCTATTTGGCCCGTTAGGCTTCTGGACACTGCTGGTGGGTATCCTGATAGATGCCTTCGTGGTTTTTCGCAGCTATTTTGTGATTCACCAGCCGATTCACAACCAGCCTTTGCTTTTCATAGGCATTTTGCTGATGATCTTTGGCGTGCAGTTCATTTTGACCGGCTTACAAAGCGAGATGATCCGTCATTATGCCTTCCAGCCTGGCGAAGAATATAGTATTAAGCAGGAACTTGATTGATGCAGAGGGCGAATTTGATAAAAGTGGGGAGGCAAGTGCTGCGTTTTGGCTTGCCTGCGGTAATACTGGTATATCTGTTCTTTTATGTACAACGGAACTGGAACGACCTGGCAGCCCACAAATTCCAGCTCAATCCCTGGCTGATGCTGTTGGCTTTGCTGGGCTTTCTTCTTCAAGAGCTGTCCTTTGGCATCATCTGGCGCATGGTTTTGGCCCGCCTCAGCTATCAGCTAGACTTACGTACGAGCCTGCGCATCTACCTGGCCTCAGAGTTCGTACGCTATATCCCCGGCAATGTCTGGCATGTGCTGACGCGCATCTTATGGGTGGGCAAGTACGGGGTCCCTCGTCCCATTGCCTTTGCCAGTATGACTATCGAACTGATTACGAAGCTGGCCGCGGGGGCGCTGATCTTCGCTGTCAGCCTGCTCTTCTGGGGCGATGTTGGACTAATAGGCAAGCTGCTGAACGGCTCGCCGCTGATCGTGGTATTGGGACTGGTGACGATTGTGGCATTATTAGTAGTGCTGCATCCGCGCGTGCTTGGTGGGCTGTTAAACGGCGCGCTGCGGCTGGTGAAACGCGCGCCGGTGGAGCTTACTTTACGCTATAGCGATATTCTGCTGGTGACGCTGGCATGGTGCGCGAGCTGGCTTGTTGCTGGCATCGCTTTTTATGTGCTGCTGCTCGCCCTCTGGCCCGCCGCTCCACCGATTGCATTGCCGATTTGTATCGGTATCGAGGCAATGGCCTGGGATATTGGCTTTTTGAGCTTTATCACTCCCAGCGGCCTGGGATTTCGCGAAGGCGCGGTAGTTGGCCTCTTCGCGCTCTCGCTGCCGTTGTCCTCAGGCATATCCGCTATTCTGGCACTGCTCTGGCGCCTGATTTCGACGCTGGCGGAGTTGATCTGCGTCAGCATTGCTTATATAAGTGGTGGGCGACAGGCCCGCGCCATTCGACAAGAGCAAATCGATCAGGGGTTAGCTGATGGCGCGGCGAAAGGGGGCGATACCGCTAGCACATCGTCGGATCTGCCGTCGCGTGTCGGTGTAGAAGGAGGGATAGGACGTGATTAGTGCAACGTGGCGTAAGCGTTTCTCAATCCTGCGTAACCGGCTCTACCTCTATCCACCGCCGAAACCAATGCCGCGTACCCGCCTGTTCTGGTTTGCCACCGCGCTGGTTTCTCTTGCTGTGATCGCATTTAGCCTGTTCTTTATCTTCTATATGACCGCCCGGCAGGATGCCTTCGGCCTCAATGCTGAAGATTTTGGCATTATGGACCAGGCAATCTGGAATACGCTGCATGGCAATATGCTGCATCAGACGATCTGCAATATTGTGACCGATACAAACTGCTATACGACCGATGGCGTCTCTCGCTTTGCTATTCACTTTGAGCCCATCCTGTTCCCGGTTTCACTACTCTACCTGATCTGGCCCGATCCCAAGATATTGCTGGTGGCGCAAACGCTGATCGTGGCAAGCGGAGCCTTTCCAGCTTTCTGGCTGGCGCGCCTGCGCTTGCGCAACGAGCTGGCGGCGGTGGCAATCGCGGTACTTTACCTGCTCTATCCCGCCCAGCAGCAGGCGACGGTCTCCGATTTTCATGCCGTGACCTTTACGGCGGCGTTCCTGCTGTTTACGCTGTATTTTATGTATACGCGCCGCACGGTCTGGCTCCTGGTCTTTGCCGTCCTGGCGATGGCCTGCAAGGAGGAAATTCCGCTCGTTGTGGCTATGCTTGGCCTCTGGATGATAGTCTTCCAGCAGCGTTGGCGCTGCGGCCTCGCGCTGACCCTTATTGCGGTAGCCTGGTTCGCTCTGGCTTTCCAGATGTTTCACCTCTTCAGCCCCACCGGACATCCCCTGCTGGCCTCTCGCTATGGACAACTGGGCAATGGACCGGTGCAAATTGTTACCAATATCGTCAGGCATCCCTTTGGCTTCATAAAACTGTATGTCTTCTCTCCTGGCCGACGAACGTATCTGGATACGCTGCTATCGCCCACCCTGTATTTACCGCTGCTTGCTCCCTGGGTGCTGATCATAGCTCTTCCGTCGCTGGCGATCAATCTGTTAAGCTCGAACTTCCAGATGTACAGCGGTCTGTTCCAGTACAATGCCGAGATCGTGCCCATCCTGATCTTTTCTACAATTGAAGCTATCGTGCTGCTTCTGTGGCTGGTATCGGTGATTGCCGCTCGCTGGCGCAGCAGACAGCAGGGAACTTCGACGGAAACCAGCGCACCGGCCCAACCCTGGAGATATGCACGAGTGGCACATGTGAGCATGCTGACAGTGCTGCTGGGGCTGATTCTCTTCTCGACGGTGCGCTGGGATGATGATTTTCATGGGCAGATGCCATTCTCAAACGGATTCGCCTGGCCCACAATTTCTACCCATATTGCCTTAGCCAATCGCTTCATTAGTATGATTCCGCCCGATGCCTCCGTTTCGGCTCAAACGCACCTGGTGACGCATCTCAGCCACCGGACGAAGATCTATCTCTTTCCTTATGGGGCCGATAGCGCCGATTATGTGTTCCTGGATGTCACCAGCGATATTTACCCCTATAGCGTGCCGCGAAATTACATGGACACGCTAAAAAAAGTCCTGCTGAGCGGCAATTATGGCATTGTTGCCGCTCAAGATGGGTATCTGTTGCTCAAACGCGGCTTGCCGCCACCAGGCACCGCCTCATCCTCGACGGCGCAACCCGGACAGAATCTCGAAAATACGGTAACATCCATGAGTCTGAACCTGCCGGAGAATTTTTGCTCGTATATATATGCTGCACCAGATGCGGCCACGAAGCGGCTTCAGGCAACCTTTGCCGATCAGAGAAATAGTATAAACCTGGTTGGCTTCAAGATTGACTCGAATGGTACGGGCAACACCTTCAGCAGAAATGATGGACGCATAGTCATAACAACGTACTGGCAGACGAGCAGCCCGATAGCCACGCCGCTTCAGATGGTCGTACTGTTGCATGAGAGCGATGGGAAAGAATATTTTGTGACCAATGATGTTGCCGATCTCTCCTTGTGCCAGACTCCCTCATGGCAGCCCGGCAGGGTTGTGCGCATGACGACTGAGACATTTAGCCTGCAAAACTCATCTGTGCCAAATGGGCTAGCATATTTGTCCATAGCCCTTTTACCTCTCGCGCAATCATCTAGTACAATGATGGATGTGCAGGCCCGGCTGCCTTTACAAAAGGTGAATGCGCCGGGGACGGTTATGCCAACGCGCGGCACTAATGCTTTGCAGTTGATGCCAATCACAATTGTCAAGTAATATCTAGCGTATGCGGCACGAACAAGAAAACGAAAGAGGTTGTAGTGATGGGCACTTATTTGAGTCAACTCCCGCCCGCCGAACTCGCCCGGCTAAAAGCTGAATTAGCCGAGACGCTGATTGCTAATTTCTGCTATCCGCGCTTTTTTGATTATCGCACCGAGTCGTTACGGATGCGCCCCGTTGATCGCGCCAAGCGCCAGGAAGTCTGGCTTTACCTCAGTTCGTTCGACTTCACTTCCTGGGGAAGTATGGACCTGATGTCTCCCAATTTCCAGCTCCAGGTGGAAAACCTCTTCATTCAATTCGTGCAGCGCAACCGCAGCTTTTTCGGTGAACAAGGCCGTAAGAGGATGGCCGATATACGCATGCTGATTAGCACATCAGCGGCATCGGTTGTACAGGGCTTACGAAACCACATAGCGGGCCAGAAGCAGGGCAATACTGCCTTCGGTAGCCCGCGCCCGGTCATTTCCTGGGCTACGCCAATTGTGAAGGGACGCAGTGAGCCGAGTTGGGAGCAGATTTCCGCTACGACGATGGCATTGCAACAGCAATTGCAGGAACTACGTGGAGAGATCAAACCCGCTACAGCGAGTGATGGGCGTCCCGCAGCAACCGCTTCGCCTTCGGCTGCGTCAGCTCCTGCATCTCCACGACCGATACAGTCGCGCATCGTGGGGCCTGGCATTGAGCGTGATAGGCCATCAGTACCTCCTGCTCCAGCAACGGCGTCCCCGAGCGTTCCTCGCCCCATGCCGGACGCAACCCCATCGATTTCGCGAGGCGCACCACCTTTGAGCCCTGCCGCTACAATGGGAACACCGCCAATGCCAATGCCGAACAACCCGGTATCCGCGCCGCCTCTGAGTCCTGCCGCGACAACAGGCTCACCACCAATGCCAGGCAACCCGATATCCGCGCCGCCTATGGGAACGCGGCAATCGGGACCACTTAATGCTCCCGGGGAACCTCTGTCCAGGCGCAGGTCGGAGCCGCTGGTTACCCGTATAGAACTTTCTCCTGCTTCCAATCCATTACCACCAAAGGCGCCTGTGAATAGCAACTATACCGCACCTGCGGCTGGTTCGCTGCCTCCTAAGGCACCTGTGAACAGCGGCTATGCCCCACCTGCTTCCAGTCCAGTGCCTCCGAGGGCGGCGGCCAACAGTGGCTATGTTGCGCCTATTTCTGGCATGGTGCCAACGCCCGCCCCAGTTCCTTCGCGCGGCTTGACTCAACCCACGGCAAAGGTAACACAGGCGGCTGCCGGTCAGCGTGACGCCTCGATTATGCCAATTGGCGAGGATGATATAGCCATTTTTGACCAGATGCGCCACCAACTCCTGGTATGGATGCGGATCGAAGCAGTGAAAGCGGGTCTGGATATCTCTAATTTGGGGCCTGCACAGTTGCTTGAGATATTGCGTCAGCAGGGCCGTATCGACGAGACGCGCTTGCAAGTTGTATCAACCCTGCTCAATCTCTCTAACCAGGTCGTGCGCACCGGTATGGTGAGCATCCTCGATTATAAGCAGGCGTTGATGTTCCATCTTATGCATACCAAAAGGTAGGGGCTGGGCTTGCCCCCACTGCTCATTTACTGTTACGCTGTTGACGAAGCGGGTGCTGTAATCTCCGGTAACAGGTCGCGGATCTGTTGCAACCATTCTGGACCCAGAAGGCGGCGAGGGATGCGGATCACCCCCTGCTGCACCCGCGCCTCGTTGCGGAAACGACGGTACAGCAAGATTCTGTTTGGCACGACCGTGCGCCTGACCGTCAGTACGAGTTCGTTATCTTTCATCGCGATGGCTTCGAATCCACGTTGCACGGCCTCGACCTTCAAGCGTACCAGTGTGAGCAAATTCTGCACCGGCATGGGTAGCGCGCCAAAGCGGTCGCTCATCTCCGCCGCCATTGTTTCGACCTGCTCTGGCTGATTGAGATTTGCCAGCCGTTGATAGAAATTGACCTTGAGCGCGCGATCCCCGATATATTCATCGGGCAGATAGGCGTCAAGCGGTAGATCGATAGTGGCGCTGGGCAGGCCAACCTCAACCTGTTTCCCCTGCAACTCCTGCACGGCCTCCGCCAACAATTTGCAGTAGAGATCAAAACCAACCGAGTTCATGAAGCCGGATTGTTCCCCGCCGAGCAAATTGCCAGCGCCACGGATCTCCAGGTCTTTCATGGCTATACGAAATCCTGCTCCAAGCTCGGTGGCCTCGAAGATAGCGCGCAGGCGCTTCTCCTGGATGGGCGTGAGCCTGGCGTCTTTGTTATAGAAGAAGTAGGCGTACGCCTGGTGCGTGCCGCGCCCGACGCGTCCGCGCAACTGGTAGAGCTGCGCCAGCCCGAAGAAGGCCGCGTTATTGACGATGATCGTGTTGGCATTCGGGATGTCCAGCCCATTCTCGATGATCGTCGTCGAGATCAGCACGTCATATTCGCCGTTGGAGAACCCCAGCATCACCCGTTCAAGCTGCTCTTCGTTCATTTGTCCGTGCCCGACGATGATGCGCGCCTCCGGCACCAACCTTTGTAATTTCTGGGCAATCACCTGAATACCCTGCACACGGTTATGTACGAAGAAGACCTGCCCGCCACGGTCGATCTCGCGCAGGATCGCTTCACGAATAAGATCGTCGTCGTACTCACGGATCGTCGTGCGGATCGGCAAGCGTTCCTGTGGAGGCGTTTCGATGACGCTCATATCGCGCAGATTGACCAGCGACATATGCAGCGTGCGCGGGATCGGCGTGGCCGTCATGGTCAACACGTCAATCTCGTGGCGCATCTGCTTTAGCCGCTCTTTATGCGCGACGCCAAAACGCTGCTCCTCATCAACGATCAATAAGCCCAGGTTCAGGAAGACGACATCTTTTTGCAGCAGGCGATGGGTGCCGATGACAATATCGACCTTGCCAAGCGCGAGATCCTCCAGCACATGCCTCTGTTCCTTTTCTGAACGGAAGCGGCTGAGCAGTTCCACGCGCACAGGATAGGCTTTTAGACGCTCTCTGAAGGTATTGTAGTGCTGTAATGCCAGCACGGTCGTTGGCACAAGGACGGCAACCTGGTGATGGTCGAGCACAGCCTTGAAGGCCGCCCGAAGCGCAACCTCCGTTTTGCCATAGCCTACGTCGCCGCATACCAGGCGATCCATCGGTCGAGGTCGCTCCATATCGGCCTTGACCTCCTCAATAGCATGGGCCTGATCGGGCGTTTCCTCATAAGGGAAGGCGTCTTCCAGCTCTTGCAGCCAGGGCTGCTCCGAATCTGGCGGATACGCATGACCTTGAGCTGCTTCGCGCATACTGTAGAGGCGCAGGAGATCGCGGGCAATATCCTGGACGTTTTCCTTGACCCTCGATTTGGCGCGGGTCCATTCGCTGGTGCCCAATTTGCTGAGCGCTGGTATGGTATCGCCCATGCCGATGTAGCGCGTAACACGGTCAAGCTGGTCGGTCGGGATGTACAGCTTATCGGTGCCTGCATACTGGATCAGCAGGTATTCGCGCTCAACGCCAGTCATATTCATTCGCACCAGGCCCTCAAAACGCCCTATCCCGTGCTCCTGGTGCACAACGTAATCGCCAGGGTTGACCTCGGCCAGGAAGGAGGCGGGCGTGACGGGCTTGCGTCGTTGCGCGCCGCGTCGCTTCGACCAGCCAAAAATCTCTGTGTCCGTATAGACGCGCAACGCCAGCGAGCGCGATTGCCACCCCTCCATCATCTGTCCCTGGATCAGCGTTAAGGTGCCTGCTTCTGGAGGCTGATTGATGTTTGTGCCGGGGCTAACGTGAATGGTGGCTTCTGGCAAGATGCTTTCATCGCTCAGCACTTCGGACATGCGCCTGGCCTGGGCGGTGACGATCACAATCCGTTCGCGGTTATCGAGCGTCTTGCGGCAATCCTGGACGAAAGCGCGCAATCTGCCGCCGTATGAACTGGCGCTGCTGAACGTTGGCACCAGATTCTCCGTACCACCCTGCTGCCGTACCTCAAAATCACTTTCCGCCACCGAGAGGATATCAGCCAGACGCAACTGGCGCCGCTGTTGAATCTGCGGCTCTAGCTGCTGCCATGTTACATGCGCGTCTCGCAGATGTGCAGGATTTTCGCGTTCGCGTTCCAGCCGTTCCTTCATCTCTATGGCCTGGGCATCAAACTCGGCAATATGGTTCTGGATACCGGCGGGGTTGTCGAGGATCAGCAGCCCTGTACGCGGCAGGTAATCCAGGATGGTCGCCTGATTGTGCAGGTAAGGCAGGTAGAAGGTGATATCATCAAAAGAGCGGCGCTGGCGTAGCTCCTCTAAATCGTGCTGCCACCGCTCCTCGGCATCGCGATGCAGGATATTGCTATCCAGGCGTTCAAGCTCTCCGACCGCTTCCGGTCCGCGAATGGGTAGCGCCTCGCGAGCTGGCCCAACTACAAAGATATTGATCGGATTAAGCGAACGTTGGGTCTCCTGATCGAATGTGCGCAGAGACTCGATCTCGTCGCCAAAGAACTCGACGCGCACCGGTCGCGGCAGGGTCGGCGGGAAGAGATCGACGATGCCGCCGCGATGGCTAAATTGCCCCGGCTCTTCCACCTCCGCTACAGGCTCATAGCCGAGATTGTAGAGGTGTTCCAGCATCATCGTGAGATCAACTTCCTGCCCTGGCTGCATGCTAAACAGCGAGGCGGACAGCTCCTGCGGCGGAATGACGGGCTGCGTGAGGGCGCGGGCGCAGCAAACCACCAGGGGCGTGCGCTCGCGTTCCACCATAGCGATCAGCCCCTGCATGCGCTGCTGCGTTGTCACAGCATCGCCAATGAGGCGTTCATAGGGCAGGGCGTCGCGACCTGGAATATAGAATACATCGCTCGGGCCAGGTACGAACTGTTTGAGCGTCTCGACCATCTGGCCTGCTTCTGTTTCATCTTTAACCACCAGCAGCAGAGGTTGTTTCAGCGTGATAAAAAGGGTGGCAACCACGTAAGGGCGCGCGGCTTCGGTGATCCCGGTGAGCGCGGGCACACCTTCAGCTTTGCGCAGTTGTTCTAGTAAGCGGCGGTATTCGGGCCTTTGTGCGAGTAACGCGAGTAATCCCTGTAATGTCAACATCATCCTCCGAAGGCACAACAAATAGCGCCCCTACCAGCATCAGCCATAGGGGTGTTGTGGCCCTTTCTCTAAACCTTCAACTGTTATCATACCTCACTCACAGCCGCTACGCAATGTTTTGTTCGTTTTTTGTTTGTACGATATTGTGAGAAAAAGTGATTATGTATACTTAAAGCAGTGAAGGCATACTGACACGCCCTTGCTTTCTTCTTCACACCTTTAGGGCATCCTGAGAGAGGAGACTGAGAGATAGTTGCCCTCTCAATCTCCTAATAAATTACGCAAAATCCTATTTATCAGTTCCTCCCCAAGAATTTATTCAGGTTCTCGCGCCACCCCGGTAAACCAAAAGCTTGCATAATGTGAGACATATTGACATTGATCACCCATGCCTGATCGCAGGCTGCAATTGTCATCAGGACTGTTTTTTGAACGTCGGTCAGATCATGGACGGTCATGCCTTTTTGCACAGGGCTGCGACCAAAAACAAAGTAGAGAAGGGCATTGGTCAGATTGAGCGCGCTGTAAGAAGTAGCTTTTTTGAGCGCCTCTAAGCAAGGTGCAAGAGCGATACTGGCAGTTTCAGGCTCAAGGTTACATAATACCATGCTCATATCGGCGACTATACCAGAGTTGGACCAGGGCAGCCCGTTGTATGCCTCCTCTACCTCTTCAGGGTTGGCAATGGTCTCGACCAGCCTCTGCACGGCCTCCAGTGGTGGCGCGCCATTCTTCATCATCACCAGCGCCATTGCGGCGGCCAGCCTGACGAGCGGATGTTCATTTTCCGCCTTTAGCATAGCACCAAAAATCTGGCTATGCTGCTCAGCTTGCTTCCCCGCTAAAACGCCCATACAGAGCAACAGGCTGGCGCGAACCTGTGGGTCACCTTCAGTCTCAAGACGCGCCTGAACGATTGGCATGATCTCCGTCGCACGCTCTGGCAGGGCGGAGAGCGTGTATGGCACACACTTCCTGGTTTTTGGATCAGCATGCTCCAATAACTGGAAGTAGACCGGCACCCCTTCTGCAACGGCGTTATGCGCCTGCTGTACCCAGAAAAGTTCTACCTGCATCTCCGCTTGATACTGGAGGGAATTGACCTCTTCCTCGCCGAAAAAGCGTGCTTGCAGTGATTGATGGACCTCTTTGTAAGAATGGCCGTTGGCAAGATGGAACAGGAGGATCAGAATCTCATGCTTATCCTGAACATCGTTACTTTCCAGCAATTCAATCAGGAATGGCGCTGCATAAGAGGTAGCTTCATAGACCGTACCCTGGTGCCAGATATTCCCATAAAGCTCGTAGATGGCTCCCCGACGAGCACCTTCATTGTCTGATGCCAGCGCCTTGATCAGTTCCGGTACATCGCTTGCCTCGCCATACGCATGATTGAGTTGATGCCAATCTATTTTATCAAGATTCTCTAACATAGATCCTCCATTGAAGCAGCTTTTTAATTTCCCTTACCTATATGATTTCTCTGAACAGAGCACGTAATCGGTTAAAAAAGTACTAAGGTAGGGTCATGGGCATATCTTTGCTTGCTCCATGACTTTTCTACCTCCTGGTCATCCTTCTAAAAAATGGCTAGCTCAGCAACAAAAAATCACTTTACCTATCGTCATAGCTTTAGACGTAGAAGTACGAAGCATATGTAATTTATGTGATATAAGTGGGGCGTTAAATATATCCAGTTTTTTAGAGGAAGCGTTTTACACTTTAATCACCTTCAGCCATTTAGCGACGTACGGGACGGATGTGCCCTGAAGGAGCACGGAAGCTAACACAACGAAAAAGACCAGATCGAAGAGCGTTGTGGCTTTGGGCAGGCCAGCCAGCAAGGGGAAGGTCGCCAGCACAATGGGAACAGCGCCCCGCAACCCGACCCATGAGACGAAGAGTTTTTCTCGCACAGACATTTTTGTGAAGAGGAGGGCAATAAAAACGCTCAGCGGGCGAGCAATGAAGACCACAATCCCTGTGATGAGCAGCCCATCTACCATAATAGCGGGCAGGCGTGAGGGGAATACGAGCAATCCCAGGATCAGAAACATCGCGATCTGCATCAGCCAGGCCAGGCTATCATGGAAGCGCGAGAGCCGATCCATGCGTTGAATAGGACAGTTACCTAGCAGCAGCCCGGTCAGATACACTGCCAGAAAGCCACTGCCGCCCAGTATAGTGGTGAGACCATAGCTAAGCAGGACGAGCGCAATGGTAAACACACGGTACAATCCCTCGACATCAAGATTCAGCCGCCTGATCAGCCTTGCCGCTAACCAGCCAATGAGCAGTCCCATAATCAGTCCCACCATTAACTGCTGCACAAAAAAGATGAATCAAAAATAGGATCAGTGCTTCACAGCCCAGAGATAGGCCAGGGCGAGACGATCCTCCCGCTGATTCGTCTCGACCAGAGGACGCAGGAAGCTGGTGAATTCTTCCATTTCGTCAGCCGTCAGCGCCTCGTGCAACAGTTGCCCGTATGATGGAATATTTGGATTGGGGGATTGCCGCAAGAACGTTTCCCAATTTTGGCAGTCCGCAATCCCATCCTTTCCTATACCGCCAGGGACAATCGAAATCTTTAGTTCGAGATGCACCTCCGAGAACCCGGCCCTCTCTGCGAAGGCAATCAGGTCGCGCTCGTCAAAATCTATCATCGATTCCGTCTGGCTGGAATGATAGCGCGCATGCACGGCCCATACTTTCTTGACGAGAGGTCGCATTGAGAGCGGCACACGGTAGCCGAGGAAGAGGTGTGGTGGCTCAGGATAGGTAAAACGGTTGATCGGTTCAAAAATGGAGAGTCGCCCATTGGGCCTGAGGACGCGGTAGAACTCGTTAAATGCCTCTTGTTTCTCATGGACATAAATAAGCACCGAACGGGTGGTTACCACATCAACCGAACGGTTTTCAATCGGGCTAAGGTCCTGTGCAGCAGCTTGAACAAACTGGCACCGGTCAAGTATTTTCATCTCTTGCGCCAGGGCCTGGCAATGGTCTAACAGGTTTTGCGAAATATCGCTGAAGATTACCTTCCCATAAATACCCACGCGATCAAGAGCACCGAAGGCAATCAGGCCGTCGCCGCAGCCCACATCAAGAATGCGATTGCCCTCCTTGATTCTGGCATGTTGCAGAACGTTATCGCGCACCTTCGATAACAGTTCTAACATGGCCTTTAATCGCTGCGAGTCGCCGCCAAAGCGCTGATGGAGCAACCATTGCGCCCAACGGTCCTGGTTTTGATTCCCCATAGTAGCGTCTCTCCTAAAAGGTATTCTGGAGTGCTCTCCTGATTTATAGTAAGAAGAATGAAGGAAATATTACACAAAAACGGGTAACGGTACCGAACGGATGTAGCACCCAGCCAGTATATTTTTTCTGCTTGCGAGACTGAAGTTCGATTTGCATTAGTGTACCATAAATTTGTGAAAAATGTTAGGACATTGATAAGACATTATGTTTAGTTTAGATATTTTCTAAGATTCTTGTCAAGCAGTTGCTCAAGATCCAGAATGCTTTCAGTGCTTGTTGCAGCAGTTCCTCTCCCGCATGATTTTTCGTAATATCTTTTTGTGTATCGAAATGCGAAAATTGAAGATGCCTCTGCCCTCGCAGCAATACCGGTCGAACTACAACCTTTTTCTGGTAGCTATAAAGCAGATATGCGCGTACAACGTACACCACAGGTCGATGACATCGGGAGGGCTGCCATCTTCCCAGACTTCTATACATTGCCGTAACTGCTCTCGCGTGGTGACTGGCTGGACGACCAGTTGGGGCGCGACTGCAATATCCTCCTTGATTCTGAGCAGATCGACAGCCATCCCAGACTCCGTTTCCAGGTGGACGAGTTTATGTTCTTGCAGGATTGCTCCCAGATTGGCAGGGCGGGAAGTTGGTCCCAGATGATATAAAAAAGGCAAGCGGCGCTCTTGAAAAGAACCCAGGACGCGATCAAGCGTGGCGTGAAGGAGAGCTGGCTCAAGATTTGTATGGAGCACACGATTAAAAACATCATGACGAATTCCTGTCTCGACCCAGAGCATCCCCGGGTCATCGTGAACCGTTGTTCCAGGGAAATGACGAAATAGCTGTATCCAGAATGCAAGATCATTCGCTTCGAGTGCCTGTGAAACGAGCGATGGTGAGAGATCCTGCAAGAAATTGCTCATCAAGACGCGACCTTTCTTTTTTGGGCTTGTTGAGATACGCTCAGTATAGCATAGACGAATGAAAATGTCGTAGGAAATACCTTGACAAACCTCAGCCCTCTATATTAGTATTTCAGTAAATGCTGAAATATTGAAAATCAAGTCTTATTAGAGGGTGTTATGAATGCTATTGAGACACATCATCTGACGCGGACCTTCGGGGAGCGGGTCGCCGTGGATAGCTTGACGCTGGCGATTCCTGAGGGGACCATCTTCGGGTTTCTGGGACCGAATGGCGCAGGCAAGACGACGACGGTCCGCATGCTGGCCTCTTTGATCGCTCCGACGAGCGGCTCGGCTACTGTCAATGGGCACGAGGTGGGCACCGACGATGAGGTTATTCGCCAGTCGGTCGGCATTCTGACGGAGACGCCAGGGTTGTATGAGCGACTGACGGCGCTGCAAAATCTGGTGTTTTTTGGTCAGCTCTATAACCTTCCGGCTCAGCGTGCCGCCGAACAGGCCGAGCGTTACCTGCGCTTGCTCGATCTGTGGGATCGGCGCGCTGATAAGGTTGGCAGCTTCTCAAAAGGCATGCGTCAGAAGGTAGCAATTGCTCGCGCCCTGCTGCATGAGCCTAAGATAGTCTTTCTGGATGAGCCAACCGCCGGACTCGATCCCGAAGCTTCGCGGGTGGTGCGCGACTTCATCAAGAGCCTGAAGAGCGAGGGGCGCACAATCTTCCTGACAACGCATAATCTTCCCGAGGCGGATGAATTGTGCGACCTGATCGCTGTCTTTCGCACGAAGTTGGTGCGCCTGGATACGCCGGAGAAGCTGCGCGTTGGCCTCTTTGGACGTGGGGCAGAGGTGCGCGTGGTCGGCGATGCTGCCCGATGGATTGAGACGGTCAAAGCGCTACCCTTTGTACATAATGTCACTGCTCGGGAGAGCACCCTCTCAATCGGGCTGGATGATCCCGATGAGCAGAATCCGGCGCTGATCCAGGCTCTGGTGTACGCGGGCGCTCAGATCCGCACAGTTGCGCCAATTGCTCACTCTTTAGAGGATGTTTACCTGGAGCTGGTCGAGAACGGCAAAAGCGAAGGCGAGCAACCGGCTGCTACACAACGCTCAACGCCCACATGAGGAGTCAAAAATAATGCATAAAATTATGGTGATTCTGTACAAAGAATGGTTGGAGATCAGGCAGCAACGCATGCTCATTATCAGTATGGTGCTGCCACCGTTGATCTTCGCGCTGCTGCCGCTGGTGGTCGTCTATGGAGTCGCGCATACTGGCTCTAGCGGTAACCTCAATTTACCGAGGGCCAACAATCTTTCACAGCTCGGCCATATGTCTCCCGCCGAGGTTGCGCAGGCGCTCGTTGGTATGCAGCTCTCCGTGCTCTTTCTGTTGCTGCCATCGATTATCACCAGCATTGTCGCCTCCTATAGCGTCGTTGGCGAGAAGACGAGCCGTACGCTGGAGCCGCTGCTGGCAACGCCGACACGGACCTGGGAATTGCTGGTTGGCAAGAGCCTGGCCGCGCTGATCCCGGGCGTTGGTGTGACCTGGCTGAGCGGGCTGATTTTTATTATTGGCATGGCACTATTGACGAGCAGCCAGCGCGTCTTCTTCGCGATTGTCAGCCCCGGGTGGCTGATCCTGTTTCTGGTCTGGTCGCCATTAATCGGCCTCATCTCTATCGCGGTCATGATCGCCATTTCGTCGCGCGTCAACGATCCCAGGACGGCGCAGCAGCTGTCGGTCTGGATCATCGTGCCATTCTTCGCCGTGTTCTTCGGGCAGGCGGCTGGTATCCAGGTGCTTGGTCCGGTCTTTACACTGATCGTGGCCGTGATCCTGGCAGCGCTGGCGTTGCTCGCCGTCTGGGTCATGACGCAGATTTTTCAGCGCGAGACGATCCTGACCCGCTGGAAATAACGTTGCTCAAGCGATTTGTCTATCAATAAAGCGTGAGAGATGCAAGAAAGGATTCTTCTCTTATGTCGCCATCAGCAGTTCAAATCACTTTTATGTCGGCAGCGGCAGTCCAGGTCAATCCGGGCTTTGTTGCCTTCCTGGCAATAGCCTTCATTTTCAGTGTCGGCTATCCTATCATACTGGCAATTATTGCCCGCAGACGGCTCAAGGTCGGATGGCGCTACTTTGGCTTTGGGGCACTGATCTTCTTTGTCTTCCAGATGATTACGCGCGTACCTGCTGTGATTATCCTGCAAAATGTGCTCGCACACCAGTTGCAGGCATCGGCCCCGTTCCGCATCTCCTGGCTGGTAATCCTGGCGATAACGGCGGGATTGTTTGAAGAGGTTGGTCGTTACGTGGGATATCGCTTCTTGATGAGACGCGAGGAGAAGACATGGAATAAGGCTGTGATGTATGGCATTGGTCACGGTGGCCTGGAATCGATGCTCTTAGTCGGCGGCCAGCAACTTTTAACGTTGATCAATATACTCACTTTGATGTATATATTGAATGCCAATCCAGCCGCGCTCCCTGCCGCTCAGCATGCTCAGGTAGTACGGCAGTTTGCGGCGCTCAATGCGCAGCCGGTCTGGTCTCCGTTGCTGGCAGCATGGGAACGCCTGTGGACGCTGCCGGTCCATATCGCGCTCTCGGTCATGGTGCTCCAGGTGTTCCGGCGCAACAATCTGGTCTTGTTATCCAGACGGCCAACGCTGCTGCCGCAGCTAGCTCCGCTCAGGGCGTCTGCAATGAATGGCTGGCTCTGGCTGGCGATCCTGGCTCATGCGATAGTTGACTTTACCGCTGTGATCGTGTTGCAGATATTGGGTGCGAGCTTTGGCGTCTCTCTGCTGGTTGAAGGCATTATAGCGATCTTCGGCCTGATTGCGCTCTGGATCATTTGGCGGTTGCGTGATCGTGGCGATAGCGGGCAGGCGATAGGATCGCCGGCGGGACCGCCTGCATCGACGGCAGTAGTAGAAAATCCGCCGGTAGCATAACGCGCGTTTTGATCTTGTTGTAACATGTAGGGAGGCAGGTCGTGTGCCTGCCTTTTAGTACCTCTCTGTAAGAGAGGCAGGACATCAGATAGACTATGCAAGAAGCCTATAAAGCCATCGCCGATCCCACGCGGCGGCGTATTCTTAAATATTTGCGCCGGGGAGAGCGCACGGCAGGGGAGTTAGCGGAACACGCGGGCATCAGTCGCACGGCGCTCTCGCATCACCTGACGATGTTGAAGCTGGCCGATCTGGTGCGCGTCGAGCGGCGCGGCCAATTTCAGGTCTATTCGCTCAATACGACCGTTTTTCAGGATTTAATGGCAGAGATTCTGGACTGGTTCGGAGGAATCGATGATTCCTCTGGCGAGAATGGAGTTGCTCCTGATGGCGAAGAAGAGGAGCGCATCTCCGATCTCTGATAATTGCTTGTTATTTAGTTGTCCCCCTCAAATGGTGGCGATAAAGGTTCATGCCCGCTCCCGCTCCGTACCTGCTGTTGGTAGCAGATATACGAATAGATATAGAGAAAGATGCAAACTGCAATAATCGGCACAACCACTCCCCAGAGACGCAAAGCTGGCACAAAGCTAGCTGGAATACCAAGCAGGCCAGCCGCGACGAAGAGCCAACCACCCAGCCGGTGAGTACGTTCCCATACAACTGAGCTGGTCAGGGTCCAGGGTGTGCGAATGCCCATCCAGAAATTGCGGCGCATCTTGCCTGTGTAGTTGCCCAGGAAGATGAAAAGCACCGAGACCGCCAGCATTATCACCATAGACATATTAAAACTCACGCCCATAGCCTGCGCAACGGTCGAGAGCTGAATAATCAGCATAAACAGCATGACGCTTGCCAGGACTATCTTCCCAACCTGAAGATTGGCCGCAACGTTTTCACGTCCTCCCAGGCGTGGACCAGCCGCTATCAACATACGGATGAGCAGATAGAGCCCTATGCTGATCAATGGATGAAGAAACGTGCCGATCCATTTTGGGCCATAGTTATCCGCCTGACCATTGAGTCCCCAGTGAATGGGTATAGTATCAGGCAGCACCGCAAAGCCGTACACCGCCACAATCACCTGAATAGCGATAATTGCCCAGATCAACAGGTCAATTGAGGACCGAAATGCTGGTTGGGGTGCTATTTTATCCCCTGTATCATCAGAAATGCTCATATCGTACCCTCCTCGGATACTTCTGTTTCATAGCTAAACCCGATATTGCTTTAATATGTTTTTCAATTAGCAAACTCACCTTCCCCGATCCTCACAAGTTCAATATTTCAGCAGATACTGAAATAATAACGCTTTGCCAGATAAAAGTCAAGTGGTAGAGTTGCTCGCGAGCTTCTATCACTGCTGTTTGACCGGGGAGCTAGCTCGTGGGATCTTCGTTGGCCTCAGGCTGTTACTCTTGGACCCGGGCTTGCTCTAGAGCTTCGGCCTCTTTGCGCAGGCGTTCCTGCTCGCGCCGTTCCCGCTTGAGCCGTTGCTTTTCCTCAGCCTTGCGCAGCGCCTCCGGATCGGTATTGATGAGATTCATGGCAGCGGTAATACCCTGCTGGATCATTAGAGGGATGGCCTCGACAGCTTTATCTTCGCTCATCTCCAGCACAATACGCTCATCTTTTGATGGAGTATTCAAGACGTAATTGATGGTCTCCGCACGCTGATGGATGGGCCGCCCGATGCCGATGCGCAGGCGGGGAAATTTATTGGTGTGCAGGTGGTGAATAATGCTTTCGAGGCCGTTATGTCCGGCGGCGCTGCCCTCCGGTCGCAGGCGCATCTTCCCCACGGGCAGGTCAAGTTCATCATAGATTACAAGCACATCTTCCGGCGACAGCTTGTACCAGCGGACCAAGTCCCCCACCGCTTCCCCGCTATTATTCATATAAGTGATGGGTTTGACCAGCGCCACTTTTTCGCCGCCAATAGTGCCGCCGGCAATCATGGCCCGTCCGTGCCGCTCCCACTTCCAGTGAGACTTTGCCGCCAGCTTATCTACAACGCGAAAACCAATATTATGCCGTGTCTGCTCGTATTGAAGACCTGGATTACCCAACCCGACTATCAGTTTCATAAGAGTGCGCTAACGACCATAAGCCAGGCGCGTTGCCAGGTACTGCGGCAGGCCCGCTTTCATGATCTTCTCCTGTGTTTTCTCAAAATCATAGGGGATACGATAGAAAGTAAAGCCACGCTCCGTATCGTAAATCATGAACGCCGCGCGCGGGTCCCCATCGCGAGGCTGACCAACGCCACCGGGATTGATGATGGCGCGGTAGTTATCCGGGGGTCGCCATTCTCCTATGGGCGGAATAATCATCTCATTGGTGACTTTCACCATGCTCTGGCTTAGCCCTAGCAGGGAAAGCAACTCTTCTATTTCCTGGTTAATACGGTCCTCGGCGCTCAAAATGACCTCTTCCGGTGTCGTGCTTACTGCCTCCTGTGGCTGTGCCTTATCCTCTTCACTCTCCTCCTCGTCTTCTGCACCAGAAGAGACATTTTCTGAGGCGCTATCTGTCGCGGCTGCATCCACTGCCGTGGTTTCCTCGCTATCTTCATCGGGCGGGGCATCTGTAGGAGGAACATTTTCCGTGTCGTTCGTTACTTCATCAAGCTGTGCGGGTACGCCATCGTTGAGTTGCTGTTGGACGGTTGCCCGAGCATCGGCTAGCTCTGCCGCAGCCTGGAGCGGGTCCGCGTTGATTGCCGCACTCTCTGGCTGCGCCTCAACCCTGCTAGCGTGCATCGTTGGTCGGATCGCAGCCATCTCGGTTGTTTCATCGTCACCCAGGTTTTTGTCCGCCTGGTCATCTTTCTTGTCCTTCTGTGCATTCAACGTGCCATTCTGCCCAATCGCGCTCAGCGGCATTGTTGGCGTGTTGGCAAAGGTATCGGCCTGCTGAAAAATCACCGGGACGTGAGTATGTCCAACGAGGCAGTAGCGGGTATAGAAGTATTGAAAGCTGCGCTCAGCCAGTATCTCGGACGTGAGGTATTCCCAGAGGGGGCCATAGGGGCTGCCGTGAACCAGCAAGCAGTCGGGCATATCGATACGCTCGGGCAGGTTGGCAAGAAATTCGCGATGCTCGTCGGTGAGCTGCGCCGCTGTCCATTCTGCGGAGATGCGTGCGGCCTCGCTAAAGTCTTCCAGATCGATTTTACCCACGGCTGCCCAGTCATGATTCCCGGCGATAATCACATCAGTGCGTTCGCGTAACGTCGTAATGCACTCGTTGGGATTGGGGCCGTAGCCGACCAGGTCGCCCAGGAACCAGATGGCGTCAATCGGTTCCTCCTGCGCAATCTCATCGATTTTCGCCAACACAGCCTCTAAGGCTTCCAGATTTGCGTGGACATCAGTGAATATAGCGTACCGCATGTATTATACTCTATTCAAATTATGGTAACGGGTAAGTGTGCTTATTCTACCATGTTTGTGACCGCCTTACCAGTACTAATTTTCATCGATATGGCACTTTATAGGAGAAGCGGGCCATTGATCGCAGCCTGTTACGTGCCGGGCAGCTTACGGGGCAGGGCAAACCCCCAATCGAGCAAAGAGGCAACGTCTTTGACGCGTTGCGCTTCGCTTGAGCTGTGCAGGACCGCGCCAATGATATGATAGCCGTCGCGCGTGGCGGCAAAAACCAGGCAATAGCCGGCGGCAAAGGTGAAGCCTGTCTTGATGCCCAGCATGCCCGTGTAACTAGCAAGCATAGTATTGGTATTTGTCCAGCTATATTTGTGGTGCTGCCCGTTAGCAGGAAGAATATGGGTTTTTGTCTGCACAATCTGCGCGAACAGCGGGAGGGACATGGCGTAGCGAGCCAGGCGCACCAGGTCGGCTGCGGTCGTATAGTGTTGTAGATTGTTGAAATTATCGTCCAGCGTCAGGCCATCCGGGTTGATATAATGGGTCTGGAAGAGATGCAAGCGAAAGGCAAAGAGATTCATGCGCTGCACAAAGTTATCGGGGCTGCCTGCCAGAGCATCGGCGATAGCGATGGCGGCATCATCGCCCGATGGCAGCATCAACCCATAGAGGAGTTCGCGCAAGGGGAGGGTATCACCAACCACAAGCTGCGCGCTGCTGCCGCCATCCTGATGTACATGGTCAAAGGCATCCTGGTGGATTGTAACAGGCTGGTCAAGATTGCCGGTCTGGATAGCGATCACGGCGGTCATAATCTTGGTGGTACTCGCCATCGGTAAGATCTGCTCGCCGTGGACATCCTCCAGCACATGGCCTGTATCCATATCGACCAGGTAACTCGCGGTCGCATTCACCAGAGGGGGAGAACCCTGCACGGTAAGAATCGGTCGCGGGACAGGAGTCGGAGCAGGCCGAAAGGGTGGCGGTGACGGCGTGGGCGTCTCCAGCCCTACCGCAACCAGGATACCCTCCCCCTGTGGCGATAATACATAGATAGTGCTGGCAATAACAAGGCTGACGGCCAGGATCATTGATAGGAGAATAAGCAAGCGATATCTCATTGCGATACACCCATATTTTTTGGTTTACCCCTATTTTACTATATAGAGCAGAGATTAAATAGTAGGGATGTGATGCTTTCGTGATAGTCACGAGGATTTATCGTGATGGTATCGTGAAACAGAAAGCATACACTCTAAGCAGCACATGTACAGAGCCTTGCCAAATTAGTACATAAATTTATTGCTGAGGAGTGAGTTATATGAACATACTGGATAAAAGCGAGCTCAAGACACTGATGGGAAAACAGAATGGGCCATGTGTCTCGATCTACATACCTGCTCATCATCAGGCAGGCGTGGAAATGACCCAGGCTCGCATACGATACAAAAATTTGCTCAGGGAGACCCAGAACCGCCTGGTTGCGCAAGGCATGGATGCATTAAGGGCCGAAAAATTTATGCAGCCGCTTGAGGCACTGTATGAGAATATATCATTCTGGCAGCACCCGGCTGATGGCGTAGCGGTGCTTTGTTCAACCGATGACTTTCACTATTATAGCTTCCCAATCAGCTTTCATGAGCAGGTAGTAATCGACAGCGAGTACTATCTCAAGCCCTTGCTTCCGCTCCTGGCTGATGGACGCTTTTATATCCTGGCCCTGAGCCAGAATGATATCAGGCTGCTAGAGTGTACGCATTACACCATTAATACCGTCGAGTTGCCCGAATCTGTTCCAGAAAGCCTGGCGGAGGCGCTGAGATTCGACGAGTTCGACAACGAGTTGGAGTTCCATAGCGGCGGCTCCGATACGCTGGTAGGAAAAGGGGGACGGAGAGCAGTCATTTTTCACGGACAGGGCGTTGGCCCCGATACCGCTAAAGATAACATCTTGCGTTACTTCCAGCAGATCGATAGAGGGCTGCATGAGCTGCTGCACGACGAGAAAGTGCCGCTCATCCTGGCTGGCGTGGAATACCTGCTGCCAATTTACCACGAAGCCAACACCTATCCCTACCTGGTAAAAGAAGGCATTGCAGGCAACCCCGACCGAACGAGAGCGAGCGCATTGCGTGAGGCAGCATGGCCCATTGCAGAGCCATACATTATGAAGGCTCGACAGGAGGCGCTGGATTACTATAGGGATCATGTGGATACCGACCGTACCGCCAGCAACCTCACCGAGATCGTGCCTGCGGCATTCTACGGGCGCGTTTTCATTCTCTTTGCAGCCATCGACCAGGAGCAATGGGGAACATTCGATCCGCAAAGCTATACAATAGACTTGCACGAGACGCGCCAGTCAGGCGATAACGACCTGCTCTATGCCGCGATGCTTCAGACGCTGCTGCATAACGGGACCGTCTATCCCATAGAACAAGAAAAGATGCCCAACGCAGGGGCAGGACTTGCCCCTGCCCTGCTGGCCGCAATTTACCGCTACTAAACTGCTTTTCACATTTACTTGTCCCTACGAATTTCTCAAGGAATATCGTAGGGGCAAGTTTTTAATGATGCTCAATAACTGGCCGGACGATCAGCATCAAGTATTTGGAGCGCAGCTCCCCCCGTAAAAATGCCTACATCGATCTCTCATCCGTCCAGGTCTGGACGCTTTCTCACCTGAGCGAGATAGTCGGTGGCCTCCGCCAGATCCTCTTCCATCGATTCTTGCAAGAGAGCCGACGGCTCTGACATATAAACTCCAAACTCGCTCGCAGTCGTTACTACGCGTAAAAACAAAATCGAACCCAATGATGCGCGGACAATACGCGTTGCGATGGGAATGGCGCGTTCCGCCAGTTGTGATCCATCCAATGGGACAAGAATTCGTTTCATCATCACCTGGCTCCTTTAATGCTGGTTACGATTGAAGAGTACTCAGCCCCAGGTAAGAAAAGTACACACGCCTTTCCATCATGCACTTGCTCAAGCAGATTTCCTCTTCGCTTCCAGGATAGGCAGGTCTTGCGCTTTGCTTCTCTTCCAGAGAAGAGATTCTGCGTATCACAGCAATATCACCAGACCAAATTCACACATCACAATTTCCTCACAACCAGAAAAACAGGCCAGATTACGCAATGAGGTAAGACTCTAGCACCACAGTCGAACCGGAAAGTGTGATATAATAAGAAGCGAGTATATGTATGCTCGATATCAGTTGATGAGTATTGATAGAAAACAGGTAAAAACTCTACTATATGAACAGAATGTCACTCCTTTTGATGCGTGGATTGCTCCTACGTTGTCCGGTCTGTGGGCAGGGAAAGCTGTTTAGTAGTTGGTTCAAGATGAACCGGCAATGCCCCGTTTGTGGCCTGACCTTTGAACGAGAAGAAGGGTATTTTAGTAGCGCGATGGCGATCAATCTTGTCATCAGCGAGCTTATCATTGCCGCGGTGGCGATCCCGCTGGCCGCTAACATGAGCATCCCACTGATAACAGTTTTGCTGATTGGCTTGCCTTTGCCATTTCTCCTGCCGCTCTTTTTTTACCGGCATAGCAAAAGCTTATGGTTAAGTATGGACCACTACTTTAACCCCATCCGGCGCTAGGCAGTGCTGCTGTATAGCTTTACGAGAGACCCGTGTCGCCATTGAGAGCCTCTGACCCTGTCCTGTGATTGCTCCGTGATCTTGTTCCAGTAGTCTATTGTACATAGAAAGCTGATGACATTGTGAGCGGTCCAGTACAAGGAGCGCGCTATGGCAATCAAAGCAAATAACGATATTGAACGGTATCGTGAGAATATTGGCGTCGGCATCACTCTGACAACCGGCGCACCTCTGCTCAAAGTCGGGGGCCGACAGGTACTTTTCGGATTGGCCGCCGCAGCCATCACATTCGTGCTGGGTCGTCTCGTTGGAGGACATCTCGGATAATACCACACAAAGGGAGTAGTACACGATGCAAGGACTGGCACCACAACAAAATCAAACGCTACCAGGCGGTAACCAGGCCGATACTCAACTCCTTACCCTGCAAAGCCTGTTTGAGCAGTTGCAGACATCTGAACATGGCCTCACCAGCAAAGAGGCAGCTCAACGCCTCAATACCTATGGACACAATGAGCCCACGTCGATACGGCATGGTATGAATGTTCAGCAATTGCTCGCCCTGTTTTTAAACCCGCTTGTGATTATCCTGCTGATTGCCAGCATGGTATCGGCCATCCTGGGTGATCCGATCAATGCCAGCATTATCGCCGCGATGGTGATCCTGGGGGTCGGGCTCAACTTCGCTCAGACGTATCGCTCGCAGCGAGCTGTTGAGCGGCTGCGGGCGGAGGTGGCTCCAACGGCGGCGGTGCTACGCGATGGCACATGGGTTGAACTGCCACGCCGCTTACTGGTGCCAGGCGACATTATTCGCCTTTCGGCAGGAGCGCTTATCCCCGCTGACGCACGCCTTATCCAGGCCGACGATCTACATGTACAGCAGGCCGCGCTGACCGGCGAATCGATGCCAACCGAGAAGACAACCGATCAGCTTCAGGTCAGAGCTGAAAACCCTGCTGAAGCAGCCAATATGGTCTTCCTCGGCACCTCGGTGGTGAGCGGCACCGCGACCGCGCTCATCATTGCGACGGGTCGCAACACAGCCTTCGGGGATATTGCCGAACGCCTGGCTCGTCGCCCGCCAGAGACGGAGTTCGAGCACGGGATCAGGCGCTTCGGCTTCTTGATTATGCAAACCGTCTTTTTCTTGATCCTTTTCGTCTTTCTGGTAGGGGTGGTCTTTAAGCATCCACTATTCGAATCTGTGCTTTTTGCCATCTCGCTCGCGGTCGGCCTCACCCCAGAGTTCCTGCCCATGATTACGACGGTAACGCTGGGCCAGGGAGCGGCGCGCATGGCGAAGCAAAAAGTTATCGTCAAACATCTGGAGTCGATGCAGAACTTTGGCAGCATCGACGTGCTTTGCAGCGATAAGACCGGCACGCTGACGAGCGGGCAAACGATGCTGGGCCAGCATCTTGATCTGAACGAAGCTCCGTCCGATAAAGTCCTGCTCCTGGCTTATCTCAATAGCTATTATGAGACCGGCATCAAAAGCCCCCTCGACGCGGCCATCCTTCAATACAAGACGCTGGATACGAGCGCCTACAAAAAAATCGACGAGGTGCCATTCGACTTTGAGCGCCGCCGCCTCTCGGTTGTGGTAGAACAGCAAGGCGAGAGGCTACTAATCGCGAAGGGCGCGCCCGAAAGCGTCTTCAGTGTATGCTCCGCTTATGAGGTCAACGGGGAGCATCTACCACTGGACAACGAGGCCAAAACTCGCTATGAGGCGATGTACCAGCAACTGAGCGCGGAGGGGTTTCGCATTCTGGCTCTGGCCTATCGCTCCATGCCTGAACAGGACGCCTATCGCGTAGCCGACGAACACGACCTTACGCTTCTCGGCTTCCTGACCTTCGCAGACCCGCCTCTCAAAGACGTTGGCGAGGTGCTTCAGGCGCTATACCGCGATGGCGTGCAGGTCAAGATTCTGACCGGCGATAACGAGTTGGTTACGCGCCACGTCTGCAATCAGGTCGGCTTGAGCAGTGATCGCATTATTCTGGGCAGCGAAATCGACCGCATGAGCGATCCCGCACTGTTCCATGTCGTCGAGCAAAACAATATTTTCGCCCGCGTATCGCCAGCACAGAAGAACCGTATCATCCTCGCCCTCAAAAATCGCCATCACGTCGTGGGTTTTCTCGGCGACGGCATTAATGACGCACCTTCGCTGCACGCCGCCGACGTGGGCATCTCAGTCTCTACCGCCGTTGATGTTGCCAGGGATGCCGCCGATATCATCTTGCTGGAAACGAGCCTTCAGGTGCTACATAACGGCATTATCGAGGGACGCAAAGCATTCGGCAATGTGATCAAATATCTTTTAATGGGCACCAGTTCAAACTTTGGCAACATGTTCAGTATGGCGGGTGCTTATCTATTTTTGCCCTTTTTGCCGATGCTGCCCACTCAGATTTTGCTCAACAATTTTCTGTATGATCTGTCTCAGGTTACTATCCCTACGGATAACGTGGACCCGAGTTTCATCCAGAAGCCGCAACGCTGGGATATCAGCCTGATCCGCAATTTTATGATTTTTATTGGTCCGGTCAGTTCGATCTATGATTTCCTGACCTTCTATATTATGCTGGCAGTCTTCCACGCGTCCGCGCCACTCTTCCATACCGGCTGGTTCGTAGAGTCGCTGGCGACACAGACGCTGGTATTGTTTATTATCCGTACGGCTGGCAATCCCCTGAAAAGCCGCCCGAGCCGACCGCTGGCGATGACAACCGTTCTAATTGTTGTCATCGGCATTCTTCTCCCCTTCATATCTCTTGGTCCGCTGCTAGGGTTTACGCCTTTACCGCCGCTCTACTTTCTGTTCTTAGCGGCTATGGTCGTTACCTACCTGCTGATGGTTGAAATCGTCAAGCGTCGCCTGATGGGACGATTGGTCAGATGAGCACAATATGCTCCTGGCGAGGCTGTCGAAAAAATGTGCTATGGCAATCGTAGCCAGGCGTTGCCATCCCACAACCATGTCTCGCTGCTGCTGGTCACGCTATCGGTTCCACGGACCACATACACGATAATTCTTTGCTGTATGGCAGCATAGGTAGCGGCGGTATAGAAGCCACCGGGCACATTCTGCGCCATACGCTGCTTCCAGTCGTTGTCACTCCAGATCCACATATCATGGAGGTCGCCCACTTTGGGATCGGCGACACCGGCAAAGAGCACTAGCTGTTCAGCGGCGCTGTCGTAAACGAGGCTTGCGCCTGCGCGAGCAACCGGATTAGTATGTGGATGCTGCTGCGTCCAGTTCTTGCCATCCCACGTCCAGGTATCACCCATAACGCCGTTACCAGAGAAGCCGCCAAAGAGCACAATCTGCTTGTGAAGCTCATCATAGGTCATAGCCGATTGGCTCCGTGCCGGCGGAGAGACGGCAGGATGTAGCTGCGTCCAATCCCTCCCATCCCACGTCCAGGTATCGGCAATGGTGGAAGTTGCCTGACTGGCTCCAACGATCATCCCACCGAACAGCACAATACGTTGATGGGCAATGTCGTAGGTCATACTGGCCTGCGTACGCGCCGATGGCGATAGCGACGGGTTGGCAGGCAGCCAGTTCGTCCCATCCCATAGCCAGGTATCACTTAAAGGGTAACCGCTCGTCCCGATGCCGCCAAAGAGCACAATCTCGTCATTGGCGGCATCATAGGCCATACTCGCGCCAGAACGAGCTGGTGGAAATGAGGCAGGAAAAAGCTGATCCCAGGTTTGCCCATTCCAGGCCCAGGTATCCATCCCGGTATCGCCCCCAAAAAGGATGACGACTCCTCTTTTCCGGTCATAGGCCATGCTACTGCCCGCTCGCGCCGGTACCATTTGCACAGTACCGCTTTGATCAGAGGAGGGAGGAGGTAATGATGTATTGGGCGAAGGGGTTGATGTCCCCTGACCTACATCGGTCGTATCCTGTAGCCCACTACAGGCCGTTGCAAGCAGCAACACCAGAACAAGCGCCGCCAGAAGAGAGAGCTTCCGTGCGCCATTATTCAGTTTAAACATCTTTTTTCCTGTTCAAAATACGTTACAAAAACTTCTTATGATAATAAATATACTCTATCAGAGTAGCACGCCGCTGTAAATCCGGCCCTATTAGCTCCCTGCCAGACAAAAACGCAAAGTTTCGTAGCGATCAGCTTCAGCGCGTCCGATTTATCGCCTGATCTTCATTTTATTACATGTAACATCTTCTACCTTATACCTCACATGGCCGATCTTTTTCTGTGAGTACATTGTGACACCTTCACCCTTTACTGAGATACAAATATGACATAGGCAGACCATAATTCTTAATTGCGAGGAGATATCCTGGATCAAGCCTTGATTAATCCTCTTCCCAGTCGTTACGCACTTATTAGAAAGCGAGGATAGAGCAATGATGCAGTATTGGCCAGTAGGTCCGATGGGATGGCCGATGATGTTTGAAATGATCGTCTGGAGCCTTTTCTGGATCGCGATATTAGTTGTCGGCATCTGGATGTTAGTAAGCTGGCTCAATCGGGCAAAGTTGGAGAAAGCTCGTCCCCTCACGCCGCCTGAGGAGCCATCTGCTATGGAGACGCTTTACCGGCGATACGCCCGCGGCGAGATCGATACAGCTGCCTTTATACAGATGCGCGAGCATCTCGAAGAAGCCCTGGAGGATAAACGGGAGCGCGAGCCTGTATCAGAATACTAAAAACTCATTGCAGGGATGAGATCAAAGCTCATCCCTGCAACGATATTAACCAGATTGATCCAGCGAGAGTTGCAGTAGAATCTGAGCGACGGTTTCTTCTGGCGTCTGATCAGAACTATCAATCCAGTATCCCACTCCTGTCATGGTCGCGCGCAAAACCTGGTCGAGATAGACGGCCCAGGCTGCGCCCAGCGGTCGTTTTGCGCGGCTGAGATCACGTTGCTGCGCCACCACCTCTACACGCGGAGCAAGCACCACCAGCGAGAAGGGCGCGCCTCGTAGTTGCTCCTGCACATACGGCCAGCTTCCCCCGAGAACAATATCATCAAGCACAACAGTAAAACCAGCTTCGACAAATGAGATTCCGAGAAGACACATGTGTTTGAGGCGCAACAAATACTGCCGTTCGGCCTCTCCACGCGGCTCACCGGGCTCCTGCACCCCTTCGCCTCCCGCTACGATCATATGCTGCAATACGTCACCTTCGACATGCACCCCTCGCTCAAAGCGCTGTGCGAGCAATCGCGCCACCGTCGATTTGCCAGCAGCTTGAATGCCGGTAATTAAAATGATGGGGGGCCGTTCACTCGTCGCAGCCTGTGCCGGTTGCAGACGTTCTTGCATCATAATCACCTTACAAATATGAAGTTTCGGGAAAGAGGCTCGCTTGATGTATGATATACACCTGTTCCGAGGATGTCAAATATCACTATAACTACCGATAACAGATTGATTCAGGTGCCTCTGGGGTATGATACAATGTAAGATGTTCAAACAAATAAAGTGGAGAGAGCAAGCAACTGGGCAAAGGAAGATCCGCTCCAGTTGCTTGCTCTCTCCAAATTACGATCATTGAGGTATCGCCACAGCCGACTTCCCTTCCTGCACATGACTCTTATCCACCATATCGGAGGGGCGAACAATCAGCATGGGAAGTTTGGCGGCATTGAGCACGCGTTCGGTGACACTGCCCATAGCCCAACGTTGCAAGCCACCATAACCATGTGTGGCTACAGCGATCACATCGCAGCCCCCAAACACACCAGCCCCTTCCGCATCTTCGCCGTTCTCGGCCACGCGTATAATCGCCGAGGCCACATCAGTATCAACCGCGACCGACCAGGTAATGGTCAGGTCAAGATCCTTGACGGCATGAGCCGTCAGCCCCTCGCGAATGTGTTCCACGGTAGAGCTGAGGTACTTTTTGGCCTTCTGCACGCCATGCTCCTGCTCACCCTCTTGCTGCTCCGGCATTAGTGCTGGCTCACCGATGCGAGGCTTGACCACCCTCATCAGGTGCAACATCCCCTGATCAGGAGCAGCTAAAGTATTCGCCAGGGTGGCCGCCGGCTCAATAGCGGCTTTAGCGCGCGTAGAGCCATCCAGTGGAACCAGTACCCGGAAAGGGCGACCATCCATATGCGAACCTACCGGTATAGGGCCACCTTCGCGCAGAATGAGCACGGGCACTGCGGAATGGCGCGCTATCTTCTCCGCCACGCTCCCCATGATCCAGCGCGTCACGCCGGTATAGCCATGACTGCACATCACAATCACGTCTACGTCATGCGAGTATGCTACGGAAAGAATGGTTGCCGCGATTGGACCATAAAGCGTCATTGTTTCTGTTGAGACGCCGTTCAATTCCGGCAATGCGGTAACGCTTGCAAGGTATTTTGAGGCGTCCTCAAGGTCCGCATCGATGATCGTCTGAGCCAGCGTCGGTTGTGGCGCTATATAGGGCCAGTATTCAGTGGATGTACTTACTACTCGTAACAACACCACCGACCCGCCGGTTGAGCGAGCAATACGAGCCGCTGTGGGTATTGCCCTCTCGGCACGATCCGACCCATCTAATGGTACAAGAACTCGCCTGAACATATTATCACTCATCCTTTCGTAAGAATCCATTGCCGGCCTTCAGCCCCTGCTTTGCAGGGGGCAAACATGTGGACGGAGATCGGCCCTGCCTTGAAATTCCGCCAGCCAACGTTGCTCCCGCAGCTAGCTTCGCTCAGGCAGGCGGTTAAAAATGCCCCTACAATAGTCCAGCCCATGAAGCTGCGTCTTCCTCTCGGGCCTTCTCAGGTTGTACTTCAATAACCTTAGGGCGCACAATGAGCAACGGAAGCTTAGTCGTACCAAGCACACGCTCAGTCATGCTGCCCATCACCCAGCGCTGCACGCCGCTGCGTCCGTGCGTCGCCATCGCGATGGCGTCACAACCGGGGAGTCCCACCCCCTCTAGATTTTCACCAACCTCGCCCGCTCCAACAATTGTGCTGGCAACGTCCAGATCAATCGCCAGGGATGAGGTGATGGAAAGCTTGAATTGCGCGAATTCGCCCTCGCGCAGCCGCTGCTCCAACGCGCTCAGATACGCTCTGGCCTCTTCAATCGCCTCCTCATTCACCTTTCTGAGCAGTTCATCCCTGGTTCCTGGCTCTACCGGGGGCAAAGGCAGCACACGCAACAAGTGCAATGCGCCTGCCTCAGGCGATGAGAGCGCCATGCTCAGTTGCGCCGCCGGCAATAGGGCAGCCTCGGCCAGAGAAGAGCCATCCAACGCTACCAGGATACGCACACTATCACCAAGTTTGGCACTATCCTGACGCAGCACCAGCACCGGAACGGTACTATGACGCGCCACCTTCTGGGCCACGCTTCCCAATATCCAGCGTTTCAAGCCCGTGCTGCCATGACTGCACATGACTACAAGAGATACTTCCCGCTCATGAATAGTCGATAGAATTGTCTCCGCGGGCAAGCCACTGTATACCTGCGTCTCTGTGGGAATGCCCGCTAAGTCCGTGAGGTTGGCAATTTCCCGCAGGTAATCGGTGGCATTAGCGAGTTCTGCGTCCATAGCCTCCTCGCTTAAAACGACCGGCTGCATCATAGAGGCTCCGCTATCCAGCGGATAAGAGACCACACGGATGAGTTTGATTGAGCTGCCTATGTTTTTTGCTATACGCGCCGCTACTGGAATCGCGCTTTCCGCTCGCTCTGATCCATCGAGAGGGACAAGAATACGTTTGAACATCGCCTGTTCTCCTTTCAATTCCGCGCATCTGGGCGGGACCAGACCCCTACGCCTCGTTATGGATGCCCGGGCGGGGGCTAGCCCTCTCCTGCTATCCAGCCGACCAACGCCGCTGTCGCGTCTAGCTTCGCTCAGGTCGGCTGCAAGGCAGGCCCCTACAGTTTATTTAGCGTATTCTACCAGGACAATCAGGCCGCCCATCTGATCCGCGCTCTGCCCTGGATTCATCAGATGTGTGAGAATATGGCAGTGGAATGGATAGACGCTACCAGGGGCCGCCCAGGCATTGAATGTCAGGTCATAGGTCTCTCCAGGAGCCACCTGCACAGTGTCTTTCTGGATTGGCTGCGCCATTGTGCGACCATCCTCAGCAACAATATTGAAGAAATGTCCATGCAAGTGCATAGGATGTATCATTTCACTGGCACCGATCAGCCGGATACGAACCGTCTGACCATGCTTGACATTGATTGGCTGGGTGTCAGGATAGCTCTTGCCGTTGATGACGAAGTAGCCGCCTAGCTCGCTGATGAATTCCGTATACTCGACATCAGCCTTAGGTTCTCGCAGCGCCTCAGGGCTACCTGGACGAGGATCGACGATGAACGCACCATAGAAGCCACCCATGACCTGAGTAACGTCATTGTCGTGACTGTGATACCAGTGCGTTCCAGCATCTTCGGGATTGACCGTAAAATCATACGTATACTGCTGTCCAGGCTCAATCGGTTTCTGTCCAACGCCCGGCACGCCATCGACGCTGCTCGGCAGTTGCAGCCCATGCCAGTGCATCGAAGTCGATTGCGGCAGGTGGTTGATCAGGGTAATACGGACATGATCGCCGCCGGTAACACGGATCATGGGTCCGGGTACGGTTCCATCAATCGTCCAGGCCAGCACACGCTGCCCCTTGACCGGCTCCCACATTACCTGCTGAGCAGTTAACGTGAAGTGCTTGGCGCCGTCAGGGTCCACCACGTACTTTGCGAGCTGGTTCCCATAGCTCTGGGTCGCATTCGGGACACTGGCGGTGGGAGTTGTTGCTGTGTTCCCCATCGACGAACTCGATGAGTTTCCCGTTGAGTTGTTGCTGGTCGTATCGACACTCTTGCTGGGCGAACTGGTGAGTGCCGAGCCCAGACCGAAGCTGAGCAGCGCCACCATGACGATAATCGATAGCAACAGAACACCCAATGGCGTTCTCGTTCCGTGCCACCAGGTGGGCGCGGATATTTTATATGGGCGCGTCACGACCACCGGAGCAGCTCCTTCACTGTTCGCGGTTGCTGGCTGAGGCTCTCCCAATTTATCATCGTCCCGAAACGTTTTTACATCGTGTTCCTGGATTGCCATAAGTTTTTCTCCCACTAAAATATCTGTCGCCGTACTTCTCAGTGAGGAGAAGCATTGCGCCAAATCTCAATCCTATTGCATTCCTGCTTGATGAGAGCATATCGCCACCAGGTCACGGAGAGATCACAGCCAGCAAAATTTGCCTCACGGCTAGATCACAGGAGAATTGAGGAGTGTATCCCTTTGACAACAAAACCTCCGCCCGATTATCATATCCTTATACAGGGCAAATAGCTGCAAGAGATTTGTCTGACGCGTCAGGCTCGTCCATACAAGTTATGTCCCTCCATATTTATTTAACATCTCGTGTTATATTAGAAATAGCTATTGTAGAGAGGGAAATACCCATATATGCATCAAAAAGCACGACTCGGACTGATCGGGATATGTAGCGTTATCCTGGTGTTATTAGCAATATTATTATTACTACCCCGTTTTGCTTTACCTTCAGTGCGACCTTCTTCTCATAAAACGCCTCCAACCAGACACACATCTACCACCCCTCAAGCTATCAAAGGGAATACCACAGCGCCAGGCGATTCGGTGGATGAACTTGCTCTGCTGCGAACGTTGCGCGGCTCGGATGGCTGGGCGTGGCATATCAACCTGCCACAGGATCGGATCGTCGCGTTCTATGGTAATCCGCTCTCGGCTGTGATGGGTCCCATCGGGCAATACTCGGACGACGAGCTTATCAGCAAATTACACGAGCAGGCGCAGGTGTACGCCGATCTCGATCCTTCTCATCCGGTCGTACCCGCGCTCGACTATGTGACGCCAATCGTACAACCGGTGCCGATGGATGATGGCTCATGGGTCTATCGTATGCCCGATGCTTCCGTCGAACATTATGTCGATCTCGCCAATAGCAATCACGCGATCTTCTTCTTCGATATGCAGATTGGGCATAGCCCGATTCAGAAAGAGGTGAACCTGCTCTGGTCTTACCTGCAACGGCCCGGCGTGGACCTGTCGCTTGATCCCGAGTTTGATATGCCTCCCGGCGCTATACCCGACCAGGTATTTGGCCGCATGACCGCCGCCGAGATTAACTGGGTGATCGATAAGCTCTCGGCCCTCGTCCAGTCAGCCCATCTGCCGCCCAAAGTGCTGATTATCCACCAGTTTCTGCAAGAGATGCTCCCGGACTGGCAGAACATCAAAGTCAAACCAGGCGTACAGGTCATCACCTGCGTGGACGGCTTCGGCACACCGGGGCAGAAGATCGATGATTACCGTATGTTTGATAAAGAACAACTGATCCAGTATCCTGGCATGAAGATGTTCTATAAACTGGATACTCCTGTCATGTCGCCTGCCAGCGTGCTCGCCCTCGATCCGCCACCACTAATGGTCATGTATCAATAACCTTTATGCCTCCTGAGCCCGTTGTACCATACCTACAACGGGCTACCTCTTTCCTCCCGGTGCTATCATAAATTAGTAGGAACAGTCCACATAGTAGGGTGATCAAAGAGACGGAATCAATGTCTCATAAGCGGATACATAGAGTAAGATTGTGAGGAAACGTGTGAGTCACATTCATGTCAAAAAAGAGCGAATCATCGATGCCAGCCCTGAAGTAGTCTATGACGCATTGGCGGACTATAAGGGACAGCGCAAGCAAGTACTGACGCCTAACTTTCTGGATTACACCGTTGAGCGCGGCGGGCGCGGCGGCGGCACGATGGTGCGCTATCGCTTACAAGCGGCTGGACGTGAGCGTCCATACCACATCAGCGTACAGGAACCGATAAAAGGACAGGTCCTCGTTGAGCGCGACACCAATTCGTCGCTGGTCACGACCTGGAGCGTCGCACCGGTGAAGGATGGGGACAGGACCAGAGTGAGCGTGGAGAGCGAGTGGACGGGTGGAAACGGCGTCAAAGGCTTCTTCGAGCGCACTTTCGCCCCTCTGGGTCTACGCCGCATTTATGATACCATGCTCTCGCGTTTAGAGCACCAGGTACGGCCTGACACGGCGAAGGATGAAAAGAAGAAGAGCCTCAGGCTCGGATTGGGCATTCCCTTTCTGATCGTCGGCAGCCTATCGACAGCCGCTATAGTGCTACGCTACATGCAGAAAAAGTAGTTCGCATCAGAGAAGAGGGCTAATCGTGCTGTGATCAGCCCTCTTCTCGTTGCTTTGTAGCAGTATTTAACCGGTAATCGCTCCTTCGGAGGCCGATGATACCAGTTTCACGTACTTTGCCATCACGCCTTTCTTGTACCTGGGCTCGGGCGCTTGCCACTGTTGGAGGCGGCGCGCAATCTCCTCATCGCTGAGATCGACCGCCAGCAGGTTGCGTTCAGCATCGATGGTAATCATATCGCCTTCCTGCACAATAGCGATAGGGCCGCCCACCTGCGCTTCTGGCGCAACATGCCCCACCACCATGCCGTGAGTGCCGCCGGAGAAACGTCCATCGGTAATCAGGCCCACCGTCTCACCGTAGCCCTGGCCCACCAGCGCGGCAGTCACCGCCAGCATCTCACGCATCCCCGGCCCGCCCTTAGGCCCCTCATAGCGAATCACCATTACATCGCCATGAGTGATGCGATGGTGCATAATCGCCTCAAAGCTCTCTTCCTCGGAATTAAATACTCTGGCAGGCCCGCGATGGCTCGTCGTCTTCAGCCCGGCGATCTTACAGACTGCGCCCTCCGGCGCGAGATTGCCTTTGAGAATGACCAGCGGGCCACTCGGATGCAATGGCTGATCAAGCGGCATGACGATCTTTTGTCCTTCGGCCAGCGCAGGAGCCGCTTGCAGGTTTTCCGCCAGCGTCTTTCCCGTGACGGTCAGCACATCACCGTTAATATAGCCGGCATCCAGCAGGACCTTCATCACCGCTTGAACGCCGCCGATGCGATCAAGATCCGCCATCACATATCTTCCGCCCGGCTTGAGGTCGGCCAGGTGAGGAACCTTGCGCCCCACACGCGTGAAATCGTCGATGGAGAGCGGGATATCCAGTTGGCGCGCAATGGCGATCAGGTGCAGGACCGCGTTAGTGGAGCCGCCAAGCGCCATCACCACCGTAATCGCGTTCTCGAAGGCGGCTCTGGTAAGGATATGGCGCGGCGTAATCTGCCGCTCTATCAGGCGCACCACCATCTGACCGGTCTCATAGCAATCCAGCGCCTTGCGGGCAGTAACGGCAGGCATCGACGAACCGCCGGGCAGAGACATCCCCAGAGCTTCTATCGAGGAGGCCATCGTGTTGGCGGTATACATGCCGCCACACGAGCCCGCGCCCGGGATCGCGCTCTCTTCCACTTCCTTCAACTGCTCGCGGGTGATTTTACCGGCGCTATACTGTCCCACAGCCTCAAAGACGCTCACAATATCGACATCCTGGCCGCGACAGACGCCGGGGAGAATGGTGCCGCCATAGACAAACAGGCTAGGGATATTCAGGCGGGCCAGCGCCATCAAGCAGCCGGGCATATTTTTATCGCAGCCGCCAATGGCAACGATGCCATCAAAGCACTGCGCATTCCCCACCAGTTCAATGGAATCGGCAATCACCTCGCGGCTGGGGAGTGAGAATTTCATGCCTTCGGTCCCCATCGAGATGCCATCGCTCACCGTGATGGTGCCGAAGATCTGTGGCACACCGCCTGCGATCCGTACGCCCTCATGCACCTTCTCGGCGAGACGATTAATATGCGAGTTGCAAGGTGTAATCTCGCTCCAGGTGCTGGCGATACCGATCAGCGGCTTCGTAAAATCATCGTCGGTCAAGCCCACAGCGCGCAACATCGAGCGATTGGGGGCGCGGACATCTCCCTCCGTAATCGCCTTGCTGCGGCGATTAAGTGAAGGGGCAGGAGTACCGGCAGGTCCGTTTTGTTCGGGCATGATGACAATGCTTCCTTTCTTCTCGTGAATAACATTGGCTGTCCACCAATGATAATAATATAGCTTACCAGCATTGGCAAATCGTGCCTACGGACCATTTGAAAAGGAAGTAGACGAAACTATAGTGGAATAAAGTTGTTAAACAGCTTTATTCCACTACAATCCTGCCTATACCATGTAGAAGGTATTTTTCACCCATAGGGGAAGAAGCGCACTAGAGCCACGTTCAGGCAAGGTGGAGGTAATGTGATGGGTGGCATTATAGCGTTGTTCATAGTGCTGTAACAGGCTATTATAGCCTCCCGTATTAAGGTTCCAGATGGCAACGATGCGATCCCAACTGAAAAGGGGTCCGCTAATAACCAGGTGCAATTTATCATAGTACTTAGCCAGGTCTGGATCTGTTATCGTATTAGCTCCTACCGTAAAGGTCTCTATATAGCCATCCGGCATAGGACGGACAAACTGGCCTGCTGACCACTGATCTCCTACAACCGGCAGACGCGCTAACAGAGGATCGGCTAATGCAAACTGGTCAACCACATGGACATTCGGACCAGCTTCATATCCAAACATGCCAATGGCGCTCACCACGCTCACTCGATCTCCATTGAGACGGGCCTGCAATCCATTATGTGCCAGCGTATAGTCTGGGAATGATCGGCCTCGTTTGATACGAAAGATATTCACTGCGGAAGCATAGAAAAAACGCTCGTCCGTAATCCCGCGATCATCATAGAATCTAGCATCATACCTCCAGTCTGTGCCCGAGCCATAGAGTACAACAGGATCGAACGACCAGCGTGTGAAAGGGGTCACGAGGCCAAAAAAGAGGGCTAAGACCAGCAAGAACGCCACATTCAGATTCAAGCCGGGGCGAATGGTACGCATAAGGAGAATCACCGCCATAATAAACGGGGGGGTCAGAAAGCGACCAGCCATAAAATCGCCACCAATCCTGACGATATAGGCCAGGTAGAGCCCCATGCCCAGCACTAGAGGTATGCTTCTCCAGTCTTTGGCCAGCCAGACCATACATGCCGCTATGAGCATAATAACCAGCAATATCGGATCGAACGTAAACGAACTCACCAGATAGCCAATCCCTTGTTTGATCAGGCTTAAACTAGAAATGCTGGTATTGAGTTTAGCGTAGGCCGTATTGGGAAAGAGCGCCCCATAATAAAATAATGAGAATAATTCCCAGAGTACAACAGGTATAAAAGCTAGCGCCATCGTCCGCAAGGTTTTCCAGGAGCGGCGCTCCCAGAGCGCATATAGCAATGCCGGAACAAACAGTAACACTGTATCCATGCGATTGAGCGTCATTAGCATGCCCAGCAGTGAAAGCCAGAGCACATAATGCTTATGCTGTCGATACTGATAAAAGACCAGCGCGAAGGCCACGATCAACAGGTGAGTCATGGGATTTTCCAGTCCCGAGGTGGAGTAATCCACAAAAGCCTTTGACGCTGTCAAACACAAAACGCCCGCGATTGCTAATAGAGGGGATTTAGCCAGTCGAAATGCAAACAGAGCGACCGCTAAAAAGGAAACGCCAAATCCCAGGAGCAACGCGGCAACATAAGGCCGATGCACAACAAATGTAACGGCGGATAGCATGAACATCCATAGAGGATGTGTATAAGCCTGAACGCGTTCATCGGTATTCCAGGTAAGCCCATATCCATGCAAAAAATTATCCACCGTCCGCAGTGTAATGAAGGAATCGTCGCCAAGCCAGGAATTTTTTATCACGATAAGACTATAGAAGATCAAGGCAAACAGAACGAAGCTTTTCTCGGTAGTTTTCAAGGAAGGAGTAGAAGCGGCCCCATTTTGCTGCACATTATCTTGTTTTTGTTCTTTTTGTTCCACAGCCGTCCACTGTAAAGGCCATTTCACATGGGAAGCCTGTAGAAATTCCTGAATGCTCATTTAACACTCCGTTATTCGATCTAATTGATGAGCTTCTACACAGCAGAAACCAGCTCGGGTTTCCCTTGCTCATCTTTTACTTCGGTCAACCGGGTTCTGGTCTTCCAGTAGTTCGTCATCCACCACAACACCCCTCCTACCAACAGCACAAGAAACGGTTCAGTGGGGGCGCGGAAGCGGTTGCTGCCATAGAAGATGATGTTTTGCGCAATCGTCGCGGCAATGATCAGATAAACCAGGAGCAACTCCTTCCGCTTTTTCCAGGACATAATAAGGCCCAAGGCAGCAAATGTAAAGACGATAATTGATTCCAATGGTATCAAGTCAAACATCAGCTTCGATGACAGCCGCATTGGGAATTCCTCAAACGGCAGGTCATAAGAATACATATAAGGCGTCCACATGTTTACAAGATGAATCCCAAACATATAAGGCATATCGCTGATGTGTCGATGAATCCAATCCAGCGCGGCCCGCATATCTCTGTTCTCATCCGCCAGCGTGTAGTCATGAATATCGGCATTGTAAGCTGCTTGAAGCGACTGTTTACTGGAAATGGTACCTGGCGGCTCCATAGAGGGTAACGAGCAGCGTGCAGGCACTAAAGCATATACAATAAGGAACAGTCCTGGTGGCGGTGAACAATATATTTGTATTGCATTTATTTTTGTCGCTCTTTCGGACTGATCACTAATTACACGATTGCACCAACAACAGCGATTATTAAAAAAACAGTTTTTACCAGTATCTCACTAACCACTTTAAATATCAAGTAACTATTACCATCGTACAGAGCCTTTCCGTGTTCCGGCCCTCCTTCTCGTCCCGAGGATGGGCAGCCCTGAACGGGGCGCCGCCTTGCGAGCATGAATAGATGAATGCCTCAAAGATGAAAAGAGGCCTCGACCGAATTACAGCCGAAGACCCCCATTTTAAATCAGGCAAGCAGGCTTATTTTGCAGCCATCCTTATGCTGCCATCCAGCCTGATCACTTCACCGTTCAGCATTTCGTTCTCGATGATGTGTTTTGCCAGCGCGGCATATTCGCTCGGGCGGCCCAGGCGCGGAGGGAAGGGAACCTGCTGCCCAAGCGAGATACGAGCAGGCTCAGGGAGGCCGGCCAGCAAAGGAGTGTCGAAGAGTCCGGGAGCGATGGTCATCACGCGGATACCGGAGCGGGCCAGCTCACGAGCAATCGGCAGGGTCATGCCAACAATGCCACCCTTAGAGGCGGAATAGGCCGCCTGCCCGATCTGACCGTCAAAGGCGGCAACGGAAGCAGTATTGATGATCACACCGCGCTCTCCTGCCTCAGTGGGCTCGTTCTTTGCCATCGCGAAGGCAGCAAGACGAATGACATTAAAGGTGCCAATCAGGTTGACGTTGATGACTCTGGTGAAAGAGGTCAGGCTATGAGGAAGTTCCTTGCCCACCACTTTTTCCGCTACGCCAATCCCCGCGCAATTGATGGCGACATGTAGCCCACCAAACTTCTCAACCGCCGTATTGACCGCCGCCTGCACCTCTGCCTCGTCGATGACGTTCGCCTTCACAAATACCGCCGAGCCACCCAGCTCCTGTGCCAGCGCATTCCCCATCTCATTATTTAAATCCACGATGACGGCCTTTGCGCCCGCCTGCGTCAACAGCCGCACGCATGCCGCTCCCAGACCTGATGCGCCCCCTGAAACTAAAATAGTTTTGCTCTGTACGTCCATCTTCGCTTCTTACCTTTCCTTAAAACGCAGTAAAACGCATTTTTAATTGACATCCGTCGGGACCCGATATGTAGATGAAGAAACGATGTGGGGGTCTTCCCATTCCGTGGCGACGGCATTCCCCCATAGAATTTCTTAAAGTCTATGATCGCGTCCGACACCTATGCTATCCTCAATGAAGGCTGCGGGAGCCAATGGCTCTCTCGACCCGGTTGAGTGTACTGCAATGTATGATATCCTTTTATGACACCTTCTTACAAGGCATCATAGCCGGCGAGCATGCAATTTCCATCCTGCTCCTTGATCCTCCTGCCTCGCAGTGCTAGACTCTTTCTAGAACAATATTCTAGACAGAGGATTATTGATGAGCAGCAAAAAAGAGGAGCGGCTCTACCTACTTGAAAAGCAGATTGAGCAATTGCGTGGACGAATCGATAGATTGGACCGGAGGAGCAATCGTTACTCCTGGGTGCGAGTAACGATTTTTTTTGTCGGGCTAGGACTCAGTGTTGCCGGCTACTTTGTTGCAGGCTGGTGGCTGTGCCTGGTCCTGGCCTTGACGACGCTGATCACTTTCGCGCTAGTCGCCTACTTCCATCAATATATTGAGGATAGCCTGGCGCGACATCAAACGTGGATGCGCATAAAATTGACCCACGTAGCTCGTATGAAGCTGGATTGGGACGCCATCCCCCCTGCGCCACCCACCGAGCCGGTCGCGGGCCATCCTTTTGAGGTCGATCTCGATCTGAGCGGCCCCCGTTCTATCCATCAATTGCTCAATACGGCTGTATCGCAAGAGGGGAGCCGCCGGTTGCGCGAGTGGCTGCTGGCAACTGTACCCGATCCAGTCAGCATTAGCCGGCGTCAGGCGCTGGTACGCGAGTTAACACCGATGACGCTCTTCCGCGATAAGCTCACGATGAAGTCACGACTTGCCAGTGGACGCGTTGCCGAGCAGCTAGAAGGCAAACGCTTATTAGATTGGCTGAAGCAGCAGGAACCTCCTTCCGCGCTGCTACCTCCGTTGCTCGGAGCCGCAGCCTTACAGATCCTGACCATCGTATTTTTCTTGCTCAACCTCTTTATTGTGATGCCGCAATTATGGATTTTTACCATCCTGGCAGCTCTGACGCTGTTTTTTTCGACGGCGCAGAAGCGCGGCGATATCTTCGCGGATGCGAACTATCTGCGCTACGGCTTCGCGACGCTCAGCGGCGTGTTCTCTTACCTGGAAACATATCGCTATGGGAAACATGAGCAGGTGAAAAAGTTATGCGAGCCTTTCTATGCAGAAGCCCGGCATCGCCCTTCCAGCTTGCTGAAACAAACGGCGCGCATAGCATCAGCGGCAACGTTAAAAAATAATGGTCTGCTCTGGCTGATCATCAACGCACTAATCCCTTGGGATCACTATAGCGCCTATCGCCTGAGCTGTTATAAAGCGCAAATAGCCGCGCGCCTGCCCGTATGGCTCGACATCTGGTTTGAGCTGGAGGCGCTAAGCTCGCTCGCCACGTTCGCTTATCTCAATCCAGCATACATCTTACCGGATATCATCCAGGACAGAGATACAGCGAGCGCATCTTTCTCCGGCAGTGCGTTGGGCCATCCCCTCATCCAGGACGAGAAGCGCATCACCAACGATTTCACGCTCAACGGGTTGGGGCAGGTGGTGATTATCACCGGCTCAAATATGTCAGGCAAAAGTACGTTTTTGCGCACGTTGGGGGTGAACCTGTGCCTGGCGTTCGCGGGCGGTCCCACCTGCGCCAGCAAACTGCAAACAACCCCCTTCAGGATCTTCTCCTGCATTCGCGTCAGCGATTCGGTCACCGACGGCTACTCCTACTTCTACGCCGAAGTAAGGCGGCTGAAAGAGCTGCTGCTCGCACTGGAACGCCCCGATAGCTTCCCGCTTTTCTTCCTCATCGACGAAATCTTCAAGGGAACGAATAACCGCGAGAGGCTAATCGGCAGCCAGGATTATGTGGAGGCGCTGGTCGGGCGGAACTGCGTCGGTGCCATTTCGACGCACGATCTGGAACTGGTCAAGCTCGCAGATACCTTACAATCCAGACGGCCAACGCCGCTACCGCATCTAGCTTCGCTCAGGCCGTCTGCAATGAATACCATGCCTGAAGTGAGCAATTATCATTTCAAAGAAGAGATCATTGATGGGCAGATGGTATTTGACTATAAGCTGCGTCTCGGGCCGTGTCCCACAACGAACGCGTTGAAAATTATGCGTATGGAAGGCTTACCAGTAAGGGAACAATAACCTCTGGCTAGTTCATCATAGCGATCATCTGGCGAATAGCCTTGATGTGCCCCTGCATCTCGTAGCGATCTTCCGCATCGGGTGCAAGGTCCACGTAGGCGATCAGGTCATGCAGAGCGCGTGAGTAGTGCTTGAGCTGCAAATGCATAATGCCGCGATCCCGTAGTTCGGTGGCTGCGTGAGGAGTGAGCGCGAGGATCAGGTCGCAGACCGCCAGGGTGTGCTCATATTGCTCCCTTTCAAGGTATGCACGCTTGAGATTGTTCAGCAGCCGCACCAGAAATAGTTTGTGACTGACGGGCTTAAACCATTGCAGGTAAAATTTGATGCGATGCCTGAGCATCTGACGAATATAGTCTTTGCACTCTTGTTGCGTCAACAGGCGTCCTTCATGGAAGGCATCGATGTAGATCATGCCTTCAGGGGTGGAACATCCCGCCATGAAATGATAGGGGAGTCCGATGCCATAGATTGGTATCCCAACACGTTTGCCGACCTCGATATAGAGCAATGCCAGCGTAATGGGCAGTCCGGTATGCTTCTCCAACACTTTATTGAGATAACTATTCTCCGGGTTCTCGTAATCATCTTGATTGCCGCGAAATTGTTCCTCTGTGAACAGTACCTGGTTTATGGCGTGGAGAACGGTAAGTGGGGCTATGTCTGGTGGTAAGACAGGCTGGATATCGGGCGGAGGAAGGGCGAGTGAGGCCCGCACTCGCCGCGCCAGCGCGTCAAGCTGTGCTAAATAGGGCTGCATATCGAGATCAGGATACTCGATGCACGCGATCAGCAGAGCCGCCTGGGCCAGATCAATCGTGGCATCACCCCCTGCAATCATCGTTACGAAAGCTCGATAAGCGATCTGCCATACAGTATCTTGCGGAAGTCCTTCAGCCATACCAGGGAATTATATCACACTCTTTTTCCGAACGCGCTGCGGCTACCGATGGCTTTTTGGCTCATAGCGTCAGCGACGGCCTGCTCAGGTAGGCCAGACCTTGCGAGGCATTCTGGTTCGCGAGTTGCAGTAGCACATGCCCATCTGCACTGACATAGGCAGCTATATTGGTCGTTGTCAGCTTGTACCGGTCCAGCGTAAAGGCATCCCAGCTACCGGTCTGCCAGTTATAGAGGCCAGCCTGCACTACACTCGCCCCCGAAGAAGGCAGTGACGCAATGTTAAGCGTATTGGGCGCGGTAATAGTAAAACCTTTGCTCGCCGTTGCGGCGCTCGCTGACAGCCCAAACTCAAAACTGATGCTGCCCGTGGACATCGTATAGATGTCGGGTAAGATCATCTCGGTGTCGAACCCCTGCTCATCAACCGGCTGGCCCGCGATAAAATCAGGTGGGAGGCTGGCTGACGCGGCAACATTGATATTGAGCGGCATCTGCACAAGGTTTTCGTGGAAGCCGCTGGGAGTGTTGCCATTGATCGTGATGGTATCGACCGCGTCCAGAGGTAGATCCGCCCAACCAACCAGCGTAGCAGCGGAGCCATCGAGTAACAGCGGATCGCTGCCGCTGGGCAGCCCAACTTTGGGCGTGCCAGGGGGCGCGGTGACGATCACTCCTTTGTTCACATTAACAATCGCGCGCGAACTGCAAGGGCCATCGCAAGGGATGAAGGTGGAGCCCGCGCCACTAAGCAGACCGAGTTGGGCGATATGGCGCTGGAGAGCGTTTTGCGGCTGCCCGTTGTGAGCGTAGGGGAAATAAGAGCGTGGCAAGCCATTGTCCTGCGCTATCTGATCGGCCAGCATGGTTCCTGAGCGGCTCTGGAGCGGAAAATCGATCTGGCTCGTCGCTCCCGCTGGCAGGTATCCAATGTAGACGATGCTGTGAGGCATCAGCACATAGACGTCGTTGAGAGCGGTATCGAGCGTATTGGCAATGGTGCCGACAAGCCTCTGGCCCCGCAGCTCCAGGTGCGGGATCAGCCTGCCACGAACCTGACGATCCTGCTCGAATACCAGCGAGTGGAAGGTCCAGAGGCCCGCATCCAGGATATTCACCGTGGTGCCATCGGTCCCATAGCTTACGGGCGTGGATGAGTCGCTCAAGATGACGCTCACGCCCGTGGAGAACTCCGTGTTAGAGAGCGGCTGTGGCAAACTGCCACCGGGAAGATGAACCTGAAAATTGCCCGGATTTGGGACAAATACCCCCATATAGGTGGTCATATGCGCGGAGGTATTCGTCGAGCCGCCGGTATTAAGCTGGATCACGGAGATGCTATTATCTATCAGTGAAGTTCCATGCTGATAGAAGGCGATGGTGTACGAGAGCAGAGAAAACACCACCACCGCGATCAGCACGATGCGCCAGCTCCAGTAGGGGCGCTGCATCTGTTTCATCCGCCTGACGATCAGCAGGCGAATGGGGCCAAGAATGGCAATATAGCCAAATATCAGCAAGCCAATGATGAGCGGGACAAAGCCAATATTGGGTCGCAGCATCGATAATATCCCGCTGCGCGTAGTCAGGCCGCCTGGTCCAGCCTGGTAACGCGGACCGGCGGTCGAGACCAGCAACTGATCGCCCAGGGTACGCATGAACAGGTGCGACCAGAAGTCGCTCTGCCCCGACCAGCCGGTAAACGCCGGATCGGCGAGATCGAAGGCGAGATAGCAGATCGTTCCCTGCCCCTGATGAGCTTGAACAAGCAAAGGCGCGTTATTTGCCTTCAGGACCGTCTCAGCCACAAACGGCGCGGCATCCGTTGACGGACGCAAGGTTGCAACGCTGATGGGCAGAGGATCTTTGAGCGCATTATCTGACGTCTGCTGACCTGCGGTTGCAGGCGGAGTCGCTAGCGGGGTCGCAATGCCAGGCAGCGATAGATGCGTGCCGACCGGCAGGGTATCGGTGCCCTGTACCGTCACAGGCAGCAATTCAGGAGGGAGAGAGCTGAGAGTGCGCCGCCAGTCCTGCCCCCCAACTTCAATCAGCACTCCGCCCTGATTGACCCATGTCTGCAATGCTACGAGTTGTTCAGGCTTGAGCGTATTGGTCGCAAAATCGTCGAGTATGATCATTTCCATATTTTGCAGGACCGCGCTGGCCGTCGGGAACGTGCTGGCATCCAGCAGCGTGACGTTGATCGAATTGGCGCGATTCGGCAGGGCAACGGTGTTTAGCGAGCTAAATGCTGTCTGCTGATCGGAGAGAATGCCGACGGAGAGATCGCCCGGATTTAAAATAAAGACATCCTGTTTTGCTGAGGTGATCTTTTGGCCCTGGCTATCGAGCACCTCCACAGCCTGATCCCGGCTATCGTGTACCTCTACAACAACGCCATGAGGGTTAAATGCAGCAGCATCAAAATGGACCTGGAGGGTCAGCTTTGCCTGCCCCTTGCGCGGCACAGTGAGAGGAGCTGCGAACTGCTGTGCAGAGATTATCATAGTTCCACGGCTGATCCCCCCGGGAGTGCCGCTAAAGGCATGCGCCACAACGCTCCCTCTAAAAACCTCCCCAGCGTTGCCGACCGTAACATATACCGGCAGCCAGTACCCGAGCCTGGTGAACGAGCCAAACCCCACATCTACCTGTAGCGAGAGCTGATCCTGAGACAATGTAGCCGCGTTGGCTATCGTTGCTGTGGAGAAAAGTGAAAGGAAAAGGAAAATTGCGAGGAAAAGGGCTACCATTCCGCTGATAACGCCGGGCCGTAGCTCCCCGATTGATCGTGGGAGCCCGATTGATCGTGGGAGCCCGCTTCCATCGTGGGAGAAAGATTTACTGTCCCGCATACAATTCTGCTCTTTCTTCTGCTACAAAAGTTACACTCAGCACCGTTCCCTTCATCAGCTAATCACATCAATTATAGTTGCCGGAGCAGATACCCGCAAGGTGTCACCAATAATTAACCATGAACGTAAAACATATGTGGGGAGGATGGAGCCGCAGGGAGAAATTTGGATGTAGTCGTGTAGGTGGCGTGTGATATAAACGACTGGACAGCACCAGCAATGGGCTCTCCAGTCGTTTTGTTTCGTAGGGGCAGGGCTGGTCCCTGTCCTCACACATTTCCCATTCTCGAACGGCCTCTGCCCTCACACGGGTTTTCCGTAGGGGCCAGGCTGGCCCTTGCCCCACACGTTCCCCCATTCCCTGCCTCTAAACGGTTCCCTCTACCGTCAGCGCCGGCGTATGCGGCAGCAGCGCAGGGGCCAGCCCTGCCCCTACCGCTACGTCCGCCGGTCTCGTTTGATACGCTTGCGCAGGGCGATTGCTTTGAGAGAGCGGCACGATCATGATGGGCAAATTTGTAGCGTGGAGCATGCGTCCGGCGATGCTGCCCATGATGCGATGTTGCAGGCCGCCGCGTCCGTGTGTGCTCATGACGAGCAGATCATATGCCGGAGCAAGCCGACCCTCTCCACGCTCATATGGCTCCATCGCGTCAAGCAGCGCCTCCGCGATATCGCTGCCGAAGAGTAAAGACGACGTGAGCATAAGCTTGAGCTCGGGTACAATGTTCCTGCCCAGACGCTCTATGAGAACGGTAAAACAGGCATTAACCTCACGCATCGCCTGCTGCTGAGCATAGTGCAGCCTCTGGCTATCTTTGACAAAATCTAGCGGTAACGGAGATGGTAATTTGATAATCTGCGTCAGGCTCAATACTCCCTGCGCAGGGGTAGATAGGGCCGCAATAAGATGGGCGGCGGGCTCGATGGCCATTTCGGCTTGCATAGATCCATCGAGTGGCACCATTGCACGTAACGAAGATTTATTCTGGAACAGGAATGGCTTTTTGTCACTATGTAATAGGAGTATTGGCACAGCAGCATCATACACAACTTTTTCGGCTACTCCTCCCAACCCCCAGCGCGTTCCGCCCGTATACCCATGACGACAGAGAATGATCAGATCGATATGCTGTACATTGGCAATATCCATAATAGTGCTTGCTACAGGGCCGGCATGGATTTCCAGTTCCGCCTGAACGCCCGCGAGATCATCGGAGGCCACAATTTCACGTAGATACCTGTGCGCCCCGGCCTTCTCCACCTCGATCATGGTTTGAGACGAGGCGGAAGGGAGAGACGGGATCAACGTGAGCGCTGACTCAAGCGGAAGGCCGACGACCCATAGCAGCACGACGGTTCCGCCCGTGGCGCGCGCTATACGGGATGCTACAGGGACTGCGCATCTTGCCCTTTCCGATCCATCCAATGGTACGAGAATTCGTTGAAACACTCTATCCCTCCTACTGTAGGGGCAGGGCTGGCCCCTGCCCTGCTTCTCTCTATACACTGCTTCTCTCTCACACGACGATTTGCCAGGACACCTCTGCCGGAGGCATCCTGGCAATATTATTATCCACCTTGTTTCAGGGGGCAACCGCCAGGGGTGCTCCTACCATCACCATTCCGTGAGGCTGGGCAATCGCCAGGGTTGCCCCTACCGAACACGGCTTGTTTTCAGGTACGCTGACTGGATTCTCTATACCTATTGTACTGCTGCCGTTGTCTCTTTGACGGCTGGCGTTTCCTTTGGAGCCAGGCGGCGGGTCATTGTGCGATTTGCCGATACCCATGCTCGTATAAACATCCAGGCCGCGATGAGCGCAACTCCTGCTAATGCTATCCACATCAAAATCAGTGCCAACGTTTCATTTGAGTTACTGGTAAAGAATTTTGCGAATCCTGCCAGATACCCCTGACTGGTGGCTTCAACTGCAAAGACCTGAGGCCCATAGAAGAGCGTTGCTCCCAGCACCAGGAAGGCGGTCGCCAGCCTGTAGGCATTGATATCGTCGTCTACCCTCCGTGTGAGCTTGACCGCCAGTGCGATCAGCAAGCAGAGGGCAGCCAATCCTCCGGTGATTGGTAGTGCAGCCGAGGTTACAATATTGGGTTGGAAAAAGACCCAGCTTAGCGCGAACGTGACCACCATCAAGGCATCCCGCATGAGAATGTAGGACATCCACCACACGTCAGCGCCAAGCCTCAGTCCGCAGCGACGCAAAGTGCGTATGACATATGGACGCCCCAGGTGCAAGATCAGGGTCATCGTCCAGAGAGCAGGTAGGAAGGCGACAATCGTGCTGATCAGCCACGAGGACCCGCCTTGTATCAGAGCGTTGGTGATTGCAGTGGTGACATCTTCTGGTTTCATTGTTTCTTCCCTCGCTTCTTAGATAAAGCTGCTAAATCTTCGTCAACTATTCTCTTCATCTGATACCCACATTGCTACTGAGCAGCAGTGCTTCCCGGTGCCTCTGGACGTCCGCCGGTTCTCAAAGCGTAGATTGCTGCCACTGCGCCCATAATGGCGAGCAGGCCGATAGAAATGTAAGCGATGATAACCGCCCACTGCTGATTGGTATTGGTGACCAGGTTCGGGCTAAAGGCGAAACTCCCCTGCGTCCCCAGCACGTATGGCACGAAGTATAAAGCCGCTCCGACTGCCAGCAGCACGGTGGTGATGCGGAAGGCGCGCAGATTGTGGTCGGGATCGCCCATCAGTTTTACCAGCAAGACGCCAAACAATGCCACTGCCGCCAATCCTCCGGTGAGTGGCAAGGGATCGGTGTTGACGACATCTGGGAAGAAGAACATAAAGCTCATAATGACGCCAGAGACGATCAGCAGGTCGCGCAACGCCACGTAGATGAGCCAGAGCAGATCAGCGCCCAGGCGCAGCGTAAAACGATCAATCATGTCCAGAATGTAGGGGCGGCCCAGGTGCAGCCCCAGTATGGCAAGCCAGATAATTGGCAAAGCGGCGGCAAGCGTTCCCTCTAAGAACTGCTCGCCTCCGGCGTTGATGCCGTTCACAATGGCTGTGGTAAGATCTTGTGGTGACATTATTCCTTCTCCTTAATGCTAATGCAGGCCCACTTGACATTTCAAGTTTTGATGCGTATACTCCTCCTCAAGGTCGGCGGGAGTCAGTAGCTATACTCGATCCGCTTGAGGATACTGAAAGAGGGTTGATGATATGCACGGTGGGGCAGAGATAGGCCAGATCGCAGCGTAAACAACGGCTCGCCTCCCGTCGCGCCTGCTCTTCGGTGAAGCCTTTCGCAAACTCGATTGAGCGTTCGCGAGCTGCATCGCCTATCTCCAGCGGCATGATCTCGCGCGGTAGCGGACTGAGATCCAGTATGACGGTGCCATCGGGCGGTAATTGGGAGTGGGTCTCGAACTCGTCGTCGGGCATCTCCATGACGCTGCGCGGCGAGAGCCCTCGCAGGTAAGCGTGAATTGAGCGCGCCGCCAATCTGCCATGCTCGGCCGCATGAATGATTGTTTTCGGTCCATAAGTGACATCGCCCGCCGCAAAGATGCCGGTTGCACCCGTTGCCAGCGTCTCTTTGTTGACCAGCAGGCCGCCCCAGGGAGCGATTTCAACGCTGGTGCCTTCGGGCAAGAACGAGGGATCGGGCGCCTCTCCAATGGCGACGATCATCATGGAGATTGGCATATCAAATTCTGAGCCGGGAACCGGCACCGGACGACGGCGCCCCTTCTCATCGGGCTCGTCCAACTTCATGCGTTGACAGCGGATCGTCCGCAAATGCCCTTCCGAGCCCAGAGCCAGGATCGGCGCGGTCAGTTCATGCAGTTGTATGCCTTCGGCGAGAGCCGCTCGTACTTCCTCATGCTGTGCAGGCATCTCGGCTTGCGTGCGGCGATAGAGGATATGAACGCTCTTTGCTCCCGCCCGCAGAGCTGAGCGGGCTGCGTCCATGGCAGTACTGCCGCCGCCGATAACCGCGATATCTCCGGTGATCCTGGTGCTGGGGTCCAGGTTGAAGCTTTTCAGAAATGTAGTAGCGGGAATAACTTCAAGATATGCTAGTTCACCTGGAATGTTGAGGCGCTGGCTCTTCTGCGCACCCACCGCCAGTAATACGGCATCATGCGTTTCTCGTAGATCGTCCAGACTAACATCTCGCCCTATGGCGGTATTGAGATGGATTTCAACGCCCAGTTCGCGAATGGCATCAATATCACGGTTGAGCTCAGTACGTGGGAGACGGTAATCTGGAATGCCGACGGCCATCATGCCGCCCGCGACCGGCATGGCATCGAAGACACTCACTTTGTAGCCGCGCCGGGCCAGGTAATAGGCTGCGCTCAGTCCGGTAGGACCGGCCCCGACGATGGCGACTGTTTCGGCATAGTGATGTTTAGGTGTGGGGAGATTGCGTTTCATCGCGCCGCCATGATCGGTGGCGAAGCGCTTGAGATCGCGAATGGCGATGGGCTCGTCAAACTCTCCACGACGACAGACGTCTTCGCAAGGCGCTGTACAGACGCGCCCGCAGATGCTGGGAAAGGGATTTGGCTCGGATGCGACTCTCAAAGCCTCGTCGTAACGTCCCTCCGCGATTAAGCTGACGTAGAGACCTGCATTGGTCCCCACGGGGCAGGCTGCCTGGCAAGGGGCACGTAAGTCTTCGGTGCGTTCGCCCAGCCAGCTCCGCCAGCTTTGCCAGGTACTCTGGCGCTCGGCAACATGCCATGCTCGCCCTTCGCCCCACGGGGTCTCACCCGGCTCTTCGGGATTGGCGCGCGTGTATGCATCAAGGGCATGCCAGCCATCGTCTGAAGGAAGATAGGACACGGGGCCGCGATGCGCGTACACTGGTTGCTCCGCGCTGGTGATCGTGATGGCATTGGTGGGGCATTCCTGCGCACAGACCTGGCAACCAATACATCTCGCGACCTGGACAGGGGTGAGCATCATCCAGGAACGCTCAGCCCAGACGCCGGGAATTGGGCTCTGCCGCTCATTTGCTCCGGCGATCTCGCCTACCCCCGAGGGGCGTGTCATATCCAGACAGCGCACGGGACAGAGATCCATACAGATACCACAATTGATACATGTCTGTTCATTGACCTGAAACCGATAGGCCATGTTGACCTCCTATCAGGAATATATCCGATCCGGCTCCTCCGCAGGCTTCCAGCTCACTGGCGCTCTCACCGGATACGCTAGTTTTCTTATGCTGGTAGCGTAAACGCAAAACATCACGAAAACATCACGGGAAGTATGGAAAGCGTCACATTCTGGTTACGCCTCAGAAAATGCCCTGATATGCGGTAGTGATGGGTATTCTGTAAGTGCTTACACGAAAAGAAAGCATCCTACATTAAATACAAAAACAGCCAATACAATGCTGCAAAACATGATAAAATGGAGAGTAGCCTCGATTCTTTCTTCTTCAGTAATTACCCTGTCTACACTTAAAATCTATCTAAACATCGGCCTCTATTTTTCTCTGGCGCTGCTGGGTGGTTCCTCGCTGGTGAGCCTGAATGGTATACTTTACCCCTTTGTACCCCACCTTTACGCATCTACATGCTCAAGCGCAGCAAGGTGTAGAGAACACGCTCGTGAGGAAGACAAAAAGGGAGGAGGGAGAGCGAAGGACAGGGGCAGATCCGCAGCCAGTTCTGCTTCACAGGCGGGCCAGAGGGAGCGTAACGAAAAATGTTGAACCCTCTCCTTCTTCTGATTCGAAGGAGATGTGTCCTCCGTGTCGCTCGACCAGTTCCCGGCTGAGATAGAGCCCCAACCCCGTCCCACGGATGCCCGCGGCAGGCCCATTATCGGCCCGCATAAAGCGCCCAAAGATGCGGGCATACTGCTCACGGGGAATGCCTATACCGTGGTCGCGGACACTCAAGCGAGCTTCCTGTCTTTGCTTTTCTTCGCTCAGCGTCACCTCAATTGGCCCCCCTTGAGGGCTATACTTAATCGCATTGCTGAGCAAGTTGGAAAGGACCTGTTCAATGCGTACCGCATCGGCCATCACCCAGAGATGGGCAGGCGCGATGTGCAGCGAGAATTGATGGCGGGTGGTGGTCGTTTGGAGCCGTTCGACGACCTGTTGGATTAGAACCACCAGATCGGTGGGACACCGATCTAAGTGGAACTGCCCTGACTGCATACGCATCGCGCCGAACATATCTTCGGTGAGGTGCGCCAACTGCTGGGTTGCATGCTTCACCTCCCCAAGCCTGGAGATTTGCCACTCGTCCAGGGGGTGGTTTTTCCCTCGCATAGCTCGCCGGAGTAAAATATCCGCACATCCCGCAATTATCGTCACCGGAGTCCGTAATTCATGCGTTACCAGTCCGATGAACTGATCTTTGAGCCTCTCAGCCTCTTTGAGCACAGAGACATCGTAATGGGCCACCATCACGATCCGTTCTGCCGGGGCCAGTACCGCCGTCATCTCCTGTGGCAGGCGAGCAAACAAATGAAGATTCTCAAGCGGGATCGTATCCAGCAAAGTCGGCAGATGGGTTCCATCAGGCTGACGAATCACTACCTGAGCATGGAGAATGGGTTCGCCGGAGAGCATAGCGCGGTAAACTGGCGAATCTACCACCGTGAGCTCCTCCCCACTCGGGGCAAGGAACTGGACGCCGTGCTTGCGCACAAACTCCTCCCGTGCCAGGCCCGGCGGCCACTTTGCTCCCCAGAGGGTTATCGCGGCCCGATTTGCCATCAATAAACGCAATTGCGGCCCTTGTAATAGACAGATCCCGGCGGAAATGTGATCCAGGATCAGTTGGAGGAGGTGCAAGCGTGCATTGTTCTCTGCTTGCACCTCCTGTGCCAGGCGTTGCAGGCGACGCTGCTCAGTCGCATCGCGCATTGCACCCATCACATGCAGCTTATGCTCAAGCAGGATGGGCCGCAGACTTACATCGACGGCTACTTCACAGCCATCTTTGCATCGGCCAACCAGATCGAGTCCCAGGCCCATTGGGCGGGAACAGGCCATACGAAGATACCGCTCGAAATGGACAGCATGCAAGCGCCGCAGCCGCTCGGGAAGCAGAAGTTCCAGAGGCTGGCCGACCAGTTCGTGCTGGATATACCCAAAAAGCGCCTCCATCTGTGCATTCACTTGGATGATCGCCCCCGTCGAATCGACGACGAGCAAAGCGTCCGGTGCAAGATCAAGCAAAGTTGCTAGCATATCTTGCGTCACTGAGGGCAATGCTTCCTGTTTCGCCGCAGACACGTCAGTATAGTGAGAATTCATGATTGCACCTCCCTAAAAACTTCTCTCCCTCCGCCAGCGAGTTCTCGTGGGTTGCCAGCCAGCGCCACAGGTGTCGCTCGATGAGTTGCATATTCCCCTTTAGAGCCGTTAAGGGCGTGCGCAACTCATAGCCGATCTGACAAAAAACTCGTCTTTTTGTCGCTCCAATTGCTTGAGTGCGGTGATCTCCCAGGCACCTCCAATGAGACGAACAGGCTTGCCTTGCCGATCATACAGGAACCTGCCTTGATCGACAATCCAGTGGAAGCTTCCATCCGACCACACGAGGCGATATTCGACCTTGTGCGGCGTTTTCGCATGATAATGCGCGTCGAAAAGAGAGAACACCCGCTCTCTGTCCTCTGGATGGATGAGGGAGCGATAGTAGGAGAAATCCTCCCGCGCATCAGGAGGGAGCCCCAGGAGCGATTTGCATTCTTTGCTCCAGAAATGCTGCTTGCCCACAATATCAAAATCATCCATGCCAACGCCTACTGCTCCCATAGCCATTTGATAGCGATTCTGGTCAAGATGAGGCGTCGTTTGCGGGAGAGCTGACCCGTTGTTCGCGATCTTCGTCATCCATTGCAAAGCTAATAGTAGGGTGCTCCACCGCCACTTTCCCAGAAACATCTCTCACCTCGTCGTTAGCATGTGTTTCATCTGTGTCCGTGAGGAGAAATGGTTCGAGCCGACGACCCGAGCCCACTTTGTCTTTCAAATTGTTGCGATACAGTAATCTCGCCCGAGGACAGTAACGAACTACTAGTATGGTTTCTTGAAAAGATTTATAAATTTATCATGCTACTGTATATGGATGTAGAGGAAGATGTCAAGCACAACAGCATATGTATCCATAGGAGAATGGCAAGTACAACAGCGAGGAAGCGAGGAGGTCACAGGGCAAGGGCTAGCACAACAAGCGAGGAGATCACAGGGCAGGGGCTAGCCCTGCCCCTACGGCCTACCAGAGGATAAACGATCCAGGCGCAATGGTTCTGTAGCGAGGATTTCAGCCATGCCTTGATGTACCTGCTGCTGCACTTTGTAGAGGATACCTGTCAGCCTCATTACGTCATCGGCGTGGGTTGATGCATCCGCAATGATCGAATTAAGTGTGGCATTGAGGACGGCCAGGCACATGCCACCAATCTCAATGGTCGTAGAGCGGGAAACCTTCTCCACCACCTCTGTAATATAAGGAGTGAGCTGCTGGCTGTGCTGATGCGAGAGGAGCAGGCGGATCAGGTGACGAGCTTCATCTTGCTCCAGTTCAATGATGGACGGGGCAACTTCTTTAGGGATTGGCATGATCTTCCTCTCCTACAAAGAGCACGCACTGATAGGCCCTGTTGGGGAGCGTGTTGCGGTGAAATAGCTTCCTGACATAAAACTCGCCGCCACCAGGACGCTTCACAGCATAATCTGGCAGCGTATTGTTGCCAGCAAATGTCCCTTGCGTCCCCTCTGGACAGATGATTTTCAAATAAATGACCCCGTCAATTGTGACAGGTTCCACGCTGGCACCGATCTTGTTCAGGTAATTGATCGCCTGAACGAACTCTCCCTGGGATGCAGGCTTGTGACAATAATATTCCACTGCGACCCTCCATAGCATTTTCTAGCGAAGCAAAGCGTTCTATTCATCGCTTGCCCTCTGGCTTCGTGTTGCTAATCTCTAGCAGCAAGTGTAGAACAGAATAAAAGGTGTAATGTCTCACTGAACGACCTCTTGACTCTGACTTGTGATAAGTAAGTGGAGGCATGATGAGATTAGCGTTTATGTTATAATAACGCGAGAACGGCTTGCAAATGATGCAAAGACAGTCTGGCGCGTGTGAGAGGGCAAGGATGAAAAATATACTGTTACGCAGGGCAAGGCTTCAAAAGGGATGGAGCCAACAACAGTTAGCGGATTTCGCAGAGATTGGCATCACTACTGTGGCACGGGCCGAAAGTGGGAAATCCCTCAGAATCGATAACATCCAGCGGCTCTGTGCCTGTCTTGAGAAGACCCCAGAACAACTTGGGTTGGTCAAGCTGGATCAGCAGCAGGAAGGCTCAGATCAGCGAGGCGGGACCAGAACATTCTATCGTGACGGGGAGACCATAGGAGAGGCAAAGGAAGATACCCTGTTACCTCCCGTCAAGTTGACGCCGGAACAGATTGCACCTCTCCTGCAACTGCTAGCACTAGGAGATATCACTATGGCACACTTTGACCCACAGAGAAGGGCAGCCTTACTACATCTGCTCTCTACTGCGAGTATGTTGTCTGTCGTTCCTCAAACCTTAGCTGATCCTGACCCTGAGCCGTGGGAGCGTTTAACCACTGCGCTAGCTACACCCTCAAACCTGAATGCGGCAACGCTACAGCACTTTGAAACACTGACTGCGACATGCTGGGAATTGAGCAACGCCGGGCAGTTGCAGATGGCCGAGCAGGTGCTTGCCAGCTTCCTCCCGCGTTTCCTCCAACTGGCTCCCTCTCACACTCAGGCGGCCAGTCTGGCCTCACAGGGATTAAGGCTTCAGAGCATCCTCGCCGCTCATCGGTTAAAGCTTGCCGACAAGGTGACGCTCTCTCAACAAGCAGTCATCTATGCCAAACAAGCCAGCGATTACCCGACCTTAGTGGCCGCATTGATCGAGTTAGCGGTCGCATTTCACTATACACAGCACTACGAAGATATGCTCAAGGCCAGTCAAGAAATGCTCTCCTACAGCCGCTACATCCCTCCATTGTTACAGGCTCGCGCTTATATTATAGCGGCTGAGGCTTTCTCTCACTGTGGACGCACCAGAGAGGCAGAATTCTACATCCAACTCGCCTATGAAACCTTTCCTGATCACTCAGAATACGATCTCCAGGTACACGCTAATGCTAACATCTTAATAATGGGCCTTTATGAGGGGCTGGCCTATCTGAGCCAGGGCAAAGGGGACAAAGCCTTCGCCACCTTTGGCGGCAAACTATTTGAGGGCCGCTTGACTGGCTACCAGTCCACGAGCGTCTTGCCTGAACGTATCCGCCTGGAAATTACGAATCATCAAGGGCAGGCTGCTATCCTGTCAAATAACCTTGAGGAGTATGCTCGTTGCCTCGAAGAGGGTCTCAGCGGAGCCATCGCCCTGAAGAGTCAAAAACGCTTTCACGAGGCCATGACGATCTTCCGGCAAGAGGTCCCTGCGAAGTGGCGCAATGAGCCACAACTCAAGGACATCGCGGAACGCTTCCAGTTGGTGGGATAAGGGAGCCATGCATGACCCCCTGTCTGTTGGAGCTACATCATCTACTTCGTGCCCAGAGAGCAGGTACCCGCCAGGATACCTGCTCTTTATGTCAGAGACGTTCAAAAAAGATTAGCAGAGCGAAGAGCACCATACTGATGTTCGCTCCCTAACATCGACTCGTATTACTAGTGACCTTAAAAGAGAGCCAGCGCGTATGGAACGTCCCCGTCGAGGTGTTCGGGCTGATGCAGAGTGAGCTACCTGACTCGTGATCAGTTGAAAACACGAACACACGCGTGTCGCAGCCGTTTATAGCCGATTGCGGGGCACTTATTTGTCCTTGATTCCCAGGGGAACAGGAATGGGATGAATTAGGAGAGACAAACGTCAGTGTATCGACATCATTGGCGTGTGCTGTTGGAGTGAACGGCAGCGCTCCAAAAACCATGACGCCCATTATAACGGTCGCAAGGACTACCATCATTAGCGTCAGACGAATGCTCCGTTCGTGCAAGTGAGTCAGGCGGAAAGAAAATGCTTGCTTCATGCTTCTTTGTCCTTTCTTGAGAAAATACTTAGAGAGCTTCCACAGAGGGTTCATGCAGTCTGAGATGCTGTTTTTTCCTGATGAATAACGAGAGCTTCGGCGTCATGTGGACCGTTAGAACTGGATTTTTTCTTTTCCTCCTTTCTCAGAAGAGGATCTTTATTACTGCCCGTTACCCATCGTTTACAGTATAGAAGATGGTATGTTACATTTAACGTAGCATTTGAGTGCAGTTGAAGCGTGTTTTAGAGCGTGTTTTAGAAAGAAGAGTGAGAAGATGACCCAAACGAATATCGCGCCTGACTCCTTTGGCTCCCTGCTCAAAACCTTTCGCCAGCGTCAGCATCTCACACAACAGCAACTTGCCCAATCGCTGGGGATGAACCGCAACGCCATTGGTCGCTGGGAACAAGGGGACTTTCTCCCGGCGAGCAAAACGATAGTGCTTGAGCTCGCCCGCTCCCTACAATTAAACGACCAGGAGACCCGTGAGTTGCTGGAGGCCAGCCTCACGGCGCTCTCTCCATACTGGTCTGTGCCTTTTGCGCGCAACCCGTTCTTCACCGGACGCGAGAAGATATTGGACGCCCTGCACGCCCAGCTAGGGAACCATCAGACCGTCGCTCTCACTCAATCATCGGCCTTGCATGGGCTGGGAGGCGTTGGCAAAACCCAGATTGCGCTGGAGTATGCTTATCAGCATGCCCTGGAATATGGTGCCGTCTTCTGGATCGGGGCAGAAACTGAGGAGCAGATGATCTCCAGTCTGCTACACATTGCCGAGGTGCTTCAGTTACCCGAGCGCAACGACAAGGAGCAGCAACGAGTGATCGCTGCCGTCCAACGCTGGCTGTCAAGCCATAGCCAGTGGCTTGTGATCTGCGATAACGTTGAAGACCTGGCTCTGGTGCCGCGTTTTCTGCCAGCAGTGCGCTCAGGAGCGATCCTCATCACGACGCGCAGCCAGACGTTGGGGACGCTCGCACAAGGCGTAGACCTGCTGCCGATGGCACAGGAGGAAGGGGTGCTATTCCTGTTGCGCCGCGCCAAAGTCTTAGCGCCAGCAGCGACTTGCGAAGAGGTGCAACGGCTTGCCATGCAGATGCCCGCTCAGCATGCCGCTGCGGTAGAACTGGTCAACGCTCTGGGAGGCTTGCCCCTGGCCCTCGATCAGGCAGGAGCCTACCTGGAGGAGACACGCTGCGGTGTGCCAGCCTACCTTGATCTCTTCCACAACAGAAGAGCCGTCCTGCTCCAGCAGCGGGGCGAAGGGGTACGCGATCATCCTGAGTCAGTCTCGACCACCTTTGCCTTAGCCATTGCAGCCACCACCGAGCGCCACCCGGCAGTGGGAGATCTTCTGCGGGTCTGCGCGCTGCTCCAGCCAGATGCCATTCCTGAAGAGCTCTTTCGCCAGGGAGCTGAGCATCTGGGGCCTGAGTTAGAAGGTGTCTGTCACGATGAACTGGAGTGGAACCGATTGCTTGCCGTCGCCTGTTCCTATTCGCTACTGCATCGGCAACCAGAAGAGCGGACGCTCTCGCTGCACCGGCTGGTGCAAGCTGTTCTGTATGAAAGCATGAACGAGCAGGAACAGATGCTGTGGCAGAGAGGAATAATCGCAGCACTCAACATGCTCTTCCCTGAAGACGTTTTCGAGGTTAGTGGATGGAGCCAGTGCGAGCGTCTCCTGCCCCATGTGATGATGGTCATCGCTCCCATGTCAGATCAGGTTGTAGACCTGGCACGAACCGAGGTAGTACAGAAAACCGCCAACTATCTACTTGCGCGTGGCCAATACGAGCAAGCAAAGCCATTGTGTCTGCAAGCCCTCCATATGAGGGAACAACTTCTAGGGTCACAACACCCCGATCTTGTCCATCTTCTTTATAGCTTAGCACGGATCTCTTACGAACAGGGGAAATATGAACAGGCTGAACCATTTCCCAAACGCGCTCTCCAGATTGTTGAGCAGAGCCTGGGTTCAGAACATTTTGAGATGATTTATCCTCTCAATGGATTATCACTGATTTATTGGAGGCAAGGGAAATACGAACTAGCCGAACCTCTCCTGGTGCGCGCTATCTCTATTGGCGAACAAGCATGGGGGCCTGAGCATCCCAACATTGAGACTTCTCTCAATAATCTCGCCATTCTCTATGCTCAACAGGGGAAATACGAACTAGCCGAACCTCTCCTGGTGCGTGCTATCTCTATTGGCGAACAAGCATGGGGGCCTGAGCATCCCAAAACATCCAATGCCCTCAATGATCTAGGGGAACTCTACGTCGAACAGGGAAAATACGAGCAGGCTGAACTGTTATTGAGGAGAGCCTTGCAGATCAGGGAACAGGCATGGGGGCCTGAGCATCCCGAGGTCGCTCGTCCGCGTGTAGGGTTAGCGCGACTCTATACGAAAGAAGGAAAGTATGAACAGGCAGAGCCTTTATATCAACAGGTTCTAGACAGCCGAGAACAGGCATTAGGACCGGAACATCCTGAGGTCGCTGTTGTCCTCGACAATCTCGCAGACCTCTCCGTTCAACAGGGGAAATACGAGCTAGCCGAATCTTGCTATAAACGAGCTCTACATATTTGGGAACAGACGGTAGGAGCGGAGCATCCCAATATGGCAATCACCCTCAATGGAGTGGCGAACCTCTACGCCCGGCAGGGCAGGTATGAGGAGGCAGAGGCACTCTATCAGCGCGCTTTGCTGATCTGCGAACAGCATCTCGGTCAGCATCATCCTGAAACGGCGCAAACGCTGCATGATCTGGCTGTCCTCCGGCAGAAACAGGGCGATCTGGACGAAGCTCTCTCCCAGGCCGAACGTGCTCTCTCCATCCGTTCCCAGGCTCTGGGAGACGCTCATCTCAAAACCATCGCCACACGCACACTCCTGGCACAGCTTGAGCGAGAGCTGGCGTGTGCTGATGATCAAGCTGTTTTCACACACGGCGACGCTCCCTCCCTTGTCGGGAATGATGCCTTGCAACCGTTTCTTGATGCTTGTTGCGAATTGCACCCGCGTGCCTGGTGCCGCTCTGCCGATCTCTGGAGAGCCTATGAACGCTGGGTGCAAGAGCAGCAAGAACGCTTTCCCCTCTCGCGGCACGCCTTTACCACGCAATTGAAAGCCCGTGGCTGCTGTGCAGACCGCACCAACAAGGCACGTATCTGGCGCGGCATTGGCCTGCTGAACCAGGAGCCGTGACGGCTGGTGACGGTCAGTGACGCTTTCTAGTTCAGATATCCCTATACAGAGCAAAGTGGATGCTGGCCGCGCCGATGAAATGTCTCTCCCAAACACGCCTGAACGGCAAGAGGGTAACGGCTAATGTCGTAGGGGAAGCCGGACGAGAACGTGTACAGGCGATCAATCGGACGCGATAAATAAATCAGGTCCCTACGGCAGGCTGAACGAGAACGTGGACGCGCGATAAATCAGGTCCCTACGGCGTTTCGAGCATCATTGCTGGCAACGGGCGTGGTTACAACAGCGGGCGATGGGGTAGTGGCAGTTTTGCGCCTGAAAAGCTTCTTTCCAGTGAGATCCTGGATCAGGGCGATGTTAGCCATGATGATGGTCAGGAAGAAGAGCGGGAGCAAAGCATCCAGGTCAACGCCTTCGTTAAAGGGGGTGCTGGGGTCAAAGGTTGGGATGACCCAGCCGCCCATCCAGAAGTGGAAGTTGATATTCTGGAACGCTCCCATCGCGGCGGCGACAATGGTGGCAATACAATAGATTACGCCCAGACGATGCTGCGGCTCCCCTGGCATGCGCGGCCCGCTCAAAAGCAGCACGGCGCTACCGATCAAGACAAGCCCGATCATGATTTCTGTCCACTCGATAGAATAGCCCCAGAAGATACTATGAGGAATAATGGCGTGCTGCAAAATCGAGACATACCAGCCGTTGGGGTTATTAACAATGCCCTTATTGAGGGTATCGGCAAGCCCCTGGGGAAATTGCCCCGAGAACAGCTTGTTGCCCCCCGACATAAACCATTCCCAGCCAATAATGCCCTGGATTGCCGCTAATAAGTACCGCGCAGTTCGATGTAGCATGATTGTTACCTCTTTATGATGCTCCTATCATTGATAGCAACGCTATCGTTAGCTTCATCTCATTCAGCAACCAGCTTAAAGGGCGCAGATCACAAGCGCGGCACAAATCGTATGCGGAAATATCACGAATACGTCACAGCCCGATGCGGTAGGGCAACCGCAAAACCTGCCCCTACCTCTCGTCGGGCATGGAGGGAAGGACGATAAAGAAGGTGGTGCCCTGGTTTTCAGCAGATTCGAACCAGATGCGACCGCCGTGGCGTTCGATCAGCTCACGGCAGAGATACAGCCCCAGTCCTGTGCCACCTATGCCGAGTTCACGCGCATTCTCTGCGCGCACAAAGCGACCAAAGACGCCCGCTTGCTGCTCGGCGGGAATGCCAATGCCATGATCTTTGACGCTGACCAGCGCGCCGGAGGTCTCGGGGTCGCGGCTAATGCTGATATCGATCAGACCACCCTGCGGGCTATACTTTATGGCATTGTTAAGCACATTGTGCAATACCTGCTCGATACGGCGCGGATCGGCCTCCACTACGAAATGTTCCATTGCGGCGTGAAGGGCAAGTGTGTGTTGCTCCGTTGTGACCTGAAGACGCGCAATGACGCGACGCAGCAACGCCACCATATCTACCGGCTCGATATAGAGTTCGAGCCGCCCTCCCTGTAAACGTGTGACATCGAGCAAATCCTCGATCAGTTCGACCATGCGCAGCGTTGCCTGATCGATACTTTGCAGTGCCTCCATCTGCCAGTCCGCGAGATCCGCCCCCTTGCCACGCGCGGTTTGGACGAGTAACATCTGGGCAAAGCCTTTTAAAATAGCGAGCGGGGTGCGCAGTTCGTGAGCGGCAATACCGATAAAATCATCTTTGAGCCGTTCAGCTTCTTTGAGCGCGGTCACATCCTGGTGAACAAGCAGCGCGGCGGGCTCCGCCGCGTGAGTCCCTCCTGTTGCGTCGGAGGGGACCAGGTTCAATTCGCTGGCATCAAGAGCAACGGCGTTGACCAGCACCGGCACGGTTGTGCCATCGGCATAACGGATGATCTCCTGATAGTGACGCACCGTCTCGCCATGACGCACCGCTCGCAAGGTGATGTACTCTTCTGGCGTCAGCACGCGCCCGTCGATCTTCAGCAGACGAATGCCACTTCTTTTGAGGAAGTCGCCCATCGCTTCTCCCACCTGCCATGCTGCGCCCCATAATGCGGTCGCGGCATGATTGGCGAGCACCAGGCGAGCATCCTGCCCACGCACGAGATAGACGCTGCTGGGCAGTTCGTCAAGCAGCATCTGGAGCAGGGCGCGACGAGCTTCGGTTTCCGCATACAGGTGCCGTTCCTTCAACATGCGACGGACCTCTGTGACATCGTGCCAGACAACAACAGCCCTGGAGGCGGAGTCCTGGTCGTTGACCTCGTCTCTGTGGCCGAACTTGAGCGGGCTGGACGGCGTTTTGGGGGCATGGAGCGGAGAGGCGCTGACGATGAACTCACGTCTCTCCTGGTACCCATCGACCACCTGCACTTCCGCGTTCTGCTTCTCTTCTGCTTTAAGCGCGTGTTGCGCCGGCTGATGCAGCAGTGCATCGATGGCGCGCTCCCCTTCAGGGGATTCTTGAAGTTGCTCACGCAACTGACGCGCGGCGGCGTTTTCACGCAGGATATCGCCGCGATTGTTGACCAGGGTGACGCCATCGGCAATGCTGTCGAAGATGGCGTTCAGCTCCTGAGCACGCATCTGTGAGAGACGGTACAGGCGGGCATTCTCCAGCGCCACCGACGCCTGGCCCGCCAGCCCGATCAGCAACGCCTTGTCTTCTTCTGTAAAACATCCTGGCCTGGTATGCCCCAGCAGCAGCCCTCCACGCACTTCCTGCTCGCGGTTTAACACAGGCACGCCCAGGAAGCTGCGAATAATCGGATGCCCACGCGGCACCCCCATCGAACGCAGTTCTTCTTTGGGCAGGAAGCCGTGCGAATAGGCAAAAGCTCGCTCCTGGGCGGAATCGCGCTGCTCGGTTACCTGCGTGTGCGGCTCCGTATGACTGGCAATGCCAACTTCCCCAGGCTTGTACATATGCGCTATGGCATCGTCCACCAACACCGGCGCGCCATAACGGAAGATAGGCGCAAGCAGCCCTTCGCCTCCAAGAGGCATACGCCGGAAAAGCTTCTCCTGCTCTTTGCTTACGCCGACTACGGCTGCCAGATGGAACAGATTGCCCTCTGACGGCACCAACGGCTTGCCTTCTTCGTCTATCGGCCGCAGCGTGAAGGCGGCAAAGGATGCGCTGGTCAACTCGCACGCTGTCTCCGCGATCATATGTAAGAGGCGCGCCTCGTCCAGTTCGCTCATTAACGCGGTGCCTACCCGATTTAAGGCGGCAAACCGTTCCGCTGTTGACGATGGCTTGCTGATCCGACGCTGCGTCATGCATGTTCTCCTGAATGCTGGTTGTAGGGATAGAGCACCCGCAAGGGTGTACCCCTACAGCCCCGTCAGCCCATATGGATATCTGGACTGTGATGTGTTTGTGATTTCTCCGCCAGTTATGTGCTTTCTCTGTGAGTATCACTATCCTATAATAGATCACATATACATACCCACACAAGGGGCTTTGAGTTGAAGATGGAATATCAGCACTTTCAGCACACCAACAACATGGCAGGGAATATGATGGAGCTATACGATGGTCAGATACATCGCTGCCCGCCGGCGGTGGTCGCGGCTCTGCTGGACCTGGCGCGTCTGGCGCAAAACATTAGCGCCACCGTGCGGGAAGCGCCTGGCTCCATCGCGCCACGTCTGGTGGAGCGGATCGCGGCCCTCTGCAACGCTGATCGGGGGGCGATCCTGCTGACCACCCAATATCTGGCAGGACAATCTGCCAGCGAGACGCTTTCGCTGAAGAAGGTGTTCCGCCACTTTGCTCTGCTGGGCATGAGCGAGGAAGAGGCTTTGCTGCTGCTCCCCTCGTTCTCTCTGGATGGCTCCGCAGTGCAAACGTCTCCAGGAAGCCCTTGCTGGGTGATGTGTACATTACCAGTATCGGCCCCCCTCACCCTTGAACCGGCTGCTCTATCACCCGATGATACTACCACACCCCCCCAATTCTCAACTATGCCGTATCACGCCCTTCTTTTGCTGGGTGATAAGGGGGAAGATGATTGTGGGGCGTTCATTGAAAAAGCGCAGTCCCTGCTGCCTCCCGTCCTGGATGCTGTCGGTTCGGTCGTTCTGACGACGCTACTCGCTGAACGCGTTCATGAACTGGAAATTATGACGGACCGCAAGGCGCTGCGCGAGATGGAACTGCTCAAAGCTGAACTGCTCGGCACGGTCAGCCATGAGTTGCGCAGCCCCCTGGCTTCGGTCAAAGGCTATGCCGCCACTTTGCTGCGCCACGAGCGGCGCATCTCACGCGAGGAGCGACACGAGTTTTTACTGGCGATCAATGAGGCCAGCGACCGCCTGGAGGTGGTGATTAATCGCCTGCTGGAGATGTCTCAACTGGAGACCGGCTCGATTGCTATCGCCCCTACTCCAGTGAACCTGCTGCACCTGGCGCGCGAGGCCATCATTGCCATTGAGCAGCGTCTCTCAGAGCCCGCTTACCAGGAACGCACATCGACCGCACAAGAGCGCCTTCGCTTCTCCATCCGCGTGGAAGATGAGAACAACCAGCCCACAAATGTCGAGCCAATCATCCAGGCTGACCGGTCACGCCTGCGCGAGGTGCTTGACAACCTGCTGGAAAATGCCATTAACTACTCACCAGATGGCGGAGCTGTCGAGATCGTGATCCGCCCGCTGGTCGAGCCTCCTCTTGTAACAGCGGATGGCGAACCTGCCTTACAGCCAGCCGCAAAGCAGATGATGGAGATCTGTGTACATGATAGCGGCATCGGCATTCCGCCCGGGCAGCTCAGGTTAATCTTTGACCGCTTCCATCGTGTGGATACGCGGCTCACCCGCGAGGTGAATGGGCTGGGACTGGGGCTGGCAATCTGCAAGCGTATTGTTGAAATGCATGGCGGGATGATCTGGGCGGAGAGCGACCTGGGCAAAGGCAGCACCTTCCATGTCTGGCTGCCAATGCTCCCTGACGCGTAATGATGCAGAATAATCTAGCTATTATGAAAAGGACCAGTGCTTATGCCTGCAAAAAAAACGACGATACTGACTGCCGATGACGATCCGCAATTGCTGCGGCTGGTGGCGCGCAATCTACAACTTGAGGGCTACGAGGTGATTACCGCTAGCGATGGCAAGCAAGCCCTCGAACTGATCGAGACCCATCAGCCCGACCTGGTGTTGCTCGATGTAATGATGCCTCGTATGGACGGCTTTACCGTCTGCCATCGCGTGCGCGAGTTCTCTCCCGTCCCCATCATCATCATTACCGCTCGCGGGCAGGACCAGGACAAGGTGCGCGGGCTTGATCTGGGCGCGGACGATTACCTGACCAAGCCTTTTAGCGTCGATGAGCTGCTGGCACGCGTGCGGGCTGTGCTGCGCCGCTCGCAATTTACCTCCCACGAGCAATCACAGGCTCTGCGCACGACCACAACCGTGGGAGACCTGTCTGTGGATTACGCCCAACACCTGGTAACGATGCAGGGGCAGGAGGTCACATTGACGCCCACGGAGTACCGCATTCTCGCCTATCTCGCTCAGAACGTTGGTCGCGTGGTGACGCAAGACTTGCTGCTAGAGCACGTCTGGGGCGCGGAATACGTGGGCGAAGGCCACATGCTCCAGGTCAATATCAACCGGCTGCGGCGCAAAATCGAGCCCGACCATACCCACCCCCGCTACATCCTCACCAAAGTCGGCATCGGCTACCTGCTCGCCGCTCACCCTGCCCCATCAGAATGAAGTGGTGGGAATGTACGGTAATGAGGTAATGATGGAGTGCGGATCGGCCTGTAGAGCGGGACGAGACATATTACCGTCACTGAAACTGACCGGTAATGTTGGTAATATTGGTAATGTTGAGGGGAGGCACCGCGACAGGACAAGCGCAAGGCATTGCCCTGTGACGGCTCTATCTAATACCATACTATTATATATATAAATAGTATGGTATAGAAGGGGAGCTACAAGAAGGGACTATACTAGCCCCTACTCGCCTCAACATTACCAACATTACCAACATTACCGGTCAGGTTCAGTGACGGTAATGTGCCTCACCCCGCTCTACAGGCCGATCCACAGCACAACATTACCTCATTACCGTATTTGGAGGGACACGAAAAAATATTTTAGTAGCCTCCAGAATTATCTCATTTCACCCTGTTTTATCCCCTTCATGACAAAGTTCAAACATTCATCAAATGCCTCCTCACCGCTTCAACAAATTCAATCGTGCTGGCACCGCCTCCCTGGTCGATTGTCAACACCTTCCCTTCACCGTAGGTTCGCTTGATGGCCTGCTCCAGGCGGCGAGCTGCGTCGGCATAGCCCAGGTAGCGCAGCATCATGGTGGCGGTGAGCATCATGGCGGTGGGATTGATGATGCCCTTGCCGGCGAGGTCGGGGGCGGAACCATGCACCGGCTCGAAATATGCGTAATCCTCGCCATAGCAGGCGCTGGGGCAGAGGCCGAGGCCGCCGATGGTGCCGCTGGCAACGTCTGCCAGGATGTCGCCATGCTCGTTGGAAAGCACGATGACATCGAGCGTCTCCGGCGCAGCGACCATGCGACGCCCCAGATCGTCAATGAGATATTCCTGATAGCTCAAGCTGGGATACTGGCTGACGGTATCCCGCACCAGCGTGCGAAAACGTCCATCGGTACGCGGCATGATCGAGTATTTCGCGCCGAGGGTGACGCGACCAGGATAGCCTTCGGTCTGCCGCTGCAATGCCAGCTCGCAAGCAGCCTGAGCCAGGCGCAGCATCTGCTCATCGGTCACCACGCGTAAAGCGTACGTCCCCGCCTTGTCAACGGGGGGAGCCTGCCACCACGTTGCGCTGCTGGCAAGGCTCGCCAGTTCCGCGAGATCGCCCTCGCGCGGCGGATACATGCCCTCCAGGTTGTCGCGGGCAATGACATAATCGATGCGCTCTGGTTGCGCCATCGGGCTACGGTATCCAGGCAACCAGCGCACGGGGCGCACGTTGATGTAGGTCTCCTTGCCCCAGCGCAGATACCACAAAATCGGCCTGCTCGGCCCTCCGGTCGCGCCAAAAAGGGTGCAATCGGCGGCATCGATGGCAGCTCGTATCTCTGCCGGAAACGGGTCGCCGCCTGGTATGCTGGGCAGACGCGAGGCCGTGCCCCTACCGTCTGGCGTCTCCACAAAGCGAATATCGGGCGCCAGTTCGCGCAGTAGCGCCACCGTAGGGCGCATGGCCTCCGGCGCGGCATCATCGCCCCCGATCACACATACCTGAGGCGGCGATTGAAACATGCGACGGTTCATTGCAACGTGCCTCCCTGCGCGATGACATAATTGATAATGCCGCCCGCAGCCACGATGCGCGCCACAAAGGGATTGAGCGGCTCAGCCTGGAAGCTGCGCCCCGTTGTCAGGTTGCGAATTACGCCCGCTTCCAGATCGACGCTGATCTCGTCGCCATCCGAGCTTGCCAGGACGGCCTCTTCGCAGATCAGCACGGGTAGACCGATGTTGACGGCGTTGCGATAGAAGATGCGAGCAAAGCTGCGCGCGATGACGACCTGTATGCCACAGCCTGCAATCGCAATCGGCGCGTGCTCGCGCGACGATCCGCAGCCGAAATTATGCCCCGCCATAATCACGTCGCCCGCTCGCACCTGCTGCGGGAACTGCGGTAACACTTCGCAAAGACAATGACGCGCCAGCTCTGTCCGGTCGGTCGTGATATTATAGCGCCCAGGAATGATCACATCGGTATTGACATTATCGCCAAGCATCCAGATACGGTTCATGATTATGCTCTCCCTTCCTTACTCAAGAAATGTGCGCGGATCGGTGATATGACCGGTCAGCGCGGTCGCGGCGACGGTGGCGGGGCTGCCAAGATAGATTTCAGCCGTCGGGTCGCCCATGCGTCCGGTGAAGTTGCGGTTCATCGTCGTCAGCGCGCGCTCCCCTGGAGCCAGCACGCCCATATGCCGCCCGATGCAGGGACCGCAGCCAGGCGTGCCCACAGACGCGCCCGCCTGGACGAATGTTTCCAGGTAGCCGAGCCGCATCGCCTCCAGATAGACCTCGCGCGAAGCCGGAATCACCACCATGCGCAGGCTCGGATGAATCGTCCGTCCTTGCAGCAACCTGGCAGCGATAGCCAGATCATCAAGCCGCCCATTGGTGCAGGTGCCAAGAAAGACCTGATCGATTTTGACATCCTCGACCTCCGTTACCGGCGCGACATTATTGACATCAGGCGGACAGGCGATGAGCGGCGGCAGGTTTGAGACATCAATCTCGATCACGCGCTCGTATTGTGGGTTACGCGCGGCCAGCATGGGATACTCGCGCTCGGTTCGCCCCTTGAGCCACTCCTGCGTGATTGCATCGGGCGCGATCAGGCCAGCCTTTCCGCCCATCTCAATCGCCATATTGCAGAAGGTGAAGCGTTCGCTCACGGACATACGCTCAACAACCTCACCCGTGTACTCGATGGCGCGATAATTGGCCCCGTCCACGCCGACCTGGCGCACGATCTCCAGGGTTATATCTTTGGCATAGACGCCAAAGGGCAGCGTGCCGGTGAGACGCACATTGATCGTGGAGGGGACGCGGAACCAGGTGCGTCCGGTGGCATAAGCCACAGCGATATCGGTCGAGCCCATGCCGGTGGCGAAAGCTCCCAGCGCGCCATAAGTGCAGGTATGGCTATCGCCGCCCACGATGATCGAGCCAGGGGTCACAAAGCCGCGCTCCGGCATGACCTGGTGGCAGATGCCTTCCTGCAAGACGGCGATCCCCTGCTCGTTCGCAAAGCCGCGAATATCGCGATGCAGCGTGGCAGCGGCGATGGTGGCGGCGGGAATGATATGGTCGAACACGATATGCGAGCGGTCGGCGTTGAAGACGCGTCCGTTAGTGTGCCGCGTCAGTTCGCGAAAAGCCTTGATTGCCAGCGGCGTCGAAGTATCATGGCTCATCACATGATCGACATCCACCACCACCGTCTCCCCCTCTTGCACTGGACGACCCAGCTTGTAACTAAAAATCTCTTCGGTAAGCGTTCCCATGACTGGTTCCTTTCTGACTGGTTCCTTTTTTCTGACTGGGTCCCTTCTGACTGGGTCCCTTCTGACTGGGTCCCTTCTGACTGGGTCCCTTCTTAGGAATGCGATAAATCGCATGCGGTCGCGCTAAAGCGGGACCCTACGAAATTACGGCATGGATGGACGCATGCCACTCGTGAATAAAAGCATCGACCTCTTCCAGGTTGAGCGCGCCCCGCTCGGCTCTGGCCTTGAGCGCGCTGGTGAGATTGGCAATTTCCTCGTTGTTCAACTTGAGCCCCAGGATTGCCGCACGATGGGCGACGGCGTGGCGTCCGGTGAAACGAGAGCCGATATCGATCTGCCGCTCCAGGCCAAAATCGCCAGGATCGAGCGCCTCGTATGCGCGCGGATTTTGCAGGATGGCCCTGGTATGCACGCCCGCTCGATGCGTAAAAGCGCCTGGAGCGGTGATCGGAATGTTAAAGGGGATGGTGAGATTGAGGCACCGCGCCACGTACTGATCAAGCTCGACGAGGCGAGTCAGGTCGTACGCTGCCAATAGCTCGGGATGGTGCGAATAGAGCTGCGACACCAGGCCGCTCAGCGAGGCGATGCCGTTGCGCTCGCCAATGCCCAGCACGGTCACGTCAAGACAATCCGCGCCACTCTCCAGCGCCGCGACGGTGTTAGCAATCGCACAACCGGTATCGTTATGCCCGTGAAACTCGATGCCAACATCGGGATAGCGTTCGGCGCAGAGCCGCACAAGCCGCTCCACCTGGCGCGGAGTCGCGATGCCGACGGTATCCGGCAGGCCGATCCGCTGCACGCCAGCCTCCACCACCGCGTCAAAGACGGTCAGCAGGTCTACCAGGTCGCTGCGAAAGGCATCCTCTGCCGAGAAACGCACATACCGACCGGCGGCGCGAATAGAGCGGATCAGCGGAACCGCAGCGGCGATGACCTGATCGATGTCGCGGCCATGACTGTAGCTGCGCAGCTCGCTTGAGGTGCCATAGAAGAGGTTCAGCCCATACACAGGCGTTGTCAGGGCGGCCTGCACGTCAGCCTCCACACAGCGAACGTGCGCGACGATGCGAGCGCGCAACCCGGCTTCGCAAATGGCCTGTACGGCTCCCTGCGTCTCAGGCGAAGCAATCGGCGAAGGCACCTCGATTACGTCCACACCGACAGCGTCCAGCAGGCGCACGATGCTCAGGCGTTGCTCAAGGGTGAAGTAAGCGCCCGCAAACTGCTCCCCCTCGCGCAAGGTCGAATCAAGAATAGCTGGCGATCTCATGACCCATCTCCCTTCGCACTGCAACTCCCGTCAGTACATGTTCAAGCACATCAATGGCTTGAAGATACTCGCTAAGCTGGATATGCTCCTGCGGCGTATGATCCAGCCGCGAGTCGCCCGGCCCATACGCGACAATGTTCGGTCCCCTGCGCATCTCCACTTGACTCCTCAAGGTTTCATGAGTATACTCCCCTTCAGGAGCGGTGGGAGTCGATGCCAAAGCACGATCCGTTTGAGGATATTGAAACTGCTGAAACCATGCCGGACCCACGACATTCATATCCGATGTACCTGTTTTATACTTGAAGCTCGCCTGCCCGCCGCTCGCTCGAATAGCGCCGATGAAGGCTCGCGCCAGTGGCGTTGTGCGCGACGTCTGGAACGCTGCCTCTTCCCCCGAAAACACCAGGCGCAGGTCAAGCTCATCGGCCCAGTCGCTTAGCTGCGTGCGTATCTCTACTATATCGCAATTTGGCGGCAACCGATAGCCGATCAATAGCCGCGTCTGCTCTTCAAGCCCATCCTGCACGCTATTGATGTTGCGTAAAGAAGGGGTAAGAGCCATAAAGCCTCTACTATCCGCACCACTGGCATGACGCCGGTTCCATTCGTCTGCATGTGTACGCACACGCTCCCAGAAGGTCGTCGCCACCTCGCAACTGGACGGCAGCGGACCCGCAGAGTGAGCCAGCGGACGCGTCACATGGCATTCGATCAGCAGGCGGCCTTTGTAGCCAATTGTCACGGCCTGGCTGCCGCTCGGCTCGCCAATCACGCAGCCCACCGGCTGATACCGCGTCACCACTGCACGCGCGCCCCGCGACGTCGCCGCCTCCTCCTCGACCGCGCCAATCACAATCACGGGCCGTTGCATCACTCCCGAACGAGCAATACGAGCCGCCGCGCAGATAAACGCTGCCAACGGCCCCTTAGCATCAACTGCGCCGCGCCCATATAGCCTGCTATGCCGAAGGTCAACGCCACTACCGTGGCTAGCTTCGCTCAGACTTTCGGCAAAGAATTGCTTGCCATCCTCGAACCTGACCGGAATGTTGCCACGCACAGTATCCATATGCCCCAACAAAATCAATGGCATCTTGCTATCCAGATGACCAACGCCGCTCTCGCAGCTAGCTTCGCTCAGGTCGTCTGCAAGGAATTGCTTGTCTGTTTGATGTTCCGTCGTACTGGCAACAAAATTACCAGCCTCATCCACATATGCATGCAGCCCCATTTGCTGCGCCTGCTCGACCAGATAATGCGCCAGCGCCCCTTCCTGACCAGAATAGCTCGGAATGGTCAGCATATTGTATAATAACGCGATCTCCCTGTTTTCCGTAGGGGCGGGGCTGGCCCCCGCCCTGCTGGGTTGCAGGCATGTATCCTGGGCAGGGGCCAGCCCTGCCCCGACACGCGCATCCCCTTGCAATAGCTCCGCCACAACGTCCAGCACACGATCTAGCTGTTCCCGCTCGATCACCAGCGGAGGCAAGAGGCGCAGGACGTTGGGACCGGCAGGGAGCGCGAGAATGCCGCGTTCACATAACATTTCAAGATAGGGCTGGACGCGCCGCGTCAGTTCGATGCCGATCATCAGGCCGCGACCACGCACCTCGCGAATGAGCGGCGATTGTAATGCGCGCAACCGCTCCAGGGCATAAGCGCCAAGCTCGGCGCTCCTCTGAGGCAATGCTTCTCTCTCGATGATGTCGAGCGTTGCCAGTGCGGCGGCACAGGCCAGCGGATTGCCGCCAAAGGTGCTGCCATGCGCGCCTTTGCTGATGCGCCCGCTCTCGGTCACGCGTGGCCCCAGACAGATTGCCCCCATCGGCACGCCTCCTGCCAGCGATTTGGCGAGGCAGAGGATGTCAGGTGATAGATCATAATGGGTGCAGGCGAAGAGGCGACCGGTACGCCCAAAGCCGGTCTGCACCTCATCGACAATCAGCAGCGCGCCCCGCTCGCGACACAGCCTCGCCAGCCCATGAATATAGTCATCGGTCGCGATATGCACGCCGCCCTCGCCCTGAATCAGTTCGACCAGCACGGCAGCCGTCTCTGCAGTGATGACATCTTCAGCCGCAGCCAGGTTGTTGTAACGGATATGCGTCACCCCTGGCACCAGTGGCGCGAACGGCTCGCGATAATGCGGCTCCCACGTTGCTGAAAGCGCGCCCATGCTGCGTCCATGAAAGCCGCGCAACGTCGCCACAATCCCCGTGCGTCCCGTCACCAGACGAGCGAGCTTGAGCGCCCCTTCAATCGCCTCCGTACCGCTATTGCACAGAAACACTCGATCAAGCCCCTCCGGTGTCAGACGCACCAATCGTTCCAGCAAGTGAGCGCGCGTATCGTTATAGACAATCTCGGGGCACGTCACCAGCCGCAGCGCCTGAGCCGACAACGCAGCCGCTATCTCAGAACGTCCATGCCCGATATTAGCCACGCCATGTCCCGCCGCGCAATCAATATACGCTCGCCCGTCATCATCCCACAGCGTCGCCCCCTCTCCGCGCACAATCGCCACCGGACGCTTGCTATAAACCCCGCTGGTGTAGGTATTCTCCAAATCTATGATGTTGCTCATGTGTGTGTATCCTTTCTATATCAACGCAACCCTTCGTACAACCTTCGTAGGGTCCCGCTTCAGCGCGACCGGCGCGATTTATCGCCTTTCCACCCTTCGCTACTCTCAAATCCAACCCTCAATACCCAACCGTTAACAATATGGCTTTCCCCAATCGAAATCATCACGCTATGACCCGCTCCATTCGCAATCAGTTCGTCCCCACGAAAATATCCCTGTTGCAAGCCACTTTGTCCACAATCAGCTTTCTCTTCACTATCATCCCCTCGCTTTCTCTTCACTATCATCCCCTCGCTTTCTCTTCACTATCATCCCCTCGCTTTCTCTTCACTATCATCCCCTCGCTTTCTCTTCACTATCATCCCCTCGCTTTCTCTTCACTATCATCCCCTCGCTTTCTCTTCACTATCATCCCCTCGCTTTCTCTTCACTATCATCCTGTACGACAAATACAAATGCAGTCCTGAGCATCATCAGTTCGATGGTGAGAGTGTGTGTTTTCGTGGGGAACGCGATAAATCGCGCCGGTCGCGCTGAAGCGGGACCCTACGAATCATTCGAATCATTACGAAATTTTATGTAATCACTGTTCCCTCCCCAGCAAGAACCGCTTCCAGCGAGTTGCAGCCGATATAGACGCGCGGGACGCCTCCCCGCAGGGCTTCTTGCGCTCCCAGCAATTTCTTACGCATACGGCCCCGGGCGTAATCCATGTATTCAGCAAGCTGCTGCGCTGGAATGGTGCGAATGAGCGTGGCGGGATTGTCTGGATCGGCGAGCAGACCTGGCACGTTGGTCATGATTACCAGGGCGTCAGCTTGCAAGGCTGAGGCGACGGCTGCGGCAGCGCGGTCCCCATCGACATTGAGCCGCTCGCCCTCGTAGCTCAAGGCCAGCGGCGCAATCACGGGGGTATAGCCCATATTCAGTAATTGCCTCAGCAGTTCGCCGTTGACCTGCTCAACCTGGCCGGTGTAGTCATCACGCAAGATTTGCGTGCGGCCATCCGGCGTTACTGAGCGCACAACGGCCTTGCGTCGCCCCACCAGCAAGCGCCCATCCACACCGGCGAGGCCAAGCGCGTTGACCCCCCGCTGCTGCAAAAGCGCGACCAGCTCAGTGTTGATCTGCCCCGCCGTCGCCATCGCGAAGATGCGCAAGGTCTCGCTATCGGTGTAGCGGCTGGTCATACCCGTCGGCGAAGTAATCATGCGCACAGCATGCCCCATCTGCTCGGAGAGCGTATTGGTGAGGTCGGAGCCGCCATGCAACAAGACGATCTGTTGCCCTTCTGCTCTATAGCGGGCAAGCTCGCGCACAATGTTCAAGGTGGCGATGCCAGCTCCGCCGCCAATCTTCACAACAAGCGTCATCATCAACTCCTTTTAGATGGGATGCAGGCCAGGGAAGCTCAGACCGAGCGTCTCATCCCAACCATACATGCTATTGAGCGCCTGCACGCCGTTGCCTGCCGCGCCCTTCATCAGGTTATCCAGGGCTGCCATCACCACCACTCGCCGCTGCCCGGCGTCGTATTCAAAGCCAATATCGCAGAAATTGCTGCCCGCCAGGATCTTTGGCTCGGGATAGCGATAGACGCCACTGCGCTCTTTGACCAGGCGAATAAACGGTTCGCGCTGATAGGCTGCGCGATAGATGCGCCAGAGCATACGCTCATCCAGGCTTTCGCGCACAAAAACATGAGCCGTGATCAGCACACCGCGCACCAGTTCAATGGCTGTGGCGGAGAAGGCGACGGGCGGCTGAAGCTCGCTACCAGCGATAGCACCAAGCTCCTGAATCAGTTCGGCGCTGTGACGATGGCCGGTTGGCTGAAATGAGCGCACGGCCCCGCTTCTATCGGGATGATGGCTGCCAGCTCCTGGCGTCGCTCCAGCAGCCGAGGAGCCGACTTTGGCCTCGACAACGAGCGGGATGGCAGTGTTGACGATGCCGCTGCGATAGAGGGGAGCCAGCCCCAGAATGGCGGCGGTTGCCATACAGCCGGTGCCACTGACAAACGTCGCTTCCGGCAACTCCTCACGATGCAGTTCGGGCAGGCCATAGACCGCCTCTACTAGCAGGTCCGGCCTGCTGTGGGGCGCACCGTACCAACGTTGATAGAGCGCGGCGGAACGCAAACGAAAGTCAGCCGAAAGATCGATCACACGCGTAGCAATGCTGCGGTAACGCTCGATATCCTGGCTAGATACGCCATGCGGCAAACATAGAAACAACGTATCACATGACATCAGGTCGTCTGGATGACAAAATCTTAGCATGCAGAGCGTGCGCAGATTGGGATGGACGCTATGGATGTACTGCCCCGCATGGCTGCTCGATGCCACCTGCGCCAGTTCGACCTGGGGATGGAAGAGCAGCAGGCGGATCAGCTCGCCGCCGGTATAGCCCGATCCACCAACAACAGCGACGCGCAATCGGCTCATAGTGCCACTCCTTCTCGCACATAGCTCAGCATATAATCCAGCATCGCAGCAGGGATATCGACGCCCGTTGGCGCGATGCTATTACGAAACTCCATCGTCGCATTGATCTCATTGACCAGCAGGCCCTGCTCAGGGTCCTCCAGTACATCGATTGCCAGGATACCGCCGCCCACCGCCTGCGCCGCCTGCGTACAGAGGCGATCCAGTTCGGCAGAGATGGGGCAATTGCTGGCAACCGCGCCGCGTGCGGTATTGGTGACCCAGTGCTCGCTGGTGCGATAGATGGCACAGATTGTGCGATCACCAACAACGAAGGCGCGAATATCGCGTTGTAGCTTGCTATTCAGACGACCAACGCCGCTTTCGCAGCTAGCTTCGCTCAGGTCGTCTGCAACGAATTGCTTAGCAATATACTGCTGGATATAATGAATGTGGTGCTGATACGAGCCCAGCGTCTCCTGATGCTCAAGCACCGCCTCAGCCGCGTCGCGATCATTAATGCGCGCCAGCAGCCGTCCCCACGAACCGGTCACGGGCTTGAGCACGACCGGGTAGCCCAGTTTCTCAATTCCCTGAATGGCTCGCTGCGCATCGAAAGCCAGCATCGTGCGAGGAGTGGGGACGCCCGCGCGCATGAGCGCCAGCGTTGTGAGCAACTTATCATTGCAGAGGGCAGTCACCGCCGCCGAATTAAAGACGGTAACGCCCATGTGCTCCAGGATGTGCAGCGCCGCCAGGCCGCGCGACTGGCTCACGCTGCGACAGAGCACAGCATCGTACGCTCGCCACCGCTCATCAGGTCGGGCGAGATCAAAGAGCAGTTCTTCATCATCGATCACATCAAAATCGATAGCGCGCCTGCGCAGGGCCTCGATCAACAACTTCTCTTCCACACGAATGCGGGATGTTAGAATAGCTAAACGCATCGTCGTTAACCTCCTCATTACCAGCCTGCATGAACGCGATCATCGGTAAGGCGATAAATCGCGCCGGACGCGCTAAAGCGGGTCCCCACGGCTGGCGGAATTGCTTATTCGCCCCAATCTTCTTCGACCTGCGGAGCCAGTCCCACCTGGGGCTGTTCCAGGTTCAGCACTTCCAGTTCCGCATTACAGTCGGGACAGTAGATAATCTCGCCAATCATCAAACCTTGCAGGCTCACCTCGGCTTCGCATTCGGGACACTGTGCCATGTTCATTTTTCTCCTTTACCATTATGCGTAGACAAATTTCAACTGAACCAAATAAAAATGCTCTTCATCCTCCAACATTGGAAGGACGAAGAGCGATCATTGCTCTCGTGGTACCACCTTCATTCGCCGATGCCTCGCAGCATCGACCTCAAACGTACAGCAATTAGTACGCGCTCCGATCACGGGGAGCAGCCGGCGCAGTTCTACTCTCGCAGCTCGCGATTTCTTCTGGCAGCATCCGGTTTTTTTTCACGGGTTGCGCATACGGACCTTTCACCTGCCGTCCGCTCTCTGCATGCCGCAGTTCCCGCTACTCGTCCCTTCACAGCTTTTCGTTATGCAATTGTGGTTTACCTGGCAGGGCAACCGGTAGCCCCCCGCTTCATCGTGGGAGTTACCCCTACCGCCCTTTAGGCCAATAAAAAAAGCCCTTTATCCTCTTGGGAAGGACAAAGAGCAGGGCAACCGCCAGGGTTTGCCCCTACCTCGTGGTACCACCTTCATTCGTCGATGCCTCACAGCATCAACCTCAGTGGGTATGGGCCATCGTAATGTACCCCTACCAGCGTGCCCGATTACGGGGGCGTCCGGCGTAGTTCTACTCTCGCGTCACGCGATTTCTTCTCGCAGCTTAGGGTTCTTTTTCGCAGTTTGTGTGCTATGGGCTTTCCACCAGTCGCCCATTCTCTGGAAGCCACGGGAACCGCTACTCGTCCCTTCAAAGCCTTTATCATGATAGATTTTTGTGCTGTGAAAGGTATACCACGCTCTTACCTTTTTTGTCAAGCTTTTTTCAACAGATTTTTGGTAGCCGGGATGGTGCAAATTTTTTTGCTATCTCTATTCTGAAAATAGCAAGAGAAAACACAGGATATTCATTGCAGACAGCCTGAGCGGAGCTAGCTGCGGTAGCAGCGTTGGCTGTCTGGATAGCAGGATATTGTGATGAAGCCCAAAAAGAGCAAAGATATTGAGATGAAAGCCGCCGTGCTGATAGGCGCAACCGTGCTGGTCGTATTACTCAGCGTCGCTACACTCCTATTGTATATACAGGATTTGAGGCAGGGGCAAGCAAAACATGAGGCTTCATCGCCACCGGTAACAAAAACGTCAGCGGAGACGGCCATTGCACGCGAGAACGCTCAACCGGGAACGATTGGCTGGCAGATTCCTCCTGGCAAAGGGGCGACGACACAGATACAGGCATACGCCGACGCGCGCTCGGTCGCTCCAGGGCAGACGCTGACGTTTTACGCCAGCACGCAGCAGGCCGGAACAAGTTACACCATCGGCATTTACCGGCTCGGCTGGTATCAGGGCATGGGTGGTCGCTTGATGACCAGCAGTCCAGCCCTGATCGGTCAGGCGCAAGGATATTATGCACCGAACAGCGGCAGGCTCATTGGCTGCGCAAGCTGCTACGTTGATAGCCAGACGGGGCTGATCGAGGCTCGCTGGCGACCTTCGTACCGGCTTACCGTCCCAACAGGCTGGACGAGTGGAATCTATCTGGCAAAGTTCATCGATGCTCACAATATGCAGACCTATGCCACTTTCGATGTTATCGACCCGCACTCCAGTTCGACCTATGTTGCTGTGACTGCTGACACAACCTACGCCGCCTACAATAGCTGGGGAGGACGCAGCCTCTACGATAGCCTCAGCGTCGGTAAGCGCGCCTCGAAAGTCTCGTTTGAGCGGCCCAGCGTCGAGCAAAACGGCTCTGATCAGGTGCTGATCTTCGAGGCAAACGCCATCCTCTGGCTTGAGCGCCAGGGCTACGATCTCTCTTACATGAGCAGCGTTGACCTGCATACCAATCCCACTTCGCTGTTACGGCACAAAGCCTATATCTCCATCGGGCACGATGAATACTGGAGCAAGGAGATGCGCGACGGCGTGGAGCAGGCCCGCGACCACGGCGTTAGCCTGGCTTTTTTAGAGGCTGACAGCGCCTATTGGCAAATGCGCTTCGAGCCTGATACAGCGGGCAACCCCAATCGCACTATCGTGTGCTACAAGGTCCTGACCGGCGATCACAACCTCGCGCTCGACCCGCTCTACGGCAAAGACAATAGCCGCGTCACCTCGCAATGGCGCGACCCGGTGATTAATCGTCCCGAGAACGCGTTGATAGGCATCATGTATTCCGATCTCACCCACAAACAGCGTGGCTATCCCTGGGTAGTCGATAAAGCGGCGACATCGTCGTTATTGAAAGGCGACGGGCTGACCCCTGGACAACCCTACGGCTGCGGGCTGGTGGGATACGAATGGGATAAAATCTTCCCGAACGGCGCGACTCCTAAGAATTTACAGATCCTCGCCACGTCCCCCGTCCAAAACGACGCAGGCCAGCCAGATCACAGTAACACCACCATCTATATCGCTCCATCTCGCGCCGTAGTATTCGCCAGCGGAGCAATCTACTGGACAGCCGCCCTCGACGCCTACCGCTACAGCCCTGATCCCGCGTGCGAGAACCGCAACCCCATTATTCCTGGCGTCCAGCTTCTAATGGCAAATGTCATGCATGCATTGATCGCGCCTCAAACGCTTCAATCTTCGTACCGACCCGCTTGATCGCGTCCGCTTCAGCGCCCGTCCTTGTCTGGAAGATGGCAAGACGCGTTCCCTGGAAAAGCCGCTCCCTCCTGGCTTTTCCTATCAATATTTTGTAAACTGGAGGGAGAAAAAGAAAAGCTCGCGTTGCCGTTTCTCGACGCCTTCGGAAGAATACCTTCACATGAATACCAGTATTTGCAGCAGAAAGGAACAGGAACGTATGTCAGCATCCCAAGAACAGCAGCCCACCCTCGATTCAGTGGCTCCCCGTTTTCTGGTCGGGGATATGGAGCAAGCTCTGGCCTTTTATGGACAACTCGGCTTTGCGACCACCTACCACGACGAGGGATTTGCCATTATCGAACGGGATAGGATCGCTTTGCAATTCAATGTCTCCGATCCCACACACGAACCACCACAGGAGGGGTGCAGAGTGTGTTATATTGGCGTCACCAATATCGAGGGATTGTATCAGCAGTATTTGCCAACTGGCGCTCTTAGGTCTCCGATCCAGACGACATCCTGGGGGACGAAAGGATTTTGGCTCTGTGATCCTTTTCGCAATATCCTGATTTTTGAGGAAAACCTTTCTGAAATTTGATTCCATCTCGCGAACACGTCTACAATAATAGATGGTTTTCATAAAAATCATGCGCTTTCATGTGAGGGCCGGAGATACGCTATGCAGCAGAAAAGCACAGGCGATGACGAGCCAGATGAATATGCAGACATCAGAGGAGAAGATGGCGCGCGCCCCTTCTTCGCCATCCTGAGTTTCTTGATCGCGATCATCCTGCTCGCCATCTTCCTCAATAGCTCTTCTAGCGAATTCACAAAAATACTCCTCCTCTTTGGCACGCTCATTTTTGGCCTGTTTGGGGTACTGCTGATAGAGAAAAACTCACGCGTATCAAACCTCCTTCAAACGTTAGCAGGGAGAGAGCAAGCCGCTGACGATGACATAGATGATGCGGGGTCAGACGAGTTCACCGACGAAAATCAGGCAGAGGACAGCGAGCCTGATCCCTCTGCCCTCACGCCGTTCGAGCTGCTTGTGCAGGAGGCGCTGGCCTCAATCCCCGCAGAGTTCCACGATTATATGCAGAATGTGGCGGTGCTGATAGAGAGCAAGCCAGACGAAGAGACGCTGGAGCGCGTCGGCACGGAAGAAGGGCATATCCTGCTGGGACTCTATCAGGGAGTCTCCATCACCGGCGAAGGATATCAGCAATCGCTTTTCCCCAAACGCATTACCATCTATCAAGATAACATCGAATACTACTGCCACGGTGACGGGCAGCGCATTCGCGACCAGGTGCGCAAAACGGTGCTGCACGAAGTTGCCCATCACTTTGGCATTGACCACGAAGAAATGCCCATCTGGGTGAGATAACCTGATCCAGTCTCAGTTTGAGACTGTGAATTTTTCCATACACCGAATGCATTTGCTCATAGCCAATGCGCAGGTACAAACCTTGACTTTACGCGCCCGTAACGTTACCATGCATTTCCCCTTGACATCTTCGGGTTTGATGGTATACTTCCTTTCAAGAGAGCTGATGGCTATTTCGACCCGACTGAGGACTTGAAACACCATTGCTCACAGATTTTACATAACTTCAGCAATATCGAGGAATAGCAAACATGTTACGGGAATTTCTGCTCACAATTGGCTCAGCCGCATAAGTGACCCACGCCGGGCTTATGCGGCAGGAAAAAGGCGTGATGCCATTACTTGCTCACTCGATCCTATCCGGTCGAGCGAGTGGCGGATTCCGTTAGTTTGCGCATCTTCTCAGTCTAATTCCTCCTCCGAAGGCAGCTCATAGGTTGCCTCTTTGCATGGAAGGCGTGTGTCGCCGGGCATCGATCCTCTCGTTGCTTCCGATTGTTCCACGGCACCGTGTGCTTCCCGTACTGCAATTTCCCGCGCGAGAGTCAATATGCCCGCCCGTCTCGCGCGCCGCTTCGCATGGCCCTGCGCTCACTACTTTAATGTTATGCATGGTTTTCAAAAGAAGCACACAAAGGATACGTAATATATGCTACAGGTTAATCATATTATGCTTTCATATGAGCCACGCCTGATCCTGGACGATGTCTCATTCACCGTCGCACCTGGCGAGAAAGCCGGTCTGATCGGGGTCAATGGCGCCGGCAAAAGTTCTCTGCTCAAAATTATCGCGGGCTTGCAGGAGCCGGATGGCGGCACGGTGATGCGGCCTCGCAGCTTCGGCTACCTGTCACAGGATGTCGCGCATGAAACCACCGTCGCCGAGGGAGGCACCGTGCGCGACTTCATCTATAGCAGCACTGGCCTGGATACCGTCATCCGGCAATACGAGGAACTGGCGGTCAAAATTGCCGAGTCCGGCAATAGTACATTGCCAACCCTGCTGGACCGCTTCGCTCAGACGCAGGATAAGCTTGAGCAACTGGGCTATTACGATGCTGATGCCCGCAGCGAGCAGCTTATCGACGGACTGAATATTGGCGGCGTGACGCTGGATCGCGAGGTTAGCACGCTGAGCGGCGGGCAAAAAACCAAGCTCGCCCTGGTGCGCCTGCTCTTCCAGTCGCCCGACCTGCTGCTGCTCGACGAGCCGACGAACTTCCTGGACGTTGAGGCGACCGCGTGGCTGATGGAATTTCTGGAGAGCTATAGCGGGGCGCTACTCATCATCTCGCACGACCTGGACCTGCTTGACCGCAGCATCAATAAAGTGCTGCGCCTCAACGAGTTCACACACAAGCTGGAAGAGTATCGCGGCACCTACTCCAACTACCTGACCCTCACGGGTGACGCGCTGGCTTTAATGGAACGCACAAAGAAGTTCCAGGAGCGAGAGATCGCACGCCTGCGCAAAACCTCCGACAGGTTACGCGGCTATGGTGCGACGCGTGTGAGCCAGCGTATCGCAGTCGATAAGCGCATCGCGACGTTGGAGGCGAGCAAGCCACAGCTCCCCCAGCAGAGCCGCCGTATCAAAATCGACTTTCCGGTACGCCAGCAGAGCAGCCAGCTCGTCATACGCGCGGAACATCTGAGCAAGCGTTATGGCAGCAAGGAGATCTTCCACAATATCAGCTTCCAGATCGAGCGCAAACAGCGTCTTGTCATTGTTGGGCTGAACGGAGCCGGTAAAACGACGCTCCTGCGCACGCTGCTCAACATCACGCCGCTTAACGCGGGCAAGGTCATCATGGGTGATCGTGTGCGCATCGGCTATTACGCGCAGGAGAACGAGGGGCTTGATTATGAAAACACCGTGTTTCACGAGGCCAGCGCGATTCTGCCGGATGATCCGAAGCGTGTCAGAGGCATCCTCGGACGTTTCCTGTTCAGCGGCGACCGCGCCTTTCAGCAGATCGGGACGCTCAGCGGAGGCGAGAAAACGCGCCTGGCGCTGGCAAAGATGGTGCTCGACGGCCCCAACCTGTTAGTGCTCGACGAGCCCAGCACGCACCTCGATGCCATGTCTCGTAACATCATCGGTGAAGCGTTGGGCAACTACAACGGCGCCATCATCGCCGTCACCCACGACCTCGAGTTCGTCCGCCACCTGAAGCCGGACACGCTCCTGTTCATGCCCGAAGGCCGTCTCGCGCCATACGACACAAAATATGACAAATTGTTAGAAAGGGCGTAGAGGGCAGAGCAACCGGTAGCTCCCCGCTTCATCGCGGGAGGGGCCCCTACCAGCCGTCATACCGTAGGGGCAGTGCCTCGCGCCTGCCCCCTTTTACCCATACTATACCAACCGTGTGACAATCGCTATGCGCCCGGGCAGCCGTAAGGCATCTGGGCAACCGCAAGAAGGGGGAAGAGGGCAACCGCAAGGGTTGCCCCTACTGCCCGCCTTTGCCAACCATTTCTTTTGATTGAGGGGCAGTTTTGACCTCAATATCATCGTATTTTCTCACCTTGTAAATGAAGGTTGAAACGCTCCAGCTTACAACGAAGATGCCAATGATGAAGTAGCCGATTTGCCCAAAGTCCAGCCCATTCAGAAAATCCCAAAAACCGCCGTTGAGATTAAAGAACATCGAGATGATGTTCAGCAGCTCAATGGTGCCGACCACCAGGGCAACAAGCACCGAAACCAGGGTGATATTCAGGTTATAGTACAGTTTGCGCACAGGCTTTACGAAGGCCCAGCCGTAAGCCCCCAGCATCAGAATGCCATCGGTCGTATCAATCAGACACATACCGGCGGTAAACAGGGCTGGAAATAGCAGGATAGACCAGATTGGCAAGCCCTTCGTGGCAAGCACAGCCGTAATGCTGAGAACACCCACCTCAGTAGCTGTATCAAAGCCCAGGCCGAATAGGACGCCAACCGGATACATCTTCCAGCTACGGTCCGTCATACGCAAAAGGGGGCGGAAAAAGCGAGCCATCAGGCCACGCTGATTCAAAAACTCTTCCAACGTCTGATCGTTGTATTCTTCCCCGCGCTTCACCTTCTGGAACGTCTGGAAAATTTCCCACAGGACCAGAATATTGACAAAAGCAATTGCATACAAGAAGAGCGCGGAGATCGAGGTACCGATAAAAGCGCCCGCGCTTTTAAGCACATCGAAGTTTCTCAGAGTCGCGGCGGTAATAGCGATAATGACAGATAAAGCTACTACAATAGTTGAGTGCCCCAATGAGAAAAAGAACCCGACCGCGACGGGGCGCTTGTTCTCCTGCATGAGCTTACGTGTCACATTGTCAATCGCCGAAATATGGTCCGCATCTACCGAGTGCCGTAGACCGAGCGTATAAGCGGTTACAGCCAGGCCAAGCAGCACAAGGGAGTGAGCAAATGTAATCAGTGCAAGCGTCCAGATCACAATATTTGCAATTGCCAGCAGCGTATAAATACCAATAATGTTTTTTCTTACCCCACTTGCGTTATCACTGAAAACGCGGGCGAGTGCCAACAGGCCAAAACTACCAGGGCGAGCGCTCATAAATATACAACCTCCTTATCCTGACTCGTCATCAGAATGCTGCTATGGCTCTAACGGGACAGTAAGCACGTCGCGCACAACAGGTCAGGAAGCACCTGTTGAACAAAACTACACAGACGCAATATGGTGACAGAACCGCAGGTGGAATGAAATTTGAAGGCCATCATACCCAGTTTTGATGCTATTTTCTGCCTGCTTCCTAACCAAAGCCTGAATAAAAGCATACCATCTAAATTTCGTAATTGCAAGGAATTCGCAATAAAAAAAATGCTCAATTGGCGCTGATGAGCAACAACACAGGAGATTCCGGCCTCTGTACTTTGGGGAGGAGAAGATCAGATTCAGGACAGGGGATCGATAAAGAGGTGCCAGAATGCTACCTCGGCGCCGTCGTCCTCAACATACAGGCCAATCTGTCCCGTTGTCAGAGGAGCGCTTGAGGTATCGGTGATGGGAGCATGCACCGGCTGACCATTGATCTGGAAGGTAAAGATGTTTTTATTTGCTTCGATGGTGAGCGTATTGCTTTTCCCAGGATTGGCCTGCAACATAGGAGCGGGGCCGGTGGCGATGGATTTCCACTGCCCATCGTAGAGCCAGAAGGCATACTGGCCTCCCATCTCCCTACTGACTTCAAAGAGGTAATAGTGGGTTTGATCGGCGGCAGAGCGGAAGACGACGCCATAATAGCCCGCGCCATCCGTCGCATTGCGAACCTCTTGAATAGTAATGTTGAGGCGAAAATTGCTATACTGATGATCGGTATAGAACGCGAGCGCGACATTTTTCTCTGATTTATTGAGAATGTGATAATGGTTCTGTGGGCTATCATAGAAAAACGTGCTGCTGAGCGGCCAGTTCGTACGATTGCTCAGTTGATCGACTTCGGGGCTGTTGATACCCGTCACAATCGAAGTTTGAGCTCCGGCTGTTGCGCCTGCTCGACCATCCAGGATCTGCGCCACAATGGCTCGCACGGCGAAACTGGTGGTGCCGACCAGCAGCAAGAGCAAAAGCGCTATTCCCGCAAAGCGCATAATACGAGCAGAATCGGCTTTATATATTGCCACAGGCTTAACTTTTATCACAGGTTTATATGGCATAAATACGCGTTGAGCCTCAGAGAGGTCGCGCGGCAAGCTTGCTAATACTTTTGCCTGTCCATCATAATTGGTTGCTGTTGCCTCCTGTCTTGCAGCGGCAACAGCCTCAGCGAACGCCTTAATGAAGGCGCTTGCCGTTTGAAAGCGTCCCTCCGGCTCCTTCGCCAGGGCTTTGTGGATGACGCGATCAATGGCAGGCGTCACATCTGCCCGCAACAACGCCAGAGATGGCGGGGGCTCATGCACATGTAAGAGGGCAAGGGCAAGCGTTGAATCGGCTTTGAATGGGAATTGTTTCGCCAGCAAATAGAACAGGGTAATGCCCAGCGAATATACGTCAGAGCGACCATCGAGCGGTCGCCCCAGAGCCTGTTCAGGCGAGATATAGTCAGGGGTTCCGACCAGAGCTTCGGAGCTTTTGACGCCTGCTGGTCTGTCGCTCTCGCCCGTTTGTGTCACACGGGCGATGCCAAAGTCCGAGAGCATGAGATGCCCCTCGTCGTCCAGCAACATATTGGCGGGTTTCACATCGCAGTGGACGCATCCATGCTCATGGGCATAATCCAGGGCAGCCGCCACCTGCTCCAGATACCACTGCACTTCCTCTAAGGAAAGCGGACCGCGTTGAGCCATGTACTCTCCCAGCGTTCCCCCGGGCATGTAGGGCATGACAATATAGGGCAGGCCGTCCTGTTCACCATAGGAGTAAATTGGCAAAATACTGGGGTGATCAAGCTTGCTGGCGGCATCGGCCTCGCGCAGGAAACGGCGGTAAAACTCGCGCTGCATACGCGCATCCATAGCCGCACGAGGAAGAAAGACTTTGACCGCCACTTTCCGTTCCGGCTGCCGTTGCTGGGCAAGAAACACGGCGCTGGAGCCGCCATAACCCAGCAGTTTTTCTAAGACGCATGAGCCCAAGACCTTGCCAATAAGATGTTGTCCCCTGGATGTAGTCACGCCTCAGCTCCTCTCTTGCTCCCCCTACTAGAGACAAGCGCAGCCTCTGGAGATCCTGATTATACATAATCGGCACAGAATCTCTACAACGCCAGGGCAGGCGCAAAGCGCTGCCCCTACGATTTTCTATAATGATGAACGCCTATCCGAGCAGAAATTCTCCGTCGCGCATAATGACGCGACCATCGATTTCAATGGTGCAGCACGACGGGATCACGTCCACATGAATGGTGGCATTCCAATCTGCGCCGGTAACTTCTGGATAAGGATTGCCAAAGGCCACATGCAGGCCGGGCATCTTTTCATCTTGCAGCAAATTCCCGACCAGCCGTTTCAAGCTGGTCAGCGTTCCAATGGCAAACTCGCCCGCGCGATTGCCATTAGGGACCGAGAAGAGATAGTCGCGTACCTCCTGGGCCAGGGCTTTATTCTCGCTCGTGACTTCGGTCACGTAACCATCCTTTACTCTCAGCACCAGGGGCGTTGCCAGCACGCCATACTTCTCTGAAAAGTAATCGCCCAGCACGTCGCAGACCAGCACGCCGTCAACCGTTGCAGGCGCTGTAAAAACCTCGCCTTCGGGCAGGTTCCCCCATTTCCCCTGCTCATGATAGCGTCCATGACAGGGTATCCAGTGCCAGTGCTCGTGGAAAGTGGCGGTGACGTCGCTCCCTTTGGCCGAGGTCACATGAATGGTTTTCGCCTGGCGTACAATCTCATAGACCTGGTTAGTCATGGTAAATACTTCATCATAATCCGCGCACATCCCTTCGGCCATCAAATTCTCATTAATATTAATCATATGCCCATGACGCACCTTCAGCTCCTTTACGAAGAAGGGCAGCAAGGGGATACGAAACGCGATCTCGCCCGGCTGAGCGATAGCGATATAAAACGTGACGGTAGGGCGAGCCTGGAGCAGCTCGTTGCGTAGCTCGTCACTGAAAACGGTGAGGGGACGCGAGCCATAATGTTCCAGAAAGCGTACCGTCACAGCGGCATGACGCGCAAGGGCAGCCGCAGCAACACGCCGCGCAATCCCTTCGCGATAGTAGTCGGTTAAAATAAAAACGCGGTCCTTTTCGGTGACGCCCATACAGCGTACAGCATTCTCAGCACCAAGCTGGACCCGCTCTTCAAACGTCATTTGTTGCATATCCGTAACCTGATGATCAGGAGCCTGATTATGCGCTAATCCCGCCATGAATATGCTCCTTCTCCCTTAAAAAAATAGAGCAACGACCCTTTGCATGATTTCTGGACGTAGAACAAAGCAACCCGAACAACCTGACACAAATGCCACCGGAAAATAGTTGTAGCGCGAGAGTGTATTATATGTAATATACGCTCCAGACAGGCAGATAGTCACGCCGCTTAGTCTCTACAACCCTTTTGGCTGTGCTATTTTCCATTTCTTGCCACTTTTGGCTGTGGTCATCAGGTGATAGATATGTTATATTTTTAACATACTAAAAATATGCTTTTGTCAACCTTATGGATCAGCTAGAAAAGGATGATATATGGCGGCTGAGACACCCACCAGGCTCTACCAATCTATCCATGCCCAGCCAGAGGCGATTCGGGGCCTGCTGCAAGATTGGGACGGGGCAGAACAGGCAGCAAAACAGATGGCGCAGGCGGGACGCGTTCTGCTGGCAGGCATTGGCACCAGCTTTCACGCCGCAACCGTCGGCGAATATATCTTGCGCGCGGCTGGAGCCGAAGCCTGGGCGGTTCGCTCTTTTGAGTTGGTACAATATCCGCGCCCTCTGCATAAAAACGATGTCGTCATTGTGATCAGCCATCGCGGCAACAAGCAGCAGGGCGGTCTGGCCTTACAGCGTGCAAAAGAGGAAAAAGTTCCGGTGATTGGGATTACCGGGAAAAACTCAAAAATGGCTGGAGCCGACATTACGCTGGAAACGGTGGAACAGGACCCATCTTCGACCCACTCCATCAGCTACACCGCGACGTTGACCCGCCTGGTCCAGATCGCGATCCAACTGGCGAAACTTACCGGACAAGCGCAACAGGCGCGACGCCTGGAAGAGGGACTGAGCCAGATTCCGGCCTTGATGGAGCGTAGCCTGGCACGCGAGGCGGAAGTACAAAAAATTGCCCGGGAGGCCGTCCAGCAACAACGGCGTCTCTATTTCGTAGGAGCGGGACCAAACGCGATTACGGCCTCGGAAGGAGCTCTTAAAGCCAAAGAAGCGGCCTACGTCACCACAGAAGGCTTTGAGCTAGAACAAGCGATCCACGGGCCGCTGGTGGCCTTCGAAGCCGACGATCTGCTTATTCCGATCAACGTGAAGGGACCGGCTCAGCCACGGATGGCCGATCTGCTCCTGGCGCTCAATGAGATTGGCCTTCGCGTCTGGCTGATTGGCGACGCGCCCGACGAACAAACAGCGGCTTTATTGCAACGTGAAGGCTGGAGCAACTTCCCCCTCTCCATCGGACCCGATTTTCCTGAAGAGCTTACGCCGCTGCTCACCGTTGTACCGGCACAATTGCTGGCGAACTTTCTAGCCGGTGAACGCGGCACCGACGCAGATGCCTTCCGGCTCGATCATGAAGCGTACAAACGAGCGATGGCGCGCATCCGCCTTTGAGCTTATGCAGGAAAGCCAGGCGACCGTGAGCCTCATAAATAGTGTGAGTAAGATATTTATGGTATAGTATAGATGGAGAGGGAGGCGCTATTACTATAGCTGCTTTCTCGTCCTCTATGCTACTGATAGCTTATGCAGAGAAGGAACACTTCATGACTGACAAGTTTGGCATGTCACACATTGTAGAATACCTGCTACAGATGAACTTAAAAGTTGTGCATATCGATCATAGGCAAGAAACCGTCAAACTGGTCTTTCACAATAACCTTGAGCAGTGGCAGATGGTCGTGTGTTTTCAGCAGCGGGGAGAGGTACGGAAACTGGTGCTGATTGTGCCCCATATTGGCGCGGTGACGACAAAGAAACGGCTAGAATGCCTCGAAGCGTTGATGGCGGTGAACTATCGCATTGCTATGGGCAAGTTCGGGCTTGATCTGGACGATGGGGAAGTGCGTCTGGAAGAGGCCATCCCCCTGGCGGCTGGTCGGATTAGTTTTGAGCAATTCCGCCTGGCCTGTAGCGCCATGATGCAAACGGTGGGGATGTATCATACCTTACTGTCGCGCATTCTCTACAGCAATAGTTCTGTAGCAGAGGCTCTGCAAGCCTGCGAATGGGAATATTTTCAGCATATGCCGCTAGACGACGATCCGATGGCCTCGACCGAACCATTGACGGCTATCAGGCGTGATGGCAGCGCGCATCAGGCCGAACTCAACTTGGACGATGTGTTAGCGGAAGTGACGCGCTTGTTTGAAGAACCCAGAGAGTAAGTACGGAGAAAAATGATGTATGCCGCTTTCACCCGGGGCGCATACATCAACGCCCGTTTTTCCGCACGACGGACGGCAATCCTTACAAACTCTTTTTGCTTTCAGAATAGTGGCCGTTTTGCTGCGCCCGTGTATGCAAGTCCATTTTGAGAGCTTCGTTATCAGGCTCATCCTCATCCGCTGCTGGTTCGTTCAAGGGATGAAGCTCATTGGTTTTTAAGGGAATCCACACATCCGCAGATTCAGGACGAGAGGTTCCGCGCCACAAATATCTCCGGCTTACGATGAGCACACCCCAGAGCAAAATCAAAATAGCGACAACAAAACCAATATACGTTATGACCATAAAAAATCCTTTCTGGAGACCCACCTGCCTTCAGGCGGTGGGAGGAAAGAAAGGTGCATACCAGCAGGTAGTGCTCGCCTCTGCCAATCCTCCCCCTTGCGGGGGAGCCTTTTTGTGTGGGAAGGCTCCAAACCCGACACCGCTTCCGCGGGTAATGGTGGCCTCGACAAACTTATCCGGCGGTTTCACATGAACGACACTGAGTAGACCCCGTTTCTCTGTTTAATCGTTCACCGTAGCGGTCAGGACTGGCCGCGCATCCTGACGTACCTAATTTCGCCAGTAAGGGAGTTTACACCAGACTGATTGTATCCAGGCTGTCCGTGCAAACTGAGTCTGGTCAAGTCCAGGCTCACAGAAGACGGTCTGAAGTCACCCCATCTGCAAGCCCTCTCCCTTTCAGGGAGGGGGTACCTGACAAAACAAGCGCAATCAACATCAGTAGCAGGAGCATAATAACACACATCCAGGAAAGCAACAATAGGTTGTGGTAGCGCCTCGCCAGATATGCCCACAAATCCAGGCAGGACTTGTGGGCATTCCTTAATGATCTCATGAAAGAGCTTTTTAAGCTCACATGAGTTACTTGCTCCTATCACATATTGCCGCGCGAGAAGATGGCGATGGCCTTTTTGAGGACGTCGCGCTCCTGACGCAGGGATTCGACTTCTTGCTTGAGCTGGCGATATTCTTCCTCCAACATAAGCGCCCTTTGCAGATCACTCTCAACCACAACTGCTCCGTTCGGGCCGACGACTGCTGGCTGCTTGCGGCGCGAACGCTCGCGGATATCTTCGACGATGACGTAGAGCGTGGGCACGATGAGCAGCGTCAGGAAGGTTGAGGACGTTAAGCCACCAATCACCACGATGGCGAGAGGGCCGGATAAGAAGCCGCTGGAGCCGCCCAGATTGAGCGCCATCGGGATCAGAGCCAGGATGGTGGCGATAGCCGTCATCAGGATGGGGCGAACGCGGCGACGCCCCCCTTCGACTACGGCTGCACGCGCATCCAACCCCCGGTTACGATACTGATTAACCAGGTCGAGCAGGACAATGGCGTTGGTAACGACAATCCCGACCAGCATCAATACGCCGATCAGCGAGGGCAGACCCAGCGCGGTATGCGTTGCCAGCAGCAGCAGAATGGAGCCGGTGGCCGCGAAGGGGATCGCGATCATCAGGATCAATGGCTGCAATAAGCTGCGGAAGGTCGCGACCATGACGACGTAGACCAGCACTATCGCCGCCAGCAGGGCCAGCCCCAGGCTCTGGAATGCCTGCTGCTGTTGGGTCGTCACACCGCCGAACGAAACCGTGGCACCGCTCGGCAGGCTCAATTTGTGGACGCGATTCTGCACATCAATGCTGACGGCTCCGACGTTCTGACTGGTGACGGTGGCGTTGACCGTCGCGGTGCGGTTGGTGGCGATATGCGTTATCTGCGTGGGACCGGTAGCCTGGGTGACAGAGGCCAGATCGCCGAGCCGCACATTGCCGGTCGCGGTAGGAATAAGCATATTCTGGATGCCCTGAACCGTGTTCGCAGGCGTGCCCAATGTGAGATCGACATCCTGTAGCGTCCCATTCAATGTCACATGGGTTACGGTTGTGCCAGTATAGATGTCGCGCAAGGTCTGACCAACCTGGGCAGCAGTCATGCCGTGACTGGCAGCCTTTTGCGCGTCCACACGCACATCGATCAATGGCGCGGCATCGGTGAGAGAGCTTGTCACATCGGTGAGATCAGGAGCCTGCGAGACGGCGTTGAACACCTGCTGCGTGGCCTGGCGCAACGTCTGATCGTCGTTCGCCTGGACGTTGACCGCAATAGTCGCATTATTGCCTCCTCCTCCCTGACTGGAAAGGGTAAAGGTGCCGATATCGGTCAGGTTTTTGAGCTGATCGCGCACCTTCTGCTGGATCGCATCTTGATCGGCGTTGGGATCGGTCGTCACGGCGAAAGAGGCGCTATTGGAGCCACTGGACGACAGGGACAGGACAGAACCATTCGATCCCACCGTCACCTGATACGTCTGAATCCCCTGCATGCCTGCTAACACGTTCTCGACCTTTTGAGCGGCAGCATCGGTGCGCTCCAGGCTGCTGCTGGCAGGAAGTTGGAGATTGATGCTGAACGTATTCTGCGTCGCATTGCCGAAGAGGTTGGTCTCCAGGAAAGGGTAGAGCGAGAAGGTGCCGACGAGCAGCAGCAGGGCCACGATCAGCGTCAGCACGCGGAAGCGTGTGACCGTCCGCACTAAGGGAATATATGCTCGCTCCAAAATCGTGAGCCGCTCGTGTCCATTTTGCTCCTGTCGCCGCTTTGGCGGCTTCATAAACCAGTAGGCCAGCACGGGAATGATGGTCAGGGCCACGAAGAGCGAGGCCAGCAGGGCGATTGTGACGGCGATGGAGAACGGCTGAAAAAATTCGCCCACGATGCCGGTGGTAAAGGCGATGGGCAGGAAGACCGCAACGGTGGTGATGGTCGAAGCGGTAATCGCTCCGGCGACCTCGCGCACCCCCTGAAGCACGGCGGTGCGTTTGTCCTCGCCAAGATGCAGATGACGATAGATGTTCTCCAATACGACAATCGAGTCGTCAACCACGCGCCCGATGGCAATCGTCAGCCCGCCCAGCGTCAGTACGTTGAGCGAATAGTTGCCAACCCACAAACCAATCAGGGCGATTACGACTGAAAGGGGAATCGAGATGGCTGTTACCAGCGTCGAGCGGATCGAGAGCAGGAAAAGCAGGATAACGAGAATGGCAAAACCAGCTCCGACCAACCCCTCCCGCACCAGGTCGTTAATAGAGGACTGAATGGTGGGAGCCTGGTCCGAAATGACCGTAATTTTCGCACCGGAGCCAAGCTTATTTTCCAGGTCCGGTATCTTGTCGTTGATCGCCTGCGAGATGGTAACGGTATTGCCACTGGAGGTCTTGGTGATTAAAAGCCCCAAACTGGGCTTACCGTTGGTACGCGTCAATGTGGTAGAGGGAGCCAGATCTTGCGTTACCGTCGCCACATCCTTGAGCCTGACGGGAGTGGGCGGAGCGGGAGGTGCAACGTTAAATGCGCCCTGTCCCGTTCTGCCGGGGATACCCGGGCTCGTTGTCCCCCCACCCACGCCTGCCGGTATGGAGGTATGCAAGCCGACCACCAGATTTTTCAAGTCGTCGAGCGAGTTCAGGGTGTTGCCAACGCGGATAGCTACGGTCTGATCGTTGTTATTGACCTCGCCCGCCGGCAGCGTCAGGTTATTGGCCTGGAGCGCGCCCTGGACCTGGGCGACGCTCAATCCGTTATCCTGCAACTTCTTCAGATCAAGCGCCACCGTCACAATCTGATTGCGCACGCCGGTGAGGGTGACATTGGCGACGCCATCAATGCCCTGCAACGCCGGAACGACGTTCTGATTGAGCTGCGTTGCCAGATCCTGCTGATTGGCGGAAGAGGTCACGGCAAGGCGAATGATCGGCTGATCTGAAATATTGAATGTTTGCACCTGTGGCGTCACGCCAGCAGGAAGGCTTGATTGTGTTTTGTTGATCAGTTGGGTCAGATTCTGACTGGCTTTATCCAGATCAGTATTAAAATCATATTCGGCAATAATGATCGAGACGCCCTCATTGGAAAAGGATGTGAGCTGCTGAAGTCCCGCGATACCCTGAAAGTTCTTTTCCAGCGGATTGGTCACATCCTGCTCAACGCTGGCGGGAGAAGCGCCAGGGTAGACGCTGACAACAGAAATGGCGGGAAAGGCTATCGACGGCAGCAGCTCCCGTTTGAGGGAAGGGATCACGACCGCGCCAAAGAGCAATATCGCGATGGTGGCAAGGGCCACGATACTTTTATTCGCCAGGCTTAACCTGGAAAGAAAGGACATAATAGTATGCTCCTTCTGAATATCCTCCGTGTGCCGGACTTACTAAACGTTTAATAAGTTAGTTACGAAAGTTGATACGTATTTAAAGGTTATCTGGTTGCATGGGCTGCTTAATGCCATCCAATAGTACCGAAATAAGCGTCGCGGACAGTTCCGATACCTCCACAACTTCAGCTTTTTTGGCTGAAATATGTCTATGTTGCAGCGATGCGATGATCATGCCCTGGTACATGTTAGCCAGCACAGGAATGGAGATATCGGTGCGGATCTCGCCAGCGTCCTTTGCCTGTTGAAAGACATCGATAATCTGGCGCATAAACATCTCGCGCAACTGGTGAAAGATGGCGCGTTGTTTTTCTCGGTCCTTCATATGCTCGTGCGCATCCTGTGCCAGCGTTGGAAAATGATTGACCGGCAGCGTCAGCAGGTACTCGGTCAGCAATTGCAAGCGTTCGCGAATCTCCTGAGCGGGCGCGATGGCGCGCGAGACGCCTGCCGCCCATTCTTCGAACAGGGCCTGGATCGTACTCATAAAGAGGTCTTCCTTGCCCTGCGGAAAATGGTAATACAGGGCTGCGGGCGTGACCTGGACCGCATCGGCGACATCTTTCATCGAGACGCCTTTATAGCCGCGGGCAAGAAAAAGTTCCTCGGCAACTTTAAGGATCTGCCGCCGCGTTTCCCGGTCAAGAGCCGATGAGAAGTGGTCCGAACTATTCTTTGCCACGCTGTATTCCCTTCTAGCACCCATCAATTTACTAAATGATCATTTAGTCAGAGGATACTATTGACAAAGGTTCTTGTCAAGTAACTCTTTTCCCTCCGTAGGGACCCGCTTCAGCGCGTCCGGTTTACTGCCGTTTCCCCTAACTCACAGCGTTGGAGCAGCAAGGTGTTGAGGCAAAGGGATGGCAATACATTGGACGCGATCAATCAGGTCCCTACCAAATTATAATGCTCCCCACGTAATCTCTGTCTCATTTTTTCAATCCTCTGAGAAAGAGTTACCATTTCTCTATTGAGCGATTTTTACGGTTAAGGAATCTCAACCACGTATTGGTACTTTTTCATTAAACTTTCACAAATATATGATGCTGCGCTATTTTCCATGCTACTCTTCTAATCAAGTTCACACGCTTACAGATATTTTTGCCTTTGTCGGCGGTGGCTCCCCGCCCTAACCCTTAACAGGTGCTTTCCTCTCTCAGAGAGGCATCCAAACGCAGAAGCGAAAGAAAGTAGGAAATCTTGCATGATCAAGCGAAATCTGCTAGCCCTGATTGCCAGCGCAATCCTCCTGGTTGCCGTAATGGCATTTTCCATCATTCCAGCCTTCGCCAGCCAGTTTCGTGGCTACATACCCTGGGCCGCCGCCAAAGGCAGCAACCATGATCGAGATAATGCGGTCATCCATATCGCTGGCCTGACGCGCATCTCAGAAGTGGGCAGCACCGCGTTTGTTATCGATGCCAACGGCAAAACAGTCCCCGTTGACCCCAATCCTTATGGGGTCGCTGTTGTTCCCGCCAATACTCCTGCTTCAAACCTGCCCGCTGGTCTGAAGCCTGGCGACGTTGTGGTCACCGATATTGGCAATAATCACGATGGCGGCGTCATTGTACGCTTCCCGAATGCCAAAGGGCCTGCCCACGTCTTTAACACGCCCGACGCCAACACCAAAGGACCTGCTATGCAGGCCATCAATACCACGACCGGCACCGACTGGGTCGCCAATCTTGCTGGCAATAACGTGCAAATCTTCCGCCCCAATGGCACGGTCGAAACTACCTTGACCAACCCTCTCTTCAACCATCCCTGGGGTATGGCATTTAATCAGGGACGCAAAAACCCTATCGATGGTTCAGTCTCGTCTTTCTTCACCAGCAATGCTTTAGATGCCACGATTGACCGCATTGATCTGGTGGTTGTCAATGGCAAGCTCACCTTCAAAGTATTCCAGATTGGTCAGTTGACCAAAATGGTTGAAAAAACGAAGATTGGCCTGATCTGGACTCCCTCGCTGACCATTCAGGGCCACAAACAAAACGATGTGCTGCTTGCGCTCGATCCTGCCAATAACCGCATCGCCGCCTTCCCCAATAGTACCACACTCAATACCACCGCCAACAAATCAACCGACAAGGGCTTGACAGTGTTTCAGGGCAAGCCTCTCAACACGCCTGGCGGCTTCGCCCTCAATCCACTTGATACTAATGCAGTGCTGGTCGTGAATCTCAACGACAACAATCTAGTGGAAGTGGACATGGCACACAGCAAGGCCATCGGTGTGCGTCAACTGGATAACGTGCCAGTCGATCCCGCCAATGGCAACGGCTCAGCCCTCTTCGGCATCGGCGCAGTAAAAGATCAGCAAGGCAACCTCAGGGTCTTCTTTACCGACGACAACACCAATACCCTGGACGTACTCAGCGTTAACTAGTAGGCTGGTTATCGGATCACCCCGAACTTGAGAGTGATCTGACAAAAAAAGAACCCTCCTGACTTAAATTGAGCTGGAAGCAGCACAACTCAATCTAAATCAGGAGGGGTTTTTAATCGCTGGTGGAAGCATTGTCTGTCCTACCTGCCTCTGCTATACTCCTCATAAATATGTTTCAGATATTCTCAGCAGATTTACTCAAAAAAGGAAAATCTCAATGCATCTCTTTGGACTCCTTCAAATTTCAGGATAACGGCGCGCCTCTCCAGCAGCATTCTCGCTTCAGTTCAGGATATTGCTACTAGCTATTAATCATATAACATATTGTTATTTTAAAGTCAAGCATTGAGAGGAAAACACGAGAGCCACCACCGTCGCCCAAACGGTAGTGGCTCTCGCGTAAGGAGGTGACCACGAAGGAGTATTATCAAAATCAGAAAGTGATCTGCAAGCGTTTGACCCCGTTCAAAATAAGGCTGGGGAATGGTTCCAGCGGGATATCGCGCACCCGCCGCATGGTCGGGAAATGGGTCAGCATGGCTTCCAGGGCTATCCTCGTCTCAAGACGCGCTAATGGCGCTCCCAGGCAGAAATGGATGCCATAGCCAAAAGCCAGGTGATTATGCGGCGAGCGTGTAATATCAAATACATCGGCATGGGGGAATTGTTGCTCATCAAGGTTGGCGGACGCAATCCAGGGGATAACCATCTGACCTGCTTTGATCTCCCGGCCCAGCAACACCGTATCGCTGATCGCGAGCCGCGTCATCAAGCGTACAGAGGAGCGGTAGCGCATGACCTCTTCAATCGCGTCAGGGATCAACGAGGGATTGCGGCGCAGTTGCTGCAAGGCTTCAGGATGTTCATCAAGGCAGAGGATCGCGTTACTAATTAAATGGGTCGTTGTGACATTGCCAGCTACCAACAAGACCATGCAGAAGCCCAGTAGTTGCTCTTTGGTAAGCTGTTCGCCGCCGATGCGGGCAGCCAGCAGTTCGCTGATCAGATCGTTACAAGGCTCCCTTTTGCGCCGCTCCAGCATCTCACAAAAATATTGTTCCATAGCCAGATGTGGCTTTGCATTGATATCCCCTGCTCCTTCAATCACCTCATCGGACCAGCATTTGAAACGGGCGTGATCTTCGGGTGGCACTCCTAGCATCTCGGCGATTACGCGCACCGGCAGCGGGTAGGCCAGATCGTTGACCACGTCCATCCCGCCCTTACAGGCCACCTTGCCAAGCAGCTCATGGACAATCGTCGCGATACGGGGAGCCAGGCGCGCCACGCTGCGCTGGGTAAACGTATGGGCCACCAGGTTGCGTAACTGCCGATGATCGGGGGGATCAAGGTGAATAAGACTGAGACGCAACATTGCGTTCGCAGGAATAAATGCTGATGAAAAAGTTTTGTAATCTGTCAGTACGCGTTGTACTTCGGAATAAGTAAATACCTCCCAGAGATCTTCCTCTGGATGGTAGTAAACTGGATGAGTGGTGCGCATGGTACGATACCAGGCAATGGGCTGCGTGAGAACCTCATCACGCAGCAAGGTTTTTCCTGGTATATAAATATTTTTCCCTTTTGCGCTCATAACTAGCAAAAACCTTTCGTAAGGGATCGACCAAACTATCCCATATCACCGCTACAATGATGGTTTATGGGGACAAAAAAGTACATGACGCCACAGTTGTTTGTCACGCTGAGGTAAGGATTTTAGCATCGTTGGCACGGACGACGCTCTCATCAATAACCAGGCCAGGCTCTCAGGCAATGCTCGTATCTACGCTGATACGCTCCTTTCCTCTCGATTTGCCATGCACCTTGAGTATGGGATAAATTACGAATGCGTTCATCAATAATGAGTAGTCCGCATATCTCCTCCAGGAAGGCATGGATGGAGGTATCTGACATCTCAAAGTGGTAACCAGATTATTGATCAACAGGGTGAAGTCGGCTTTGCTTGATATTAGGCTTACCTAATACATATACGTCCCACGGTTACAATTCTTCAAAAGAAGTGTTACTTTATTTAGAGGGCACATTTAGCATGGAAGTTGTTAAAACGGTTCAGGAGATGGTTAGCGCGTCCCGACGGTGGGCAAGCGATGATGTTGGTTTCGTGCCAACGATGGGCTATCTGCACGAAGGGCATCTTTCGCTGATGCGACGCGCACGCAAGGAAAATTCGCGGCTGGTGGCAAGTATTTTTGTGAATCCAGCGCAATTTGGTCCGCAAGAAGACCTGGAACGTTACCCTCGCAATCTATCGCGTGACCTGCAATTGCTTGAGAATGAGGGCGTGGATCATGTGTTTGTTCCGCCCGCTGACCAGATCTATCCGCCCGGTTTCGTGACCTATGTAGAACCAACAGGGCCATTAGCAACGGTGTGCGAGGGGGCGCATCGACCAGGGCATTTCCGCGGCGTTGCGACGGTAGTGCTCAAGCTGTTCGAGCTTGTGCGACCACAGAGAGCCTATTTCGGTCAAAAGGATGCCCAGCAGGTAGCCGTTATCACACGGATGGTTGCCGATCTTAACCTCCCGGTTCAGCTCATCATCATGCCAACGGTGCGCGAGACCGATGGTCTGGCGATGAGTAGCCGAAACTCCTATCTCGATCCTCCGACCCGCGCCACCGCTACGGTGCTTTATCGCGCATTACAGGCCGGGCGACAGGTTTTTGACGCGCATCTCCAGGGAGATCCCCAACTGGTGGAGCAGGCTATGATAGATGTGATCGATGCGGAACCGGGCATTGCCCTCGATTATGCCCAGGTGCGCGATCCTGGCAGTTTCATGCCTCTCGCGACGCTACAGGCCCCGGCGCTGCTGGTTATCGCCGCTCACATCGGTCAGGTGCGCCTGATCGATAATTTCTTATTGCGCACCGATGGCAGTTGGGATACCGGTATTGCGGTTCCAGAGCGTTGATTGCCCGTTTGTCGCTCATTTATCATCCATATATTGACGTCTTCATACTACAGGGGTATCAGAAAGGAATAATCATGCGAGAAAAAGTCACTGTGCCGTCGATCCTGGCCCGCAAAGGCGGCCCCCGGATCAGGATGGTCACGGCTTACGATGGTCCCTCAGCGCGCATTGCGGACCGGGCTGAGGCGGATATTATCCTGGTAGGCGACTCTCTGGGCACGGTCATACTGGAATATGAGAATACGCTACCTGTGACCGTCGATACGATAGTCTATCATAGCGCGGCAGTGACCCGCACCAGACCGCAGGCCCTGGTGGTCGGCGATATGCCCTGGCTGAGCTTTCACTTATCAACAGAAGAAACGGTGCGCAACGCCGGGCGCCTGATTCGTGAGGGCGGCGTGAGCGCAGTGAAACTAGAGGGCGGACGCAAGCGTTTGCCCATGATCGAGGCGCTGCTGGCAGCCGAGATCCCCGTTATGGGACATCTGGGGCTGACGCCGCAATCGTTCCATGCGATGGGAGGCTTTAAGGTGCAGGGCAAAAAAGCGGATGCCGCCCGCGAGCTGCTGGCTGACGCGCACGCGCTGGCCGACGCAGGCGTCTTCAGCATTATTCTGGAAGGCATCCCCGATGTGCTGGCACAGATGATAACCAGAGAAGTGCAGGTCCCCACCATTGGCATTGGCGCGGGGCCGCATTGTGATGGGCAGGTGCTGGTATTCCATGACGTGCTGGGCTTCCACGATGCGCGCATGGCGAAGTTTGTGCGCCAGTACGCTCGTTTATTTGATACCGCCACCGCGGCACTCCAGCACTTTTTTGCCGATGTGCAAGCGGGAGAATACCCCTCGGCAGCCGAAAGCTATCATATGAACGACGCCGAAGCGGAATCGCTTTCTCTCTATGCTCAGCGAGACGATCATCGGTAGGGGCTAGCAGGGCAGGGGCCAGCCCTGCCCCTACGGTAGCCCTGAATGAAAGGAAAATCGGATTGTGGCGCATATCTATTATGATGCCGACGCGAACCTGTCTTTGCTGCAACAGAAGAGAATAGCGGCCATCGGCTATGGCAATCAAGGGCACGCACATGCCCTTAATCTGCGGGATAGCGGCTGTGATGTCATCATTGGTTTGCCTGCCGATAGCAAGAGTCGTCAACGGGCTGAGGCCGATGGCTTCGCGGTAATGACTGCCGCCGAAGCGGCGGCTCGGGCCGATATCGCCATGATCCTGGCTCCCGACCAGGATCATAGAGAGATATTCGAGCGCGAGATTCGTCCCGGGCTAACGCCTGGCAAAATGCTAATGACCTGTCACGGATTCAGTCTGCACTACTCTCAAATCGTTCCCCCTGTCGATATTGATGTGGCGATGGTCGCGCCCAAAGGTCCTGGTCACACATTGCGGCGATTGTATACAAAGGGCTCCGGCCTCTTTGCCCTCTGGGCGGTGCATCAGAATGCCACAGGCCAGGCCGAGGCGCTGGCACTGGCATACGCCCGTGCCATTGGCTGCACACGTACGGGCGCGCTGCGTACCACCATCGGCGAAGAGACCGAGACCGACCTTTTTGGCGAGCAGGCGGTGTTGTGCGGAGGCATGACTGAACTGGTGCTGGCCGGCTTCGAGACATTGATCGCGGCTGGCTATCAACCGGAGGTAGCGTATATCGAGTGCGTGCATGAGGTGAAGCTGGTCGTTGACCTGCTGTGCCAGGGCGGCCTGGACTACATGCACCGGGCCATCAGCGATACCGCCGAATATGGCGCTTACGTCGCGGGCCCGCGCCTCATCAATCGGCGCACGCGCGAAGAGATGCGCCAGGTATTGCAGGAGATACAGAACGGGCTCTTTGCGCGCAACTGGGTGCTCGAAAATCAGGTTGGCCGCCCCAGTTTTCTGACCACGCGCCACCGCTACGCCCGTCACCAGGTCGAGCAGGTCGGGAAAGAAGTGCGGGACATCATGCAAGCATCTGAGGAGTGATTGAGCGCATCGTCACAGGCTACAGTCCGCCAGACGCGATCCGGCCAACCGGTCTCCCTATTGGGGGAGGAGATCAGGTTGGCCGGATACTGGGAACAGGCAAGACAAACACTGGTACAGCTTGCAATACGGGTGACTACTGGGACGGGCCACCAGGGCAGAGGCAAGCCCCACCCCTACCAGTCGATGTCATATGCCAGGATATAGGGAATAGTGAGGAAAAATAAGCGCGCCCGGTTCCCTCCACTATTGCTAATATTTTCCGTGATTGCCATGATCGCCATCGCCGTTGCCGTTTGTTGGATGGAAATTCGGGATAACATCCTTCACACAGTCGATCATCGATTTCGAGCCACATTGCTGCAAGACGTTCGCCAGTAACGTCTGGACGTTGGCATCCGTCATGGTCGTACCGCTATGCGCAGCCGTAAATTTAGATAGGGCAAGCAACGCCTCGATTTCACCGAGGCCAAAGACACGGCTGGAAGAGACGGCGGCTCCCGCGCTAGTAGTCCCTTTGAAAGCGCCATCATGGAGCGCGCAGATCGTCTTGATAGCATTGCTGGTCGCGGCTGTGCTGAGACCGAATTCGGTCGCGAGTTGCTGGACCGCAGGGAGGGCAGGGCAACCGGTTGCCTGGTTGTTTGTAGTGTCCTTGTCGTTTTTACCTGCGCCATCATCATTTGCGCCCTTATCTTCTTGCCTGGGTTCAGTAGGATGCGCAGTTGCGGCGGCTTTTGCTGTGTTGCTGGTTGGGTGGATGGCGTTCTGCCCCATTGGAGCGGCCATCACCGCCACACTTCCGCCGGCGACGAAGAGACTAACAAGAATGGCAGCTAATGCTTTGCCTTTGAGAGTACTGAGGATGCTGATAATTCTCACAATACATTTCCTTTCTCTGACACATGCGCTAAATATCTCAGGTATCGGATGGTCCCTGTTTACCGGGGAATAAGCAGTCTGACCATCCGATCCTTGTCATAAGTAAGGTTGTGTTTTGTCAGAAATTGGTTACGGTCTGCCCAAAATTAGGAAATATCGATCACATTGCGTCTTACCCGTAACCACAACCGAGGATATTGCATCTAAGTATAAGGAGACCTCTGCCGGGCCCCCATCTTTTTCCCTGCCGGACTAGCAACAAGGCAGAGACGGTATGCGGGTCTCCAATCATTTTGTATATTCAGCCATTGATCATAGATCGCGACTCACAATTGATCATAGATAGCAACTCACAGGAGAGTACTCTGATTGATGTTTTCCAGGCGGAGTTCCTCCGAAGGCGGCGTTTCTGACCCGGGTCATGGACCTTCTGTATTTAGCCGCCTGCTCGAACAGGCACGACAGGGCGAATCGGACGCTCTGAGTACGTTATACCGCCAGTTCCTTCCTGGCATATTTGGGTATATCGCAGCCCGGGTTCCAGACCGCGCTACGGCAGAGGATCTGACCTCGGAGGTCTTTTTAAGCATGGTTGAGAGCATTCACCGCGTCAGAACCAATGACGAGGCGGGGTTTGCTGCCTGGCTTTTACAAATTGCGCGCAATACCGTTGCTGGCTACTATCGCAAACGCGAAAACCAGCCGGCATTTGTTCCTCTTGATCCCGTGACAGGGGAAGGAGATGAAGTAAGATATACAGCTCAAGCGGAGGCCGATCCCGTCCTACAGGCGGAGGCCCGCGCGGAATGGCAAACTGTCGTTCAAGCTATTAACGCCCTGACCGAAGAACAGCGACAGGTTCTGGTTGGTCGTTTGATCATGGGATATGATGTAGCCACCGTTGCACGCATGACCGGCAAGAAGGCTAACGCGGTCAAAGCCCTGCAATTCCGTGCGCTACAGAGTCTGCATCGTTTGCTTAAACAGAAGAACTCGCAGTCCGATGATCCGCATTCCAATTTTGCAACTGGCTCTATTGAGCATCTTGAGACCGAAGCTATAGGGAGGCTTCCCTTTAACCATGCGCACCACTACGCTCACACGAGGAGGAAGTACGATGAGACCACTTCCTGACCGCCTCAATGACCGGCTTGAACAACAGATTACTTTTTGGCGCAACACGGAGCAACAGGGCCAGTTACTCGATGCTCTTGGCGATGATCCAGAGGTAGATGAGCTGATCAAGCTGGCGGACCGTATACAATCCGCTCCCTTTTTAGAGGCATCGCCTGTCTTTGCCAGGCATCTGGAGCAACGGCTGCTGCAGCGCAATGCGCAGTTACAGCAGAAAAGAGCGGCGGTATCCTGGTGGAGCGGGCTTCCCTTGCTAGTCTGGCGACCTCGACGCGCGCTGCTCATCGCCAGCATTATGCTGCTGTGCCTGCTGCTGGGAACAGGTGTATTGGCGGTGGCGCAGGCTTCCAGCCCGACCAGCCCGTTATATGTGGTAAAGAACTGGGAACAAAATGTACAGATCTCGCTGGCGCATTCCCCTCTGGACCGCGCCGAAGTGTGCCGCCAGATCGTTCTTGACCGGCTCAAATCGCTGACCAGCCTGACTACTCCTTCCGATACTGCAGCCTATTATCAGGACCTGGCGGATATAGACCAGCAGATCGACATGATTGCCCAGATCATCAATACATTACCTGCCGGAGCGGACCGGAACCGCCTCACTGACGAACTGGCTCAAACCCGCAGCGAGATGCGCACCACCTTGCGTGGATTACTTCCCCTGTTGACTATCGATGAACGCCTGCAAACGACTGATAGGCTGGCGCAATTGGGCGACACCGTGCCACATCTACAGAGCGTTTTCATGGTGCTCTCCTTCCATCCCCAGAAACAGGCCACGATCAGCCTCATCGGCAGCAATCTCGCCAATGGCGCGCAGTTGCTGGTTGATAATCGCATTGTGACCAACGCGGGCTCTTTGCAAAATGGCGTCTACGTTTTCGTCATATCCTGGCAAAACACGCAATCACCCCATACTATCGGCATACTGAATCCCGATGGCACCGCAGCACAAACGAATGCGATAACCCTGGTCGTGCCAAAAGATGACCAGGGCAATAACAGTGATAACGGCCATAGACATAATGATGGCGGGGGTAGTGGGGGCGGGGGGAAGAATGGGAGCGGCGGAGATAATGGGAAAAAACCTGGCAACCTACTCAACCGCAAAGGAGGCTGAGACCACCCATCCCTTTTATGACGCTTTCAGTGCCTCTTGCGCTAGCTGGTCATGAATGAGATCGGCGTAGTGGCCGTTTTTTGCCAGTAGCTCTTGATGCGTGCCGCGCTCCACAATTCGTCCCTGATCAAGCACCAGAATGACGTCCGCGTTGCGAATAGTGCTCAGGCGATGGGCGATGATAATCTGAGTACATGAGAGCGCATTGAGATTTTGCTCGACAAGACGCTCGGTGCTGACATCCAGAGAACTGGTGGCTTCATCGAGCAGCAGGATCGCCGGGTTATGGGCCAGCGCACGAGCAATAGCCAGCCGCTGGCGCTGCCCGCCCGAGAGCGCGTTTCCTCTTTCCGCCACAAAGGTCTCGTATCCCATCGGCCACTGCGTAATATCTTCGTGCAGCGCCGCCGCTCGTGCCGCGTTGATAACGCACTCCATGTCAGTATCGGGGTTATTGAAAGCGATATTTTGCCGGATCGATCCGCTGAAAATGCTCGCATCCTGCATCACCACGCCGCACTGTGTGCGTACAGCCTGGTAGTTGAGGTCGAGCAGGGAGATATCGTCATAGAAAATTTCGCCGCTGCTGGGAATGCATAAGCCCAGGAGCAGCTTGCCAAGCGTGCTCTTACCCGAGCCTGTGCGTCCAACAATGGCGATGCGCTGCCCCGGCTCAATACTCAGGTTGATGTCAGCCAATGTCATTGGGGCGTTGGCGTCGTATTGAAAACATACATGCTCCAACCGGATCTTTCCTGACAGGCGCGGAGGATAGCGTACCGCCTGCACATCCTGCTCCGCCTCGGCTTCCGCTACATCGGCGATGCGGTCGAGGTGCGCGCGTACCAGTTGCAATTGCTGTCCGCTGCTTACCAGCGAGCTCAGGGGCGCCAGAAATGCGGCAGCCAGCGCGTTCAACGCCAGCATCGTGCCGATCTGCATCGTGCCATTGAGCACATCAAACGTCCCAATCCAGAGCAGGAGCAGGGGAGAGAGCGTCTGAAGCGTTCCCATAAAGATGCTAACGGTCGAGGAAAGGTAGTCCATGCGCAAAGTGACATTCAGTTGCTCAAAAAACAGGTTGGACCAGCGCTCGAATGCTCGCTGCTCGGCTCCGGCGGCCTTAATCGTCGTTATGCCCGTGAGCATCTCGGTCATGTAGCCCTGCGTTTTGCCCGCCGCCTCCAGTTCGCGACTCGATAAGACGCGAAACTTCGACGCCGTACACAGCAACAGCAACACCTGGAGCGAGCCAATGCCTAGCACTATCATACTAAAAACGAACGATTGTGAAAGCAGAATGAACCAGTAGATGATAATCAGGCTGCCATCCAGGAAGGTTGAGATAAGATTGCTGCCGATAATACCGCGAATAGCGGCATTGCTGGAGATGCGCGTCATAATATCGCCGCTGGAGCGCTGCTGGAAAAAGCGCAAGGGCAGTGTGAGGAGATGTTCAAGAAAGCCTGGCAGGATCTGCGTATCGATGCGTCCTTCGAGATAGATTAAGAGGAATGCGCGCAGCAGCACGATGACCAGTTCGGCCAACATCATGATCAGTAGACCAACGCCCAGCAAGGGCAGAATTGCAGTCATTCCATGCGGTATCACCTGATCTATTATCACTTTGGTCAAGATAGGTACTGAGAGCCCAAAAACTTGCAACAGGAGTGAGGCGCCAATGATCTGCACCAGTACCAGCGGCACCTGTTTTATATATTGCACCACATAGACACGCAACGAGATACCAGGACGACGCGAGCGACGGGCAAAGTGGACGCCCGGCTCCATCATCAGTACGACGCCGGTAAAACCCTCGTCGAACTCCTCCGCCGTCATGCGCTTGTAACCGGCGGCAGGGTCAACCACATCCACATAGCGGGGAGTCCAACGCTCGACAACCAGGAAGTGATTGAACTCCCAGTGAACAATGGCCGGCAGACGCACGAAGCGCAGGTCGTTCTCCTGCAAGGAGACGGCTCTCACGCGCAGGCCATAGCTGCGGGCCGCATTGACGATGGAGAGGGCCGACAGCCCATCACGCCCAACGCCGTGATACTCCGATATCTCGGAGACGCTGGTTTTGCGCCCATAATAACAGAGAATCATCGCCAGGCAGGCGGCTCCGCACTCGACAGCGTTCATCTGCATGAGCTGTGGCACGCGGCGACGAAACCTGCCTCGAATGCTTGCCCATAGCGTTGATCGTTGCTTTTTCGTTGCGTTCATGGTTTAACCTCTTATCAACATCAACCCATCCAGACCTGGAAAGAGTGAGAGTACACGACGCGAGCCAACCTGGACCTGAGCCTGAACCAGACTGCCCGCATACATACTGGAAGCCAGCTTCTGCCGTGGCTGTACCAGAATAGCAACGGACGGTTGATCGATAGCTTGCTCTTCCTCGCTATCGAGCGCATAGCGTTGACGGGCAGCGGCGGGACCGATAATTCCTGGTTCGATACGCTCAATCCTGCTCAGAATTGCTGGCCCATCGGCATCAACCTGCACGCGGACCGGCAGGCCCGTATGTATTTGTGCAGCATATGCCTGTGGTAAAAAAATCAGGATGGATGTTGCAGCGTTTGGGAAGCGGCGAGTTTGTTCTGGCGTCAGGACAATCCCGGAGCCTTCAACGAACGCTGGTATTTCTGCCCACCAGGCGACCAGACCGCCTAGCAGCAATAACCCGAACAGGAGCCACGCGCAGAGAAAAACAGGGGGAGAGACCAGGCGCGGGAAAACATCCTTCTCCCGCCTTTGCATATACCGCCTTATCGCGCCTTCGCGAAAGAGCGAGCGACGATCCTGCGACATACTACCCATCCTTTTTACTAATAGTATTGATACTATATAATTCATTAGCGGAATATTTTATACAAGTAGATCAATAGAGGTACCTACAAAGGCTCCTTCCCTGTAAGCCTTTGTAGATCCAGATCAACAAAACTGGTCAGGCATTACTCGGTCGCCCATTTACATGACTACTCATTGTCATTGTTATTGCAAAAGAACTGGTTATGGTGACGATGATGCCGATGGCAGTTATTGTTGTTATTATTGTTGTGGTTGACTTGCCGATTATGGTTATGATGGTTGTTGTGGTTATGGTTGTTGTGGTTATGGTTGTTATGATGGTTATGATGGTTATTGTGATGGTTATGATGGTTGTGGTTATGATGGTTATGGTTGCCGTGGTTGTTGTGTCCGCCACGAGCTCCCGTAACCAGCTTCAACTCCTCATCGGTCAATTCCATACCGAAACCCTGGCGCGCACTGGTGGTAACATCGAAAAAGCTCACAGGAAAGCTCCTTTCACTTCACTTTACTGATGCAATTGCATGTTGGCGGTTAGTTGACCCTCAGATTATAGTGCAGGAAGTCCAGGCGGTACTCTACACGTAAGCGAGTCAAGCTAAAGCGGATACGACGGCCACACCGGCACTCCTCATGCATACGCTTCATACGCTCCATATCCCACCACCCGTCGGCCCCTGCTACCTGAACCAGGTCCTCATCGGTCAGTTCAAGCATACCAGGGGAGCTTACCAGGTCTTCTTGCATACCATTGAGTTGCAAGACAGCGGAAGAACCCATCAAAAATTTCCTCCATTTTACTTCAATTGTTTTTACATTACGCATTAATATTTTACTATAATAGTATTAATAAATCTTATCTAAAAGATTACTAATACATAAATAACCTACCATATGCCAGTTTAAAAATCAAGAAATCCATCAATTCATTTGCAAAGATAACGGGCATTATCTATTAAATGCTTACTGCTTGCCCAAAACTGCCTCTGATGCCCCTCTTATGTGTAGAGTAGCGCGGCACACTTTCTCTCTTCAGAACTACGCTGTAAGTGGTTCTATTTATACTTCGATCCGCCAGGATCTGTTCCAAAAATGGGACGGCAGGGAGAAAAAAGGACTAGAGAGTGATTCATAGCTTTCCTGCAGCGTTCATCACATAAATACCTTGAAAAAGTTATTTACCTTGTGGAAAGGGAGGTATTAAAGAAGGAAACGTTCGTTAGTACAAGAGCAAGCGGCTGCTATAATCACCCCTTTCTCCTACCGATAGGATAAAGAAGGAAGCAAGGAATAAACTGTATGTTGGTCGGGTTGTAATCATTGTTCCCCCACAACCATACAGCACATAAAAAAATAGAGTACGCGCCCATACGTGATACCTCGACCCTTGCTGATAAGCCACAGGCTTGCCTTTGTTTGATCGTCGGCATTATTCAGGCTTGCCTTTGTTTGATCGCCAGCATGCCACCAGAGGGGCCTGGCTTGCCTTGCCCTCACCGTCGTTGTAGGGGTCCGGCTTATCTTTGCCCCATCGGCAGTATGCAGTACAAAGAGGTACATGGAGTACAAAGTCATGAAACAGTCATACGAGGAATTCATCCGCAAATTTTTCAAAAACGTGCAGGCTCTTGATCCTGAGGGGAAAAAGGTGGATGTATCGGAACATGCCAGCATCGATCCCGAAGGAAATCTTGTCTTGCAGGTCCCGGGGAGCGAGCCGCTGACGCTGGTCTTCCAGAAGAACTGGTATCCGCCCATCCTCACGCCTCCTCGAAGGTGCGTTCGCTGTAAATCTGAGGAGGAGGTAGAATATGATGATAGGGCGGGAGTCAACCTCTGCCAGCGGCACCGGGAAGAACTCCCTCACCGTGAATCGGCATAGGTTAAGATAAGCGCGAACAGGGGCAAGGTAGCAGTGCGAGCACTTGATTGCTACAGCTTGCCCCTGTTTTATTGTGAAGGGAGCGACACATGTTATTAGCTGACTTGCGCGCCGAAGTTGTGCGTTACGCCAGAAAGATGTACGATAGCCAGCTCGTCCAGGCCACGCAGGGCAACCTGAGCGCGCGCGATCTTGAGAGCGGGCTGATCTGCGTCACGCCGAGCGGAGCCGACTACCAGACCTTAACGGCGGAAGATATCGTGGTGGTGGATCAGCATGGAGCAGTGATCGAGGGCAAATGGCGACCCACCGTCGAGACGCCGCTGCACACCTGCATTTTGCGCCGACGCAGCGACATTCATTGCGTCATGCACACCCATTCTCCTTATGCCACCGCCTTCGGTGTGGTCTACCAGCCTATTCCGGTTGTGCTGGCCGACTCTGCCCTCTGCCTGGGCGGAGAGGTGCCAATTGCGCCTTACAAGAGGTCGGGTACGGCGGAATTCGCCGCACATATCGCGCAAGTACTGAGCAACGGCAATGCCGTCATCTGGGGAAATCACGGGGCAATGGTGGTCGGAGCAAACCTTGCGGCCACCTTTTCGGCGGCTCACGCCCTTGAGGATAATGCAAAAATCTATACCATTGCCAGGCAGCTCGGCACGCCCGTTTTCCTCTCGCCGGAAGAGACCGCGGCATTGCACGATTTCTGGGTCAAGTCATACGGGCAAAAGCGCCTGGATCGCTGAAGTCATCTTTGCCGCGGCGGCCCGCGTTTCTTGATTGCCAGGACGTGGAAAGCATAACCCTGGTCTCGCCACTTGTCTGCCAGCCTGCTTAACGAGGCATCAAACTGTTGATGGGTATGGGCCGAGATAACCGCATGAGCGATGGTCGGCAGGTATTCAGGATGAGTCAAACGATACGTGACCTGGAACTTCATTCTGATCCCTTTGCTTTATCATACCAGGAAAGCAGGACAGACGTCAGCTATAGCTATTTAGTCACAGAGATTTGTCAGATTGCCAGATTGCCTGTATAAATCATGACAGGCAGAGCTTTAATTTTGCCGGAAGGAGGCACAATACAGATGAGCGCTCCCACGCGCGTGATTCTCTCGGGCATCTTTCTGCTGGCGCTTGTGCTGGGCACCGCTTTTGCTCAGCTCTCATACCACTTTAACACTTATGTGGCTCTCGGCATCATGGTGATAGGCACCTTTCTGGTGGCTGCGTTCCTTTTTAATCACCATGAATAATTGATCCGCTATCACCACATGTTCATAGAAAAAGTCTGGACCTGTTTAGTTGGGCATGTAGCGCACTACATGCCCAACTAAACGTTCCTGGTTACTCTTCCTCCTCGTTCACATTACTGAAAGATGGCTGCATGCAGTCGGGAGGTATGGGTCGCATCCTCAATAGGGCGAGCTACCAGCGTTCTGTAGGTGGGCTTGGGGAACAGACGCATATGGAAGAACAGCCCTCCGATCAGAGCCAGGAAGAGGCTTACAAGGAAGATGATGGCGAAAAGTGTGATTAACATGGTATTGTTCCTCTCTACCTGGCGGCGGGAAACAGGTCGCCTTCCGCCGTCTCGGAAGGCTCCACATCCCTTGTTTCCCAGCGCCCCGCTGATAGTTCAAGTATAGCGGAGGCCATGTGCCAGGTGACATTCCATCTGTGCCAGAAAAATGACAGACGCGGTGATAACAGGTACCATGTTAAAGACGCGATGATGACGGTATTGTTAAAAGGGCGCTCAAGCTTTGATCAGGGGCGCATCCCGACGGTGCCAGTCGGTCAATTGCTGGTAGGCGTGGGCAATACGCAGCACAGTGCCCTCCTCGAAAGGCTTGCCTGCCGCCTGTAAGCCAATTGGTAAGCCATTGGCGGTAAAGCCGCAGGGGAAGGAGACCGTCGGCAGTCCGGTGAGGTTGAAGGGCATGGTCAGGCGCAGAAAGGCCACCGTTGCGTTCTCAGTCACGCCATCGATCTCGATATCCTGCGCGGCCTGCTCTGAGAGGAGCGCGGGAACAGGCAGCGTGGGCAGGATGAAGGCATCTACATCCTGCATGATGGCCCGAAAGCGGCTGGAGAGGATGCGGCGTTCGTGCAGGGCGGTCAGGTAATCGACAGCAGCTATCTCCTGACCCTCCAAAAGCCGGGTGAGCACGCTCTCGGTATACAGGTTGCGACGTTCTGAGAGCCATCCTTTCTGGATATGGGCCAGCGTGGCCTCTGGCTTCTGGATTGTGCGGTATAGCTCCATAGTGGGACGGGGTACATCCACATTGATGACCTGCGCGCCCTCTTCCTCCAACACAAGGAGCGCGGCACGCCAGGCAAGCTGCACTTCCGGGTCAAGCGGCGCCACAAACGCTTCCTGTGGCACACCCAGTTTGATCCCCTGAAGTGAGAGCGGGCCACGTTTCTCTGTGCCGCCGATTAATGTCGCGGTCGAACGGCCTGGAGCAAGAGGCGGGCCGGAAACGCTATTGGGGTCGCGCGGATCGTAGCCAGCGATGGCGTCGAACAGCAGCGCGCAATCCTCGGCGCTCCGTCCAATTGGCCCGACATGGTCAAGCGACCAGCTCAGAGGAATGACGCCGTAGCAGCTCACGCGTCCATAGGTCGGCTTCAGTCCGGTCGCGCCACAGCACGCCGCAGGAATGCGAATCGAGCCGCCGGTGTCCGTGCCAATGGCTCCCAGACACATTCCCGCCACAACCGCAGCCGCCGAGCCGCCGCTGGAGCCGCCGGTTGTGCGAGCAGGGTCCCACGGGTTGCGCGTTGGAGGCGAGTAGGGGCCATAGGCGAACTCGAACGTGTTGGCCTTACCGATGATGATAGCGCCATTTTTGCGCAACAGTTCGACCACGGTCGCATCTTCCTGCGCAACATGATCGGCCAGCACTCTGGAGCCCGCCGTCATGCGCACGCCTTTCACGGCCACCAGATCTTTGACCGCGACGGGAACACCATGCAGCGGACTTCTATAGAGCCCGGTACGTATTTCGCGCTCAGCCTGCTCCGCATCAGCCAGCGCCTGCTCACGCATCACTGTGGTAAAAGCCTGAATCTCGTTGTCGTGTGCATCGATCTGTTCCAGTGTCTCCAGCACCAGTTCGGTGGGAGTGATCAGGCCAGACCGAATTTCTGTCGCCGCCTCTTGAATGGAGGTGTAAGTCATATCTCTGCTCTCTTCTCACAATGTTTTTATTGTCGGGTCGCCTCCCGTAAGGGGTATCTGCCAGAAGTCTGATGACTTCCTTATATTGTAGCAGGTCACAGGTCCATTGTGAGTATCGAGGGTGAGCTTAGACTATGCAGCAGGAGAATTTGTCCTTTCATAAAATCAATGCTGATAGCAGATGCCTATACTCTACGTCCATATACTTCATCGCTCAAAGGTTTGAAAGGCTTGCGCGAGAAAATGGCCTCGATGGGCAGGCCAAAATACTCGCTGATGCGAAAGGCGAGTTCGAGGCTGGGGCTATACTCGCCGCGCTCCAGATAGCCCAGGGTTTGATAGTTAATACCTAAAATGTCCGCAAGGTCATGCCGCGAAAGCCCGCGTTCCGCACGTAAAACCGGTAAACGGTTATAAATGGTCTGTTCTGATGAATTTGTCATTGGTCACCTCTTAACGACTTTCCTCCTGCATTTTATCGATTCTATCACAAAATGTAGCATAAATACAGCAACATATCAATGATAGTACATCACTATTATAGGGCTCTATGAATACATCCAAAAAAATTGATATGGAGTGCTCAATTCTTCTGCTATGGGCGTAGTGAAGAATCAAGAGGTGGGTAGACGTAATTTGCTCCCTGGTACGCTCCTCCGCTGTCTTGCACGGCGCCGTATCGATGTGCTAAGCTCTACAGCGGTACACAGCCGACAGTATTCTTGCTGGCCTTTTATTACACAACTTTATACGGCTTCTTTCTCGGTGAGGTAACATAGTATGTCTTACGATCTGGGGGAGTTCTACGAGCGGCCCAGCGATTATGATCTGGAATATCAGAGCCAATCGGAGCTGGACCTCCCCTTCTGGCGTGAACTGGTGATGCGCTACACGCCCAGGCGCGTGCTGGAGCTGGCGTGCGGCACCGGTCGCATTGGTCTGGAGCTGTTGCGTGGCCCGGGCGATTTTCAACTGGAAGGGCTGGACATCTCACCAGAGATGCTGGCCGTTTACGCTCGCAAATTAGAACGCGAACCCGAGTCCGTGCGGCAACGCGTCATCCTCCACGAGGGCGACATGTGCAAGTATCAGCTTGCCGAAAAGGGCGTCTTCGACCTGATTTTCCTTCCCTTCAACTCTATCACGCACCTCTATGAAATTGAGCAGCAGCTTGAAGCCTTTAACAATACGTACGAGCACCTGGCTCCTGGCGGTCGCTTTGTCGTTGATACCTTTCTTCCCGATATCGATTACCTGAGCGACGCGCTTAATCGTCCGTCGCACGTCTATATGGAGGACGAAATCGAAGGTCCAGATGATGAGTTTACTATGCTGCTCTACACCAGTCGCAAATATGACCCGATTGAGCAGCTCCAGCACATCATCTGGACGCACGAAAAATTCTTCCGCACCGGCGAAAACGAACGCTACATGACCAAACTCGACATGCATATGTTCTTCCCACGCGAATTGCAGCTCCTCTTCCTGGCGACCAATTTCAGCATCGAGGCCATCTACGGCGACTACGATTGGAAGCCGTTCGGCAAAGGAACGCGACAGATCGTCGTGGGACGCAAGCGCAGGCAGGACATCGTCAGCTAAACGGTAGCGCCCCCGCAACTGGAGCCGAGTCCGGCGGTGCAGCCATAGCAGTGCTGTCCCAACTGGATCACCCGTTGGGACAGGCTCTCCGGCGTGGCCTCAAAAATAGTTTGGGGAGCCTGCGGCCCTACGCCTAAGTCGAGCATTTGATTGAAGTCGCAATCATAGAGCCGCCCATCCCAGCCGACAGAGAGCGTCGTGCGGCACATCAGGCCCTCAACGGTCGTGGGATTAAATGCCGTCACCAGCTTCTCCAGATACGCTTCGAGATTGCCGGAGCGCAGCAGAAAATCCAGAAAGCGGCTGATCGGCATGTTGGTGATGGTGTAGAGATGATTAAACTCTATACCATAACGCCTCTTCATCTGCGCTTTCCAGTCGCGCTCTAAAGAGTGCTGGTTGCCGGGGAGAAAAGCCCCCACCGGATTGGTCACCAGATTGAGGATCAGGCCGCTCCCTTCTTTGCCATAACCCAGACGATTGAAATGCTGGAGAGCGGCAATCGAATCCTCAAAAACCCCCTCGCCGCGCTGCGTATCGGTCGTTTTGGCGGCGTAGGACGGGAGGGATGCGACCACCTCGACGCGGTACTCAGCCAGAAATTCGGGCAGGTAGGAATAATTGGGCAGGCGTGTAATGGAGAGATTGCAGCGGTCCATCACATGGCGTCCCAGAGCTGTAGCGCGTTCGACTATCTCGCGGAAATCGGGGTGCATCTCGGGCGCGCCGCCGGTGATATCGAGCATCGGAATATCGCTCTGCGCCAGAAAGTTCAGCGCCGCCTCCAGCACCGCGCGCGTCATCACCTCCTTGCGTTCAGGCCCGGCATCCACATGACAATGGGCGCAGGTCTGATTGCAACGCTTGCCGACGTTGAGCTGCAAAACGCTGATTCCGGCAGCTTTGAGCGGACGATGGCCCGCGCTCGCCGCCGCCTCCGCGAAGGGACGCAGCGATAGATCGTCCAGTAGTCGGCGTTGATAGGCACTATCGGCAAGGGGATGCTGCTGCTTCCTCAAAGTGGGAAGGACTTTCGCCATCGGTTGAACTCCTTCGAGGGATGAAAAGCGCAGTTACATCGAGACTTTATCAACGTGGTTGCGCATCTGTACACCGTGGACAAGCGAGGAGCCGCCGCGGATCGCCGCCGCCACATGGATCGCCTCGGTCATTTGCTCAATATCGGAACCTTTTTCGAGGCAGGCTGTACTATAGGCATCGATGCAATAAGGGCACTGGACGGTATGAGCGACGGCCAGCGCAATCAGGGCCTTCTCGCGCTCCGAAAGCGCCCCTTCTGCGAAGACGGCGTTATACCATGCCAGAAACTTCTGCCATAATTCAGGAGCATCCTTACCGATATCAGGGAAATGTGCCAGGTCTTTGGGGTGGTAGTACGTGTCCAATCGTCTCTCCTCATGCATAAATACGGGGCTGATGACAACCCTCAATTGTCTGTTCCAAATACAATTGCCATTACTGACGGTAACATTACAGCTCTCACAATGTCAATGGTAAAGCCCTGAAAGCAGGATGTAGTGGAGTTGACAGCGTTCCCAGCCAATTATATACTGAATTAAACGCAGAAGCTGGGCTTCAGGGAAGGCGTTTGTTCCAGAATCATGCTGATTGTTGGAAGATGGTCGTTTATGTATACACGCGCTGCAACAGCAACTACGCCCGCTCTCATTATCTACCTCATTGATGCCAGCGATTCAATGAACGAGTTGTGCGGCGATACGACGAAAATCGCACTGGTAAATAAGGCATTATATGAAGTAATGAAAGATATGGTGCGGCGCTCTATTCGGGATGGGATTCCGCAGAGCCGTTATAAGCTCGCCCTCTTCGCTTATAGCTCCCGCGTGATCGATGTGTTGAATGGTATCTGCGATCTACCCACGTTGTTGCGCCAGGGGATACCGGAGATTAGCGCGGGGGGAATGACGGATACAGCAGCCGCGTTCGCCGCCGCCGAAAGGCTCTTGCTCACCTACATCAACGACTTCCGGCGCGGTCCCGCTCCCCTGGTCTGCCATCTTACCGATGGGCGCTTGTCCACCGTCGATCCCACGCCTTACGTGCGCCGTATCCAGGGGATGAACGTCGATGATGGCACGGTGCTGGTGGAAAATGTCTATGTGGGGGATCGTATGTTGCGCAAAAGGGTGCGGGACTGGCATCGTTGGGGGGGAGTCATGCGGGAAAACGATCTGGTCGATGAATATGCTCGCTTCCTCTATCGTCTTTCATCGCCCCTGCCAGAGAGCTACCGACAGAATATCAACAGTCATGGCTACGCTTTGCAGCAGGGAGCGGCCCTGTTCTTTCCAGGCACCCATAGCGACCTGATCCGCCTGGCTTTCTCTGTCTCAGCAGCTACGCAATTGAAGTAACACCCGCCAGCAAGCGGATCGATCATTTCAGTACCCTCAAGCGGGTCGAGCTAGCTATGCGATCTCGCCGCCCCCTTGAGGAACAATATACATAACCATACCTGAAGAGGCCAGGTGGAAATACACGAAGAAGGATGAACGACCTGTGGCAGATTTTCGTCCATACCTGGGGCTGACCCTGAATATCGGTGCAGCCCAGTTCACTTTTGTGCAGCACCCTCTTTTTCCCGATGATCAGGAAGAGGTGTTTGCCATCGAGGGCGGGGAGGCGATGGTGTATCAACTGCGCGAAGTGGCGAGCGGCAAGCCCTGGACGCTGAAAGTGAGCAAAACGCCTTTTCGCGGCAAGCATATCCTCCGCTCGACTAATGCGCTGGCCCCCTACGCCCATCTGCCCGGACTCAGCCTGGGAAGGCGCGTCTGCTTTACAAAGGCGACGCATCCCGCGCTGATCGCGGCCCATCCCGGCCTGGAATACGCGGTCTTGATGCCCTGGCTGAGCGGACAGAGCTGGGCGGGCTTCCTGGCGAACCGCGCCACCGGTCCCGGCAACGAACCCTATACGCCACAGGTAGCTTTGAAGCTGGCGATTGCAATGGCCCAGGTGCTCTGGGATTTAGAGGCCCACTCGCTGGCGCATACGGATATCGCCGGCAGCAATGTGTTGCTCATGCCGGCGTTCAACCAGGTTGAGCTGCTGGACCTGGAAAATCTCTACATGCCCAATAGTCCCATGCCCCAACAATGCAGCCAGGGCTCTCCTGGCTACCAGCATCGCTCCCTGGATCGGCGCGGCTACTGGCGACCCGATGGCGACCGCTTCTCCGGCGCGATCATCATCACGGAGATGCTGACATGGTGTGATGCTCGCGTCCAGAAGCTCACTCCTCCCAACGCCGAGTCGCTTTTCCCATTGGAAGATTTGCAGCAGATCAACACTCCACGCTGGCGCGTTGTGCGCGACGCACTGTGGAATATCTGTCCCCCGGCATTACGCCTCTTCGACCAGGCATGGAGCTCAACCGATCTCTCCCAATGCCCCGAACTGAGCGCCTGGGCCATGACCCTGATTCAAATGCGTAAGTGAAAAATCTATCCCATCCCCTTGGCCCCTGCTGTGGCGTCAGGGTAACAGCAAATGCAGGTCACCGAACTCGTGCCAGAGATAGCCCTTCTCTATGGCTTCCTGGTAGGTTTTCCTGAGATGCTCTACGCTGGCAAGCGCCTCAAGCATAAAGAGATGGGTGGCCTGCGGCTCGTGTAATCCAGTTAAAAGGCCATTGACCGCTCGTATGCCGCGTTCAGGCGTGATGACAACGTTGGTCCAGCCCTCGCCCGCGTGCGTTACTCCGTCAGCATCGGTGACGGTTTCAAGGGCGCGGATCACGGTTGTTCCCACGGCGACGACCCGCCTCCCGGCTGCTCTGGTCGCGTTGACCATGCGCGCAGTCTCTGGAGGTACACGGTAATACTCTTCGTACGGCGGCTCGTGATCTTCCAGGCTGGCAACGCCGGTATGCAAAAGCAAAGGAGCAATCTGCACCCCGTGCGCGATCAAGCTGGTAATCAGCTCAGAGGTAAAGGCTCGCCCGGCTGATGGCATTTCCGCGCTGCCGACCTCTGAAACGTAGACCGTCTGGTAGTAATCTATCGGCCACTCCTGCGGCACATAGCTGTAACGAATCGGGAAACCGTTGCGCGCAAGATACTCCTGCAACACGCATGGCAGGTGCAGGGTGGCAATCCACAAGCGATTCCGCCCCTGAGCATTCTCCTGATGGCGATATGGCACATGCAGGGTGGCACTGGCCCCCTCCGCCAGTTGGAGCGTCTCGCCCATTTTGATCCCATAGAAGGGCAAGGTTCCCTTCTCGCCCTGCGTACGCACTTCGACCAGCCACAGGTCGGCGGGTAGGTGGGTCGAGAGGTGCAACTCGACCGGCATGCCGTTCCCCCGCCGGGCAGTGAGCGCAGCCTTCATTGTGCCACTGGTATTGATGACCAGCAGATCCCCGGCTTGCAGAAAGTCGCCAATCTGGCGAAAACGCGTATGTACCACGCGATCATCCGAGCGGTACGAGACCATCAGCCGCACCTCGTCGCGCGCCATCTCTCGCGCCTCCGGCGGCATATGCGCCTCCAGTTCGGGCGGCAATATAAAATCTAGCTCTTGCTTTTTGTATATCCCTGCATCGCTGCGGTAAAGCGAGTCTAAAAATTGCGATTGTATCATAGTCATTGCTCTGCTGTTTGCGTGGCAAGCGAACGGGCCACATAGCGTCCGCTCGCATATGTTCCTGTGATCAAAGCGAGCAGCCCCGGTACGCTCTCCTCTGGCAAGGGGCGGTCGCTGATATCTTCCCCTGGAAATGCTTCCTGGTGCATTTGCGTGCGCATATCGCCCGGATCAACCCAGTAGACGCGGTACTCGGGATTTTCGGCGGCCAGCACGTTGGAGAGCTGTTCCAGCGCGGCCTTGCTGGAGCCATAGCCGCCCCAGCCCGGATACGCCTCGATCCCTGCATCGCTGGTAATGTTGATAATGCACGCTCCTGCTTTGAGCTGTCGCTTGAGCGCCTGAATGAGCGCCAGAGGAGCGATGAGGTTGACGCGATAAACCTTTTCCAGCACTTCGAGGGGATATTCCAGTAATGCGGGCTGTGGGCTGGGACCCAGGATGCTGGCGTTGTTGACCAGCAGATCCAGCCCGCCCATGCGCTGCGCTGCCTCTACTAATGCTCGCCTGTGCATCGGATCGCTGACGTCGCCGGGAATGGCTATCACCGTCGTCAGTTCTGCCAGTTCTGCTCGCGCCTGCTCTATCGCTTCTGCCCCGCGGGCGTCAATTAAAAGATTCCAGCCATGTTTTGCCAGTTGGCGCGCCAGGGCAAGTCCTAGCCCTCGCGACGCGCCTGTAATCAGTGCGTTATGCTTCTCATTAGCTTGTTCAAATGATTGCCGGGTCATGGTATTTCCTTTCGAGGTTCTACTTTTCCACTACGGTAACTTTACCTCGAAAGCAGGAACCGGCACATTGTGCGAGAGGACAGTTTAGGCTGTCCTTTTGGACAGAGCGACTTATGCTTCCCTCGGCCCGCTCCCCTCGTTCCATTCTTCCACAATCCGCCCGTTTTCCAGGTGGAAAATCTGGATCAGCGTTCCTTTGATGCCGGACGCGCTCGAACTCGCGCCTACGGAACTCCTCCATGCAGTACGCGCGACAACTCGATTGCCTTCAGCGATCATATCTTCGATTGTCACCTGTATATCTGGAAAGTGGCTGCGTACCTCGATGAAAAAATCTCTGACGCCTTCTGGCCTTGGTCGTTGCTGCGGGGTCGAGTGATCGATAAAATCGGCGCTGAACAGCTCGTCCAGCAGTTCTAGCCTCTCCTGGTTGAGCGCCTCATCAAATAATCGGCGGATAATCGCTTTATTTGCTGCTGTCTCTGTCTCCATCGCTACTATCCTTTCGTTTGTCTCTTTTTATTTCAGCCTCTGACCTTATTATGAAGGCTTGTTGTAAATTATATGCTGCGAATTGTCGTAGGGATCCGGTTTACCGCGTCCGATTTATCGCTTGTTCAGCCCCCTCCAGTGCAACTTCCAATGCTAAAGCCGTCGATGGTACAATGCTGCCAGAACTTATTTATTCTCCAAAAAGGAAGTTTAAATAGCTGGAAGGGATGAAATTCAGTTAAGAATAGCGAATTCAGGCGTGTACGGCGATAAATCGGACGCGATAAATCAGGTCCCTACAGCATTGATGGTATTTTAACAACGCTTGACGATTTTTAGGGTATTTGATAGCATTTGACGGCATTTGCCGGTGGCATTAAAGAAACGCGAGGGAGCGCGATGCTGTTTACGTATGAGAGCGGCGACCCTACGGCGCCCGCGATTGTCTTTTTGCACGGGGCTGGCTTGAGCGGGCGGATGTGGCAGCCGCAGATGGAGCGGTTGCCGGACTATTATTGCCTGGCGCCAGATCTGCCGGAGCAGGGCAAAAGTCTGCATACAGGCCCGTTCCGCCTCGAAGATGCGGCAAAGCAGGTGGCTGCGCTGATCGATGAGAAGGTTCCCGGCAAACGCGCACATCTGGTCGGGCTATCATTGGGCGCGGACCTCGCGCTGGCGATCATGCAGATCGCCCCGGCAGCCGTCGATCATGTGGTGGCGAGTGCAGCCGCTCCACTCAGCAAAGGTATGGGGAAATTTATCCGGGCGCTGTCAACCTCTTCGCTCAGCTTCATTTTCCTTGAACAGCAGTTTCGCTTATCAGCTAAAATGCTCGGCATTCCAGAGGCTTATCGCGCCATGTTCTGTGAGGATTTGCTGCTAGCCGCCAACCCTGCTTTCATGGGTCGCTCCATAGAGGCGTTAATGGACCTGCCTCAATTGCTGCCCCGCACAGCGGAGGCGCCAACGCTGGTGGTGGTTGGCGGGAAGGAAAACGCGCTTGCCAAACAGGGGGCGAAGAAAGTAGTGGCATCGCTCAAGCATGCACAGGGCATGGTTGTGCCGGGCGTGAACCACATCTGGAACCTGCAAGCTCCCGACCTCTTTACGGAGACCGTCCGTGCCTGGATCGAGGATCATCCGCTCCCTGATGCATTGCAACCCTTGATAAAAACTAAAACTACTTGAAACTCCATACGGTGGTCGCGGCTTTCGTAGGACAGAAAATCTGGAAGCTCACGTAAGCATCACTTGTCCCATGTGCTATACTCTTGAATAGATGTTCTATAGGAACATCTATTGCAAAGTTTCGCAAGCTATTTGAGGAGAAGTAAAGCATGGGCCAGCAAGCGGTTTCCCCCTGGTACTACTACCAGGGCTGGGATGTCTATCAGGACCTTCTTGTGAAGGCAATCAGGCCACTGACGGCAGAACAACTGGAGCTGAAGATATCGCCCAATCTGCGCTCGATTGGCCTGCTCGCCAAGCATATTGTACGCACGCGAGCGAGCTGGCTGTATGGCTTGATGGGCGAAGGCGGACCGGACATAGCTGCTATTGCCGCATGGCAGCACGATGGCGCTATTCCCTCCACAGCCGAACTGGTGCATGGCTTAGAAGTTACTTTTCGTGCATGGCAGCAATGTCTGGAACGCTGGACAGCGGACGAGCTGGCTTACGTCTTTAAGGGCGAATACGATGGGGAACCATATGAGCTCACGCGCCAGTGGGTCATCTGGCATGTCATCGAGCACGATCTGCATCATGGCGGTGAGCTCTCCTTCTCGCTCGGCGCCCACGGCCTTGCAGCCCCCAATCTTTAGTAGGGACCTGATTGATCGCGTCCAATTTATTGCCGTGCCGCCATCCGAAATCGTGCCAGACCGCCACAAGGCGAGTAGAAAAGTGCGGGCTCCAGTGGAAGTTGCCAGTTTGGACGACAATAAATTGGACGCGCTGTAGCTCCCCGATTCATCGTGGGAGGCCCCTACAAAGCGTTGCGCATTAAATGTTATGTCAAGGAGAGGCTACATTGACCTACTATTCCTCTTCCCCTTTAACTCCGCAGCCCCGATGCAAAGTGAGCTATAATAGAGTCTCTATTTATTTTCAGCGTTTCGTTCGAAGACAGAAAGGCAAAAAGCATGACCCAGAGCCCATCAGAAAATAAGATGAAAATCGGCGTTGTACTGGACACATCGGAGGGTGGTCTGCAAGGCAAGACGCCTACTTTCCAGGAATTGCGGGAGATGGCCCAGGCTGCCGAGCATGCGGGTTTAGATTCCCTCTGGCTGTGCGACCATCTGATCTATCGCTTCCCGCAGCAAGAAGAGACGGGCATCTGGGAAGTTTTTACCATGCTCAGCGCGTTAGCCGCCGTGACGACACAAATTACGCTCGGGACCATCGTTATCTGCACCTCGTTTCGTCCGCCGGCGATGGTGGCAAAGATGGCTGACACCCTCGACGAGATCAGCGGTGGGCGCCTGATCCTGGGGCTTGGCGCCGGATGGCATCAGCCGGAGTATGAGGCGTTTGGCTACCCCTTCGATCATCTCGCAGGCCGCTTTGAGGAGGCGATGCAGATTATCGCGCCGTTGCTACGCGAGGGGCGGGTCGATTTCCAGGGACAGTATTACCAGGTACATAACTGCGTGCTACGTCCTCGTGGTCCGTCGCGCAACGGTCCGCCAATTCTGATCGCCGGTCGTCGCCCGCGCATGTTGCAACTGACGGCCCGCTATGCCGACGCCTGGAACACCGCCTGGCATATGGAGCCGGAGGTCGTGAAGGAGCGTTATGATGGCTTTAAAGAAGCCTGTACGGCTGCTGGACGCGATCCTGCGGCGGTAGAATTAACGGTAGGCACAAGTGTGAAGCTGCTCGCCCCTGGTGAAGATGCAGGTGAGACAAAAGTCATTACAGGCACGCCCGAAGAGATTGCTCGCCGCCTGCACAGCTTTGCCGGCGTGGGCACCGCTCATTTGATCGTGACGCTTGATCCTATAAGCGTCGCAAGCATTGAACAGTTCGGGCATATTGTTGAGTTGATCCGCCAGCTCTAGCGCCGGAGCATGCTCTTCTCGCGCCGGTTTTTCACTCTTCTCCATCTGAAAGCCTGCGCGAGAAGAGAGTGCCGGGGCGAATTTGGAGAGAAGGAGAGTTCCGATGTCGAAGCGCCAGCTCATCTTTGGAGCCATCTGCTTTCTTGTGGGCATCCTGGTCGGCATGGAGATTGTGGGCAATATTGATCTGCTCGTCCGCGTTATCATCATCATCGCCATCCTGCTGCTCCTCGCGTACCTGCTCCTGCCTTACCTGCCATTTAGACTGCAATCCAGGCGTAGCCCTGCGCAACGCATGGCGATGCGCCGCGCACGCAGAAAGCCGTAAAGCCAGAAGAGCACCTTGCAATAGCCTGATGAGAAGAGAAAGGCATCAAGCAAAACGCTTATGGGTATGCCTGAGTCACCTATCTTTCCGGTTATACGTGTACTCGTGTAGTTGGTGAAAGTGACGAACTAGAGAGGATTTTGCTATGCAAGGTAACCGATTAGATGGAATGCGTGTAGCCATTATCGTAGCCGACGATTTTGAGCGGGTCGAGATGACCGAGCCCCGGAAGGCTCTTGAGCAAGCAGGAGCCAGAACGGTGCTCATTGCGCCAAAATCTGGCAGAGTCACTGGCATGAACCACGATGTCAAGGCAGATTCTTTCGATGTCGATATGTCTCTTGACCAGGCCAATCCCAACGATTTTGACGCCCTCATGCTCCCCGGCGGAGCTTTGAATGCTGACTTTTTGCGCGTTGTGCCTAAGGCGCAGGAGTTTGTGCGGCAGATGGATAGAAGTGGCAAGCCGATGGCGGTCATTTGCCATGCTCCGTGGCTGCTTGTCTCTTCGGGCTGTGTGAAGGGACGGACCTTGACAAGCTACCATACCATCCAGGACGACATTCGTAACGCGGGTGGCAACTGGGTGGATCTGGAGATGGTGCGCGACCGCAACTGGGTAACCAGCCGCAGTCCTAAGGATCTGGGCGCGTTTAACCCTGCAATGATCTCACTATTCAGTGAGTACAACAGGAGGCTCTCACCAATTTATTCCTGTTTTTCCCCTCAAGAATGCGTATTCGCCAAAATCGCCGCTTGACTCATTGCTGCAAAATCCCTATACTGAACGCTATGGCTCTCTTTGAGCAACCTCTCATCACCATGTCACCGCGCAAGCCATCATTTCCCAAGAGGACTGACCTGGAGAGCGGTTTGTTGGCTCCGCCGTTGGAGCAGCATTGGTACTGGGGCGAGGATTGGCGGTGAACCGGACGCGATCAATCGCGTCGCCACGACAGGGCAAAAAGGGGAATGAGAGGAAATGGCCCCGACGTTCAGGTCATTGTAAGGTGGAGCCGATGGACTGCAAGTTGCTTATCAGGCTCAGACACCATAATCTTTCAGTATCCTCGAACGGATCGAGAACGCGCAGCTACTCCCGGCATCATCTTAGAGGAAGAGTATATACATCGAATTCATGAGAAGTCAAGCGAAAATATACTATGGAGATAGATAGCACTGCTCCTGTGGAGGTACAGGCTCAGGAACCTGTACCGGAGCCGGAAACAATTCAAAAGAGATCGCGCAAACGCAGCATTACGATCTTTGTAGTGGTGAGCATTATCAATGCAGCTCTGCTCGTCTTGCTCTGGACGCAGTTGCTCACACCTGCCCAAAATCAGACCGGCGCTAATAGCAATAGTGGTAGTAGTAGCATCGGCGATATCAATAGTCCCCTGGTTGGCAAAGCCGCGCCAGACTTCACGCTGCCCGTATTGGCAGGCACGTCCAAGATTCATCTCGCGGACCTCAAGGGGAAGCCGGTGATTGTGAATTTCTGGGCCTCGTGGTGCGCGCCCTGCAACGAGGAAGCGCCGTTCTTGCAGAAATCGTGGCCGCGTTTGCAGGCGCAGGGCGTGGTCTTTATCGGCATCGATGGACCCGAAAAGACCAGCGATGCGCAAAAATTTCTACAAAAATATGGGATCAGTTATCTCAATGTCCAGGATACCATCGATGGCTCGACTGCGATCAATTACGGTGTAACCGGCTTTCCTGAGACGGTCTTTATCAATCGAGATGGCGTTGTAGTCGCAAAATGGGTCTTTCCCCTGACGGAACAGGGATTGCAGCTTGAAATGGCGAAGATGGCCCATTAGCCAGGATGGAGGAAGCAGGCGGAGGCGATGCTAGAGATACGGTGGCTTGTTCGTTCGGTGCATATCCTGGCAGGGGCAGCCTGGGTAGGTGGCAGCCTGTTGTATCTGGTAGCGATTCTGCCCGCCCTGCGTAGCAGTGGCCCTGCTCCAGCAGTAAGCGCGCAGATCGCCGCGACATTTAAACGGCTGGTCAATATCTGTATGGGCGTGCTGCTGCTGACCGGAGCCTATCTCACCTTTGATCGCCTGACGCAGACAACGCTGGGCCTGCCGTATCTGGTGATTCTGGTCATAAAGATTGCAGCCGCTCTTGGGATGTTTGTTTTAGCGATCTATCTCGGGCAGAGCAATATCCGCCGCTTAGCCAAACGCACGACGCGGCTCTCTCAAGTTGCACCGCAATTAATGCTGGCCCTGGGCATATGTGTATTTATACTGGGCGCGCTCCTCAACGGTCTGTTTGAGGCGGCTATCGCGCCACATTGATGGAGGTCATATTGTGCAGCCTGCTTTGACTATGCCAGAAGTAAAGGAGCAATCAAAGCGACCACGTAAAAAGCTCCCGCTAAGCTTCCTGCTGGCGGGGATCGCGATTCTGGGCGCGGTCGTCTATCTTGTCTTTGCCAATACGCAGGCCAACGCTGTCTACTATATGACAGTGTCCGAGCTGCAACACTGCCCAATCTGCACCACGCAAGCCGTGCGCGTGGCAGGCGTCGTGCAAGCAGGCTCGATTGTGCGCGACGATCAGCAGCAGCGGATCTCGTTTGTGATCGCCGACGGCACACGAACGCTGCCCGTTACGTACACCGGCATCGTTCCCGATATATTTCAGGCCGGCATTCAGGTCGTGGTAGAGGGACACTATACCGGACAGGGGCCGTTCCAGGCTCAGACGTTGTTAGCCAAATGTCCGTCGAAGTTTCAGGCCGCGACTCCAACGAGTAAGTAGGCGACCGCTTTTTTATTGAGGGAAGATTGTGTATTTTTCAGACCTGGGTAGTATCTCACTGATTCTCGCGGCAGGATTCGCTCTTTATACGATCATCGCGGCGGTGGTTGGAGCGATGCGCCATACGCCTGCGCTCGTTGCCAGCGCGCAACGCGGCGTGCTGGTGGTGGCGTTGCTGATGCTGCTGGCCTCCTTCGCCCTCGTCGCCTCGTTTTTGACGCACGATTTTGGCTTGAGCTATGTGGCGCAGCACTCCAGCCTGTCTATGCCCTGGTACTTCACGGCTGCTGCCTTTTATGGCGGCCAGGAGGGTTCGCTGCTCTATTGGGCGCTGATGCTCTCGATTTTCTCGGCGATTTTCATTTTTACCGCCAAACGCGCCCCCGCCGAGCTGGTCCCTTATGTCGCGGCAACGCTGATGGGGATCGAGGTCTTTTTCCTGCTCATGCTCACCACCGTTTCCAATCCCTTCGCGCGCGTGCCGGTTGCGCCTGCCGATGGCAACGGACTGAACCCGCTTTTGATGGACCCGGGCATGCTGGTCCATCCACCGATGCTGCTGATGGGATATATGAGCTTTTCGGTACCCTTCGCCTTTGCAGTCGCGGCCATGATAACAGGGAAGCTCAGCAGCGAGTGGCTGCGCGCTATCAGGCGTTGGACTTTGGCGGCCTGGACGATTCAGACGGTGGGATTGGTATTAGGTGCATGGTGGGCCTATCATGTGCTCGGCTGGGGCGGCTACTGGGGATGGGACCCGGTGGAGAATGCGGCCCTCCTTCCCTGGCTGACCTCAACGGCATTCCTGCATTCAACGATGGTGCAGGAGCGGCGCGGGATGCTCAAAATCTGGAACCTTGCCCTGGTCATCGCCTCGTTCGCCCTCTCCATTTTTGGCACCTTTGAGGTGCGCAGCGGTATTATCAGCTCCGTCCACTCGTTCGCTTATTCCGATATTGGTATATATTTTCTGACTTTCCTGGTCATCGTCATTATCTTCTCAACCGGACTCTTTCTATTCCGCCTGCCAAAGCTGCGGCCCGAGCAAGAATTTGACTCGGTGATCTCGCGCGAAGGCGTTTTCCTGCTCAATAATCTGTTGCTGGTCGGCATCGCCTTCGCTACGCTCTGGGGCACGCTCTTCCCGCTGATCTCGGCGGCGATCCGCCATCAGACCATGACCGTGGGACCGCCATTTTACAATCAGGTGATCAGCCCGCTGCTGGCTCTATTGATCCTGGCAATGGGCATTGGGCCGCTTTTAGCATGGCGTCGCACCTCAACTGCGGCCTTGTGGCGCAATTTGAGCGTGCCGGTAATCATTACTGCCCTGTGCGCTGCCGCGTTACCGCTGCTGAGCGTGACCGATATTCTCGCTACTATCGGCTTTTCGGTCTGCGCTTTTACTGCTGCTGCGATCCTGTATGAACTATGGCGCGGGATGCGCGTACGCCATAGCCACGGTGAACCCTATGTGGTCGCGCTCTATATGCTGTTCAACCGCTATCGCCAGCGTTACGGCGGCTATCTGGTTCATCTCGGCATGGCGCTGCTCGTCGTTGGCGTCATCGGGTCGCACTTTTTCCAGATACAGAAAGACGCTGTGCTCAAAGTGGGGCAGGATATGAACGTGGCGGGCTATCGCCTGACCTTCCTGGGCAATATCGACGATAAGGAGCAGGATCGGGAAAGCATCGCCTCGCAACTACAGACCTGGCGCGACGGTCAGCTCCAGGGCTATATCTATCCCGGGCGCACCTTCTATCGCAACTTTAACGACCAGCCAGCCAGCCAGATTTCGATTACGACCTTTGGCCTGACCGATCTATACGTCTTTCTAGACGATTGGACGGGAGCGGCGCAGGCGACGATTCGCGTTTTCATCAATCCGCTGGTCCCTCTGGTCTGGTTCGGCGGCCTGGTAATGCTCCTGGGCGGAGTCATCTGCTGGTGGCCCGCTCGCACGCGTCTTGCCACAGCGCGCGTATCTAAAGCCGGGCGTACTTCCGAGACGCAACCATCAGAGCATGGGGCGAAGGGGGTTGTCGTATGAAACAGAGACGCTCGCTTTTCCTCGTGCTTGCCGTTGTCGTTGTCGCCGCCGCAGTCTGGTCGGTGGTCTATCTCAGCACGCCCAGACAGCAGACGCTTGACCAGCGTGTACAGGCGGTAGCATCGCAGCTAAAATGTCCCATCTGCCAGGGCGAATCGGTTGCCGACTCGCCTTCGTTGCTGGCCCAACAGATGCGCGGGGTCATTCGCCAGCAGTTGCAGGAGGGCAAATCCGAGCAGGAGATCATCCAATATTTTGTCAGGAGTTATGGCGAGCAAATTGTCTGGTCGCCGCCGTGGCAGGGTTTCTCGTTGCTGGCATGGCTTGTCCCCATCGGCCTGCTGCTTGCTGGCGTCGTTCTCATCTATTTCACTTTGCGCGACTGGCGTGCCCTTTCCCGCTCGGTGGAAGCGCGTGGCAATGACAGGGATATACTGAATATCGACGAGGCTGAGCTGGAAGGCTATCGCGCTCAGCTCGAACGGGAGCTTGCCGAAGGCGATGTGCTCTTTAGACGCTATCAGACGGAGGCGCAGTGATGTCGATTGTGGTTGCGATTGCGCTTGGGCTGCTGTCACTGGCCTTTGTGCTATACCCATTGTTACGCCGTACCTCTCCAGAGGCGCCGGTAACGGCCACACCCGCGGAAAAGAACGCGGCGCCACAGGAACAGGAGCAGACAGCACGCGCCGCCTTGCAGGAGGTCGAGCTCGACTATCAGCTTGGCAATATCTCGGAGCACGACTATAGTGCGTTGCGCGAGCGTTATATGCGACGCGCGCTGGTCGCGATGAAGTCGCGCTACGAATCCGAGCAGGAGATCGACGAGGAGATCGAAGAACAGTTGCGCAAGATGAGGGAGAAAAATGAGCCATAAATATATCTTACAGATCACTATTTTAACAGCCCTCGTATTCTCCCTTTGCTCGCTTGCTTCTATGCCGGCTCGGGCGGCGGGCGGCAATGGCCGTATCTATGGGCAGTTGCTGGATGGTACGGCGCATAATGCTCCTTTGCCTGGACAGGTGGTCACGTTGCAGATGGCTCAGGGCAGCAGTGCGCAGGATCTGGCAACAGCCACTACCGATAGTCATGGCAGCTTCTCCTTCCCCGGCCTGTCAACCGATAAAACCATCAGCTACGCCATTTTTATTCGCTATCAGGGAGCGCAGTATGTCAGCGATCTTGTCTCACTGGATAGCAAGCCCGAGCAGCAGGTCAACTTAACGGTCTATCAGGCAACGACCAGCACCGCCAATATCGCTATCATCCAGGCGACCGCGCTTTTACACACACCGGACGCGCAAAAAAGCTCGTTTACCGTTTCAGAGCTCCTCTTATTCAAAAACCTGGATAATCACACCTTCGTCGGCTCGCTTGATGCCAGCAAGGGGCGACCGAATGCGCTGACCTTTTCGCTGCCGCGTGGCGCGCGCAACATTACCTTCAACAATGGCTTCGACGGGTATAAGGCCATCCAGGTTAACAGCGGTTTCGCCACCGATGCCGCTCTGCCTCCAGGCAATACGGAGTTCTCTTTTACCTTTGAAGTGCCATACACCGCCTCGACCTACGATTTCAGCTATGCGGTGATGTATCCAACGGTCTCATTGTCATTCCTGGTATCGCCGGAGATCCATGCCAGTTCCAGCTCGCTGACCTCGCAGGGCGTGATTACCGCCGATCAGCACCCTTATCACCTGTTCAAAGCCGATGCGATCCGCTCCAATCAAGAGGTTCATTTGAGCCTGGAAGGATTGACTCTGCCTGCGAAGCCTGCCGCGCTGAACGCTGGCGCCATCTGGCTCATTGTTGCGCTCCTGCTGATGCTGTCCATGCTGGCTGTGACCTGGTTTATCTATCGCAACCGTCGCCGGAACAGCTCGCAGCCGGCAGCTCCAGGCAAAGGGAAAGCGGCTGCAAAGGATCGGAAGCAGGCGCTACTGCAAGAACTATTAGATCTGGATACGGCCTTTGAAGCGGGTAAGTTGAGTAAAGCGACCTATCAAGAGCGGCGTGCCAAAGCCAAAGCCCGCCTCCGCACGCTCATGAGCGAACAGGAGATAGCGCGCCGATGAACCACCAGTACGCCACATGGGGCAAAATATATGCAAGCGGGGCAGGGCAAGCGCGAGGCCCACTCCCTGCCCCTACCAATCCCCTCGTTGATGCCAGGGAAATAAAAAACGCCGGGCCGGAATGTAGGGGCAAGGGGATCGGGGGCGAGGACGCGGGGGCCTTGCGCTTGCCCGACCGCTCGCGTTCGCCCAATTTGCCCAACCACGTCCCCAATTCAACAATCATAGAGATCAGAAATCTCAAAAAAAGCTATGGCTTGAAACCTGTGCTGCGTGGCGTCGAGCTTGCGTTGCGCCAGGGCGAACGGATGGCGCTGCTGGGTGCCAATGGCGCGGGTAAAACCACTCTCCTGCGCATTCTGGCGGGCTTGACGAAACCGGATGCGGGCACAGTGACTGTCGCGGGCCTGGATTGCGTGCAGGATGCTCAACAGATACGCCGGCTGGTTGGCTTTGTGGGGCATCAACCCTATCTCTATGAGGAGCTGACGGCGCTGGAGAACCTGCTCTTCTTTGGACGCATGTATACGGTAAAGCATACACGGGAACGAGCGCTGGACCTGCTGCAGCGCGTGGGGCTGGAGAAACGCGTGCAGGAACGCGTGAGCACGCTCTCGCGCGGACAGGTGCAGCGTCTGGCCTGGGCGCGCGCGCTATTGCACTCGCCTCACCTGCTCTTGCTCGATGAGCCTGATACCGGACTTGATCAGGATGGCAATGAGCTGATAGACGCGCTCTTATCAGAACACAGCGCGCAGGGCGGCTCCATCGTTTTCACAACCCACCAGTTGGAGCGCGCATTGCAGTTGAGCGACCAGATTGTGGTGCTGGGGAACAGGCGCGTAGCCTATCAGAGGGAAACACAGTCGCTGGATCTGGCAGAGCTTCAACAGGCATGCAGGGAGGCGGGGAGATGAGTATGGCGCGCATTTTCTTCGAGCAGACAGGGGCGATCCTGTGGAAGGATATCCGCTACGAGCTCAGGAGCAAGCAGACCTGGCTGGGCATGGGGCTGTTTGCACTGCTGATCCTCGTCGTCTTTAACTTCACCTTCGATCTACGCGTCGATAATAAGGCGGCGGTCGCGCCCGGCGCGTTGTGGGTCGCCTTCATCTTTGCCAGCCTGTTAGGATTGGGCCGCACCATCGCCGCCGAGCGCGAGCACGGCTCGATGGATCGCCTGTTGCTCTGTCCGGTTGACCGCAAGGCGATCTACCTTGCGAAACTGCTAGGGAATTTGCTATTTATTGGAGTGGTTGAAGTTGTGGCCTTGCCCGTTTTTGCTGCGCTCTTTAATGTGCCGCTTTTGGTCGGCGGCCTGATCCCAATCGTCTTGCTCGGCACCATCGGCATTGCCATCGTCGGCACGCTGTTCTCGGCGATGGCAGCCGCAACGCAGGCGCGTGAACTGTTGCTGCCGATCCTGGTTTTTCCCTTGATCGTGCCCATTGTCATCAGTGCGGTACGGGCCAGCGAGTCGCTACTGGCGCCCTCGGTAAACGAGCCGCCCTGGTTAAGCCTGATGATCGCATTCGACATTATTTTCCTGAGCATCTCTATGCTCACGTTTCAATATGTGATTGAGGAATAATCCATCCGGGCGTAAGGCCGGGGCTGTGTTGGCAGGACAGGGCTGTAGGGGCAATCCCTTGCGGTTGCCCTGCCCTGCCAACGCGAAAAGGACGTACGCCCGTTTAGCCGTAGGGGCAACTCCCACGATCTCCCACGATGAATCGGAGAGCCACGGAGCTACCGGTTGCCCTATGAACAGGAGTAGATATATGGCCTTAGCAAAGCAGGAGACGCGCACGCAGGCGCATCCCCCGACAGGCACGAAAGGCGGGCAAACAGGTAAATTGCCGTTTGCTTCCTTGACCCTGGGCGCGCTCTCTTTCATCGGCATGATGCTGTCGATAGGCATGATTTTCTTCTATGCGCCAACCGATGCCATTGAGGGGCCACCACAGCGCATTTTCTACTTTCACGTCCCGATGGCGTGGATCGGCATGCTGGCCTTTGTCATCACCACCATCGGCGGCATCGGCTACATAGCCAGCAAAAACGAACGCTGGGATTGGCTGGCCCGCGCCTCGGCTGAAGTCGGGGCTGTCTTTCTGACGCTGGCCCTGATCCTGGGCTCGATCTGGGCGCGCACTACCTGGGGAACGTGGTGGACCTGGGACCCCAAGCTAACCGCCACATTGATCCTATGGTTTATGTTCGTCGGCTATATTATGTTACGCAGCTATATGGGCCGCAGCAGTAGCAGTGCCTACGCCGGGGCTGTGCTGGCTATCGTCGGCGTGTTTGACGTTCCCATCATTTACCTGTCGGTCCAGTGGTGGCGCGGGCAGCACCCGACGGCGGAAGTGGGGGTGCCACAGGCCGCTTTACCGCCTGAAGTCGTGCTGACATTGATGGTGGCGCTGGTGACGTTTACCCTATTGTATAGTTTCCTGATGGTGCAGCTCTACCAGCTAGAGAAGATGCAGACGCTGGCTCAACGCCTGCGCGCCATCGTTGAATAACGGAGGAGTTTCCGATGCAAGGAGTTACCTATCTCGTCGCGGCCTATGCCATTGCCTGGATAGGGCTGTTTCTCTATCTCGCCTTTATCATGATGCGTATTCGCGGAGTGCGCACCGAGCTGGCCGCCGTCGAGGAGCTGGTGCGCGAGCAGCAGGAGAAGAGGTAATATGGACGTACGAGAGCAACTGCCGGATAGCGTGACAACAACAAATGAGCAGGGGGCGGAGCCGCGTAAGGGCATGTCGAGCCTGGGGCGCATCGCCATGCTGGTAGTGGGGGATGCGATCATCTTCCTCATCTTCTCTGCGATTGGTCGCCGCTCTCACAATGAAGCGGCAGGCTTTGATGCGCTCTGGCAGATCGCGCTGACCGCCGCGCCATTTGCGCTTGGCTGGTTCCTGGTATCGCCCTTCGTGGGCGCATTCCGGCGCGGCCTGGAGATGCAGCCGCGTAAGATGATCACGCGCACAACGCTGGCATGGACGGCGGCATGGCCTGTTGGATTGCTGATACGCGGCCTCACAGAACAGCGGGTCCCTCCGCTCTCTTTCGCGCTCATCACGCTGATCACCAACATGGTCCTGCTCGTCCTGTGGCGTGGCTTGCTATCCTTCGGCCTGGGCAAACTAAAACGTTCATGAACCGATTCGACGGGCTGTAGGGGCAACTCCCACGATGAATCGGGGAGCTACCGGTTGCCCCTCCCCCAGAATTTCCTATGCGGTGGTGATGGTGCCATCGCCGTTGACGCGGATAGCAACCTTGCGAATGGGAGTTGTCGCCGGTCCCTGCAAGACGTTGCCGTTAGCGGGATCAAAGACCGCGCCATGAGCGGGACAGACGAGGGTGCGGGTGCCCGGATCGTAGCGGACCGAGACCCCTTCATGCGTGCAAGCTCTCTCGTACGCCGTAAAGCCCCCATTGACTAAGTGGATGAGCACACTCATTTTTTGATCTGCTGGATTAACAAAATACACGGCGGAGTCAAGGGCCATCGTCGTCACTCCAACCACCGTACCGGTATGCCCGCCACCCTGTTTCGGAGGATTCGCGGGTGGATTGGCGTTGCCTGTCGTCTTTTGGAGCTGATTTGTGTCCAGATGCAGGTTTGCAAGATTAGCCATCATGCGCACCAGATCAAGATGAGTAGCAACCGCTGCGCCAAGAGCCACCACGCCGCCGGTCGCCAGCAGCGCCATCGCCTGACGCCGTCCCACGCCGCGCGAACGCTTCAGAGGACGTGAGCGCCTCGCGGCAGGCCGAGAGGGTGTAGTATCAAGCGGAGCCGCTCCACCCCAATTATCAGTGGGCTTCACCAGCTCAGATGCTCCCCAGTTATTGTTGTTAGCCGCGCCTGTATCGCGCAATACCAGCGGCTCCTGTTGCGGTGAGAGCGACCACCACTCAAAGGGCTTCGGAGATCCGTTGCTGCGTTCCTTCTCATCAGGCAGCGCTGCGGGCGTGGAAGACAAAGGCATCTCAGGCGGCTGCACTGGACGAGGCCGTACAGGAGGTGGGGGAACAGGTTTCGGTGGCGCCTGGCGCTGCATAGCAGGTATCCTGGCCGAACTTTCTTTTTCTAGCGTCGGCAAATGACCGGTCACGATGGGTGGTACCAGTTGCCAGGAATCGGTATTTGGCAAGCCTGAACGCATGGGCAGACGCTCACCTACCTGCATAACGGCGGAGTGGTGACCTGTCGCCCCAAGCGATACCTGAGAAAACGCCTCTAGCAACTCATCAACGTACTGGAAGCGCCGCGCAGGCTCGCGCTCAAGCGCATGATTCACTACCGACTCAATTGCAATCGGGATATCGGGGCGCAACGCCCTCAAAGAAGGCGTTACCAGCTTAACATGCTTTTTCGCGATTTCAATGGGGTCTGAGCCGGAGAAAAGCGGACTGCCGCTCAATAGCTCGAACAGGATCGCGCCCAGCGAGTAAATATCCGAGCGTGCATCGATTGACTGGCCCTGCACTACCTCCGGGGCGATATATTCTGGCCCGGCCAGGAACGTTCCGGCAATACTGAGCAGATGAGCATAGGGCTGTTCGCTGCGCTCAATACCCTGAACCTGCAGCATATGCATCAGGCCAAAGCCGGCCACCTGCATAGTTTTATCGGCGTTGAGCACGATGTTGGTTGGCTTGAGCGTGCCATGAATGAAACCCTGCTGGTGAGCAAAACTCACGCCGGCCACAACCTGTTCCAATATCTCCAGCGCATACTCATGGCTGCAAGCCCCTTGCTGCTTGATGATATCAGCCAACGACCCGTTCATCATATAGGGCGTCACCAGGTAGGGATAGCCGCCATGCTCACCGTATTCGTAAATCGGCAGGATATGCGGATGCTGCAATGTGGTGATCGCAGCCGCCTCTTTAAGAAAGCGCGTGATGAAACGGCTATGCGTCTCAGGTGAAAACCGCGGGGGAATGAGATAGAGCGTGAGCGCGCCCGTCTGGCGAGCCGTTAAGCTACGAGCCAGGTAGACGGCATTCAAACGTCCCTGCCCCACAAACTGCTCGACCCGATAATTCCCCAGGGTCTGTCCTACAAGCTGATCTACAGATAGTGTTGGCATACAACAATCTCCAAATTACAAACTGCACTTCCACACATACCTTTCCTCCATCTTCAACGCTCAATGTATGAGAAGCATCAGGGGTGATGCGGTTTTACTCGTTGTGCTTGCCCTAAAAAAAGTCTACACATTGTATTATCATACGTCAATGCGGCCCGCACGAATTAGGACTTGTGGTTAGTTCTGCGCTATCTGAAAGCTGCTATCACCTTTTTCGCACCTCCCAGCGGTCGGGAGGGAGAGAGAGGGGGATGCCCGACCGCTGAACACGAGGATGTATCGAGTGAGAGTAAGGGGGTGGGAGAGATATTTAATTTTAAACATTTGTTCTACACGCAGAATATTACCACGACCCTTTCCGCCTGTCAAGGCCGAATCCGAACAAGTTTTCTATTTTCACCAAAATGAGGACTTTTGTTCCTCTCGGATAAGACATCTGTTCTATATGGGAATAAGCACTCGGCCAGGTCGGAGCAGACTTCACACGGGTGGTACAATGGGCGGTAGAATGAGTGTGCAAGCCCGTTGAAGATGCCGGTTGGTTCCTATTCATAGCTATCTTTATATTTGAGAAGCGGAGATAATCATATGGCAGAAGTTCGTCCTTTACGCGGGTTTCGTTATGACCCGCAGAAGGTGGGGGACCTGGCTCAGGTCGTGACGCCCCCGTTCGATATTATTAGCAAAGAGGCCCAGGCCCGTTACTACGCGCGCAACCCGTACAATGTTATTCGCCTTGAACTGACCCAGGAAAAGCCCACCGACGGCGTGCTGGACAACGTGTACACGCGAGCGGCTGCGACGTTTGCTACCTGGCGCTTAGAAGAAGTTTTACGCCAGGACAGCAGAGCCGGTTACTATATGTACCAGCAGAAATTTACCTATGGCGGTCAGAGTTATACGCGGACGAGCCTGATGGCGCGGGTCCGGCTGGAACCCTGGGAGGCCCGCGTGGTCCTGCCACATGAGCATACACTGGCAAAGGCTAAAGAGGATCGCCTGAATCTGCTGCGCGCCTGCTCGGCTAATTTCAGCCCGATTATGTGTATGTACGACGATCCGCAGGGCCGCATTCGCCGCTTGCTCAATAGCTATGCCCCAAATGCAGAGGTGCAGATCGTTGATGAAGATAAGGTGGAACACCGGCTCCAGCCCATTACGGATGAGGAGCAGATCGGCCTGATCCAGGATTTCTTTGCTCAGCGTCAACTTTATATTGCCGATGGGCATCATCGCTATACGACCGCGCTCAACTATCGCGCCGAGATACGGGAGCAGCGCGGCGGACTTGATCCTGAGGATGGTGTTAATTTCGTGCTGATGGCTCTGATCGATCTTGATGATCCCGGCATGCTAGTCCTGCCAACGCACCGGCTTTTGTCCGGCCTGAGCGAAGAGCTGCCCAATAAGCTCTCGGCAGCGACGCTGGCCCGCTATTTTACTGTCCAGGAACTGGCAAAAGGCGCGCCACGAGAAGCGATGCTCAAGCAACTGGAACAGGCCGGACGCGAGCGGCCCTCCCTGATCATTCACCGGCCCGAGCAATCGTTACTGCTCACATTGAACGAGCAGGGCAGGCAGCGCATGGCGGAGAGTGAGCATTCGGCAGCCTGGAACCAGCTCGATGTGGCGATAGCGCAGATGCTGGTGCTGGAAGACCTGCTGGGGATCAGCGCAGAGGATATGGCAGCAGGAAAGTATGTGCGCTATACCCACGATGAGGAGCAACTCTTCCAGGCGGTCCAGCGTGGCGAGGCTCAGGCGGCGCTTATTCTCAACGCCACGCCGCTACGGCAGGTATGTGATGTCGCGCAGGCCGATGACCGGATGCCGCAGAAGTCCACCTATATCTATCCCAAATTGATTAGCGGCCTGGTAATCAATCCTTTGTGGTAAGAAGAGGAATGTATGATCATTATCGTTGGCGCGGGGCTGGCGGGTCTGACATGCGCCAAACTGCTGACAGAGGCGGGCCAACGCGTCGTTGTGCTGGAGGCCGCGGACCAGGTGGGCGGACGCGTACGCACCGACTATCATGAAGATGGCTACCGCCTGGATCGCGGCTTTCAGGTGCTGTTCACGGCGTATCCCGCCGTACAGCGCCATCTGCATCTTGACGAGCTTAAACAGCGCAAGTTCGATCCCGGGGCGCTCCTGCTAAAGAACGGGAAGCAGTACGAGATCGCCGATCCCTTGCGCGAGCCTGTGCATACCATCTCGGACCTGCTCAATCCGCTGATCTCGACCGCCGACAAACTGCGCGTCTTGCGTTTGCGTATGCAGGTCGGTCGGCAGTCCGCGGGCAGCATCTTTTCTGGGAAGTTGCAGCCGGAGAAGCAGGACGAAACAACAGAGGCATATCTTCAGCGATTGGGCTTTTCTCATAAGTTCATCGATAATTTTGCACGTCCCTTCTATGGCGGTATTTTTCTTGACCGCTCGCTCCAGACGAGCGCGCGCATGTTCCAGTTTACCTTCAAAATGCTGGCAACGGGCGATACAATTATCCCGGCAGAGGGGATGCAGCGTATTGCCGATCAACTCGCCTCCACGCTGCCAAAGGGCGCCGTCCGCCTCAATAGCCGTGTGAGCGAGCTCCTGATCAACGAGGGACGCGTACACGGCGTCCGCTTGACAACGGGCGAGCGGCTTGCGGCTGAGCAGGTGGTGATAGCAACCGCAAGCCCGGAGGCGCTGAAACTTATCGGCAAGCCTGACCCGAGCGGCGCTACCCCCTTCCGCTTCGACGGTCATACGCATAGCGACGGACTGCCGCACGCGCCGGTGAGCGCGGTCTGTCTGTATTTTGCGGGCGAAGAGCGGCTGTACTGGCAGAAGAAAATTTTGCTCAATGCCGCTCCCGCGGCTTACGTCAATAATGCGGTCCTGCTGACCAATATCGCGCCAACATACGCTCCTCCCCGCAAACACCTGCTCTCGGTTACAGTGCTTGGCAATCCAGCCGAGGATGATGAGCTGATCGCGCAACGCAGCCTGACAGAGATAGGGAGCTGGTTCCCTGATCATGATATGAGCCACTGGCAGCTCCTGGCAGTCTACCGCATCCCTTTCGCCCAGTTTGCACAACCGCCGGGGATCTATGACGAGATGCCGGACAATCGCACCGGCATTGAGGGCTTATACTTAGCCGGAGAATATACCAAATCCAGCAGCATCCAGGGAGCAATGCATAGCGGGGAACACGCGGCCAGGGAGATTTTAAAGGTGCCTCTGCGGGTTACCAGCGCATGAGGGCAGAGGCACCTTTTCCCGACCATTACTCGCCCAGGAATTTGATGGGAAAGGGACCAAAATTTCCTGACTCGAACGCGTCCACCATGATGCGCAGCGGCCCCTGTTCAATGGAGAAGCGGATCATGGCACGCGGGAAGGCTTGCTCCTGTATGGGAACGGGAGAAGCGGGATCGAGCACAGTAGCGACAGCAGCAGCGAGCGCGGCATCTTCTTTGCGACCGATATATTGCAGCAAGTAAGCCTGCCGACGCAGACGAGTTGCGTACAGGGTACGCCACGGCCCATCTACCAGCGCAGCCAGAGCCTGGCCTGTCAAATCCTCTAACTGCGCCTGCTTCTCCTGCTCCCGCTGTTTTCCCTTGCGCCCGCGCCTTTCCGGGGCTAGCTCGAAGCCATTCGACACCACCCAGTAGCGCGTAATATATGGCTCAAGGTCCATAGCGGGCTCGTACATCCACATAAACTCGGGCAGTTGGTACAATTCATCGCCGCGTTGAGCCAGCGCAATGGTCTCAGGATTAAGATCGGGCAGGGCTAGCATCGTCGGGGTAGCATTAGCATTCTTCTTGCCAAAGCCCTCAACCTCAATAAAAGGACGCCAGATGGAATAGGCAATCGGCAACCTGTGGCGGGTGCGTTTATTGACGGCGCGCGCCTCCATAATCACGGCGCGCGCATACGTGAAAGGGACCTCAAAACAGCCCAGGCCCTGCTCTTTTAGTTCGTCCGCCAGATGCTCCCAGCGGTCCATATCCATCTCGTCGATGCCGTAACAGTCCTTAATTCCCACCTGATCCTGGTACAGCACGTTGATCCCCTTGAGGCCGCCATCGGGTCGCTGCCAGGAAAGCATGATCAATTGCGCGCCCGAGCCATCAATCGAGCTGACACGGGCCTGATATTCGGGCAACTGGTGCAGGCGCGCCTTCGTCATGGCAGCATCCTCAACTCCCAGCGCGGACAACATGGTTAAGCGACCAAGCGCGGCGCGTGCATGCTGCTTGAGCTGGCGATTGGAGCTGGTGGCGATCAGGTAATTGAGCGCCGGAATAGTTTGATAGGCGGCAACCGGCCCCAGTTGTTCCAGGGCGTCGATGATCACCTGCGCCACCTTGCTCGGCTGGTTCTCCAGCAACGGGATCAGCAGGCTGGCGGCACGCGGATCATTGCTGCCCCCCAGCCAGTTGATAAAGGCCAAGCGGCGTTCGGTTGGCATGGCAATCACATCTTCCAGGATCGACTCGGCCCCCATCTCGCTCTGCCCCACCAGTTCAAGCAGACGTGTCTGCATCTGCTGGATAGCTGTAGCGGGGTCGTTGAGATACTCGACAATGCCCTCGTCGGCGATCTCTGAGTCCAATTCCTTCAGGATGGGTGCAAGGGAGAGCTTAGCCATATCGCTCACGGTCGGATCGGTCACAAAATCTTCCAGTTCCTCAAGGTCAAAATCGGTTGCAAGCTCGGTAAGAATGAGAACCGCGGCGGCGTGCGCCATAGCATCGCTGCTGCGCAACAGATGCAATACCTTATCCCGTGCGCCATCAGTCCATTCCTCATCCAGACGAGTAAGATAACGCGACATAGTATCCGGATCAATATCTTCACGGCGACTGATAGCCAGCAGGATGCTATCAATACTATCCTGTGGAGGTCTCTTTTTGCGTGGCATAAGCTTTCCCCTTCCAGCATATGCGTTAGTTCGCACAGGCAGATGCCAATGTAATGCAAGGCATTGTACCACGTTGACGGAAACGAGTCGATAGTCTTTGAGCCGAAATTACTACTAGTTCGCCTCTTGCTAAAATTGTCCTTCGTCCTCATAGAGCTTGAGCGGTCGAATCAGGGTCGAAACAGCCGGAGTATTCACTGCTTTTAGCGCCTCTGCGAGCAGGGCAAGGCTGATGAGGAAATCATCGTGCCCCTCGGTGGGATCAACATAGATATCCAGCGTATCAGGAGCCGGCAGACGATAACGGGCGCGCCTGAGCTGCTGCCAGCATTCCTCCAGCAGGCCGCCAGGGGCATCCACCGAGCCATACAGGCTGAGCCGCCCACTATTGAGCAGGGAGAGCAACTGATAGGCCAGGCGCGATTTAGTGGGACGCGTAAAAGTGCATGGGAGAATGCGCTCCGGCCCCAGACGGCTGAGCAGCAGCGAGGCGAGGCCCGCACCCAGGCCGGTCGCATCGATCACCAGCGAGCGAATCCCCCAGCTCTCAACCAGGGCAACAGTGGCAGCATACTGCTCCAGATGAGGCACGCCCGTCCACCACTCATGATGCACCACCCTGATAGCAGGTAAACCCAGCTCGTTGTAGTCTACGCGCCCGATGGTGATAACGGTGCTATCACGCCTGGAGCGCGGTTGCGCCTGATCGAGCTGCAATATCGTCGCGCTTCCCGTTGCCGGTCGTTCTTCGCCCGCGACATCCATGCCCGCGATATAGCACGCATCATGAGATGGCATATCTTCCCACCCATGCATCCCTTGCAATAGCGTCAACTGTAACGGGTTGAAAAAGTAACCGGCCCCGCTGATAGGGCGCAGAAAGTACTGCGTCTGGATAGCGATATGCTCCTCTCCCAGCCGTGCAATCTCCTGCTCCACAAATTTGCGATAGGCGGGATTGATGGCAGCCAGCACGCGCCAATCGTACTCGAAGTGTAACCGCTCGCCCGTTTGCCGCTCATGCTCAAGATTGGCGGCCCGTTGCAGCGCCAGCAGGGTGGTGTCGCTCCAGGCGGTGCCGTACAGGATGGTCGTCGCATTGGACGTTGCAACCATCGGGCGAAAGTCACGATCAAATTTTTCACCGGACACGTCCTGGGCTTCATCAATCTCCAGCAACAGGTCTGCCGTCGCGCCCACCACATTGCTTTCGGGCGCGGCTGAAAAGAACATCACGCGTGGGCCTCTATGGGTATGGGAAGCACCGGGCTCAGCCTGTGGGGCCAGCCCGATGATATGGCCCTGACTTTGCCAGACGCGATCTCGCAGCGCGGGCACATCCAGCAGCGAGAGGAGACGCAGGCGGCTATGCATAATCTGTGGCGTAAAGGTTGGCGCGGCCTTGACAATCGTACCCTGCGGCATGCAGGCCAGCAGATAGGCTTCGAGCGCGGCTGAAAGCTGATTCTTGCCGGACTGGCGCGCCATCATCACGGTGAAAATGCGCCCTTGCCCGCTGCAAATCGACGCCAGAATGGCCTGCGCCACCTCATTTTGATAGGGGTAAAGCGGCTTCCCTAACACATACTCGGCGAAGCGCGCAATGCTTGTTGGGTGATATTTCATTGTGGTTCCTATGGTCGAGAGGAAGAATAGAGGAATTACTGGAAAGCGTTTCCTGGCAGGAAACATAAACACTGTCTACTTGCTAGTATACCAGCTATGGCTGAGAAAAACAAGTTCCTATGATATGACATCACAGCAAACGGGGCAAGGCTGCCCTTGCCCCGTTTGGATGACTCAGACCTTACTGTTCAACCCTCCGCACCTGGCGCTCCATTCCGGGTGTCGCATCGATGATCCGATGCTCGGCAGCACGGCCTCCTTGTAAAGGCGTCTCCTTGAGGTCAATCAGGGCTTTAATCCCTTCGTTGGCTGTAAAGATCCCGCTGCTAGTAAAGTACGCAGCGTAGCCTTCCCAATGAAAGTTGGGTAATGGTTTCCTGGAAATGTACCAGGAGACGGGAGCAGCATCCTCGCAGTAGACCTTCTTTTGTCCCCGATAGTACAGGTCAGCATAGATCTTCACATTCTCTGTGATGGTGCAACTGAGGGTATAAGGGATGCGTGGCTTCGTCTTTTGCAGCATCAGCAGCGCAATCACTTTGGTATAGGGGGCCACGTTGACCGTTTGTGTGAAGTCCCAGCCGCGCGTTTTCTCCTGGGTCTGGCTTTCGGTGCTGGTATAGGAATAGGAGGTCTCCACTGAGGTATCGATTCCCCCCACAAACGGCACCTTGATCTTGGCGGAAACGGTGACACCCACCGAGAAGCCGTGTTCGGAGGTCCAGGTGTAGCTGTTCTTGACTTCCTCATAGCGGCGAATCTGCATCGGCTGCATCTGGGAGGTGTTGTTACTTTGTTCCAGTTGATCGATGGTATCCATCTGTTCACCGGGGTTCAATTGGTCAAGCAGGTAATTGATCTGACTGTCGAAACGTACTCTACTATAGTCCATTTTGAGGATTCTGACCTCATCACAATCAGTAAAAGTTTCGAGTAAATAGCTTGTCTCTACCTCGCGAATATGAGCGTCCAGATCAACTACGGTAGTTGCCCGGGCAATAACCATGTTAGTTCTCCTTATTCAAGCATTAAGAGGGCATTTCCCTCTTAATTTCAGTGTAACAAGCAGCACCAACCGGGAGGAAATTCATTGCCTATTCCAGAATTCCACGAGAAGTCAAGCATATTTCATAGCGGGGGTTCCTGAGGAGCGGATAGAAACAGATCGAGCCAAAGATACTTTACCCCCTCAACTTGTTTTGACAAATTGATTTGAGAAATCTATTATATTCACAGGATTGAATTTGTGATGCTTAAAAAATTACGGAGCCAGGGACTTAGCTTTGGGGGATTTTCTATCATGGCACAACCTTCGCGGCATAGCAGATCAGAAAATGCTGCCGCTCACAATAATAACCATACGACGCATACGAGCAACATGCAACAGGCCGCCCATAGTAGCACGGCAATGACTCATCAGCAGCATGGTGGACATGCCGGCCATAGCGCGGCAATGTTTGCGCGCCCGTTCTGGATCGCGCTGCTCCTGACCATTCCGGTGCTTCTTTACAGCGACATCATACAAATGTTGCTCCACTATCAGGCCCTGTCCTTTCCAGGATCAACGTGGCTTGTACCTATTTTGAGCAGCGTCATTTACTGGTACTGCGGCTGGGTTTTCCTCAGTGGCGCGTTCTCCGAACTGCGCGCGGGCAGGCCGGGTATGATGACACTGGTGGCATTAGCCATCTCAACTGCGTACTTCTATAGCCTCGCCATCACTTTCGGCCTGCTCAAGGGCATGCCCTTCTATTGGGAGCTGGCAACGCTCGTGACCATTATGCTCCTGGGCCACTGGCTGGAAATGCGCGCGGTCGGCAGTGCGCAAAACGCGCTACAGGAACTGGCGAAGCTGCTCCCCGATACGGCGGAACGCATCGTTAACGGCGATATAGAGCGTGTTGCGGTCGGCGATCTCAAGGTGGGCGACCGCGTCCTGGTGCGGCCAGGGGCGCGCGTGCCTGCCGACGGTAAAGTCGCGGAAGGCCAGAGCCAGATCAATGAGAGCATGATTACCGGCGAATCGCGGCCCGTCACTAAGCATCCAGGTGATGAGGTTATCGCAGGTACGGTCAACGGCAATGGTTCCCTGCGCGTCTATATTACACGTACGGGCGCGGAAACGATGCTGGCTGGAATTATGCGGCTGGTCGAAGAGGCGCAGTCCAGTAAGAGTCGCGCCCAGGCGCTGGCGGACCGCGCTGCCTTCTGGCTCACTCTGGTGGCAATCGGCACCGCGCTGCTGGCGCTGATCGTCTGGACGTTGTTGCGCGGCTTCAACGATTTCACGCTGGAGCGTGTCGTCTCGACGCTGGTGGTAGCCTGTCCGCACGCGCTTGGCCTGGCAATCCCGCTGGTTATTGCCATCTCGACCTCGCTCTCAGCACGCAATGGCATCCTGGTGCGAGACCGCTTAGAGCTTGAGCAGGCGCGCAAGCTCGATGTCGTGGTCTTCGATAAAACCGGCACGCTTACCAGAGGCGAGCAGGGGCTGGTAGATATGGTCACGGCAGGCGACCTGTCGGACCAACAGGCGCTGGCCTGGGCAGCAGCAGTCGAGGCAGATAGCGAGCACATCATTGCGCGCGCCCTGATCGCCTCCGCCGATGAACGCAGGATCTCCATACCTTCCGCGAGCAACTTTCAGGCGTTGCCAGGACGAGGAGTGCAGGCCAGGGTCAACGGACATACGTTACAGGTCGGTGGTCCCCGCCTCTTAGAGCAGGAGCGTATCATGATACCCGCAGAGCTGAGCGAGCACATCAAACGCTGGGGCGAACAGGGGCAAACTGTTGTCTACCTGGTTGAGGCTAACCGGATACTGGCAGCCTTTGCCCTGGCCGATGTGATCCGACCGGAGAGCCGGGCGGCCATTGCTGCGCTCATAAAAATGGGCATTCGGGTGGCAATGCTTACCGGGGACTCTCAGGATGTGGCGCGCTGGGTGGCGAGCGAGCTGGGGATTGATGAATATTTCGCCCAGGTGCTGCCGGAGCACAAAAGCGCAAAGATCAAGCAGTTGCAGCAGGATGGTAGTATCGTCGCAATGGTTGGCGATGGCGTCAACGATGCGCCCGCCCTGGCTCAGGCCGATATTGGCATTGCCATCGGTGCAGGCACCGACGTGGCCCGCGCCTCCGCCGGCATTGTGCTGGTGAAAAATGATCCGCGCGATATTGTGCGCATCATCAAGCTGAGCCAGGCGAGTTATCGCAAGATGGAACAGAACCTGGCGTGGGCGGTTGGCTATAACGTGATCGCTTTGCCGCTGGCTGCCGGCGTGCTGGCTCCGTTCAATTTCGTGCTGCCTCCCGCCATCGGCGCGTTGCTCATGTCACTCAGTACCATCATTGTAGCAATCAACGCTCAGGCGCTACGGGCAGTTAACCTCTAAAGATAGCCTCAGGAACTGTGGAAATTTCCGCAGTTCCTGTAAAAAATTTCCAGTTTTTTGGGGAGGAAGGAGTGGCATTTTGCAGATAAAAAGGCATGCTTTACGCTTAAAATACGCTAAAAAAGCCTTTATATCGCTATTTTTGCTAATTGGCATATAAATTGCAGAGAAGTAGAATAGGGGGGAAAACCCGAAAATTTTTTCGGGCTGAGTGTTGCTGAAATGATTCGGCATCACCCGTCTCCGGTTACCAGTTGTGGAATGGGATTTGAGGTTTAAGGAGTAGGAGTATGGTAGCCAGTATGAAACAGAGGGAGACAAAGCAAGTTGCTTCATGGCCGCAAGCAGCTCCTGACACTGGTGAAGCACAACACAATCAGCCATTACGGCGTACACAGACCGCACAGCACAAAGATGCTGCTAATAGAAAAGCGAGAAAAACAGGGAAACCGGCCCGTCATACGGAAGGAACCCCGTCTTTCGATGAGCATGAGCGATATTTTAGCGACGCGCCTGAGGATGCGGGCCGCCCGCCACAGGCAGGAAAGCATAGTCCCACGCATGGAGCTTTCCGCGATGACGATGATGAATACCAGAACGAAGAGGAGACAGACGAAGAAGATCACGAGGTAGAAAATGCTATCCGGCAATACCTGGCCGAGATAGGACGTTATCCATTGCTTACCGCCGAACAGGAACTGCAAATTGCCCTGCGCGTGGCTGCTGGCGACATGGAGGCACAGCAGCGTTTAGTCGAGGCAAATCTTCGCCTCGTGGTGAGTATCGCGAAACGCTACAATAATCAGGGCGTCTCGCTGCTCGATCTGATCCAGGAGGGCAATCTGGGCCTGATTCGGGCCGCGCAAAAGTTCGATCCCACGCGCGGCTTTCGCTTTAGCACCTATGCCACCTGGTGGATACGCCAGGCCATCAGCCGCGCAGTGGCGGAGCATACGCGCGTCATCCACGTACCTGTACATGTGGTCGAATTGATCTACAAGATGAAGCGCATCTCCCGCGAACTCTACCAGGAGTTGGGACGCGAGCCTTTTCCAGAGGAGATCGCCCGCAAAATTCATCTGACGAAAGAGCGCGTGGTCGAGCTACAAAGTATGGCTGAAACGCCTATTTCGCTCGACGCGCCCCTGATCGACGATGAGCAATACCACCTGGCAGATATGCTGGAAGATACTCACGCCGCCGCGCCTGCTGAGGTGGTGACGCATCATGTGTTACGCGACCAGATTGCGCACGCGCTTGAGACGTTAAGCCAGAGGGAGCGTCAGGTAATTGAGCTACGCTACGGTCTCCAGGACGGCTACTGCCACACGTTGGAGGAACTGAGCGTCCTCTTTAAGCTGACGAGGGAACGCATTCGCCAGATTGAGGTCAAAGCCTTACGGACGTTACGGCACCCCATCCAGGTTCATCTACTGCGAGATTTCGCTGAGGCCCTTTGATGCAGGGGCAGGGCTTGCCCCTGCCCTGCTATGCACCTATCTTCAATCTGGCTACATCTGCGGCCAGGGGGGTAAACAGCGGCATTGCGCGCATAGTCTCCGCTACTGGCAGAGTTTGCTGGTCGAGCAGCTCGAAAAATGCAAGTACAACGCGTGGATCGTGCTGACGACCGGCACAGCGCCATAGTTCCGCACGCGCCTCCGCAACGGTCATGGCACGATGATAAGAGCGGAGCGAGGTCATGGCGTCAAAGGAGTCTGCAACGGCAATGATCCGCGCACCGGTGGGAATCTCTTCACCCATCAATCCAGCCGGATAGCCACCACCATCCCAGCGTTCATGATGCGCGACCACCATCGGGGCCAGTTCAGCAAACACGCCACCAGCCGCCAGTAACATGCGCTGACCAATCTCTGGATGAAGGCGCATCATCCCCCACTCTGCGTCATTTAACGAGCCATGCTTTTGCACAATGGCCGGGGCGATGTCAGTTTTGCCAATATCGTGCAGCAAAGCCGCCATGCCGACCAGAAATATCGCCCTCCTGGAAAGCCCCAGAGAGTGCGCGATGGCCTTCGCCAGAGGAACGACGCGTTGAGCATGCTCGCGTGTGTCTCGATCATAATAAGTTGTAAGAGCATGGAGCATGATTCTTTCAGAAGTTCGCTCCGAATATCCCCTGAACATGATCTTTCGCCTTTACTATTAAGATCTCGCCATGTGTCCTCGACATATGTTATACGTCTAAAGCACAGATTATGTGACACTATTTAGGACGATAAAAAATGTCCATTTCAAAATGTTGAATTTACCGATGGGCTTATCGCTTCAATTTTTGCCGCAAACGCAGAATTCCTTGACTTTTCTTGAGCTAATCCGTATACTTAGTGTATAAGCAAGCAACCTTTAAGGTTGATGGCTTCCTCTACTGCCTGGGTATCCCTGATACGCGCCCACCCAGGCATTATCAGCCAGCAATGCGCGTTTCCCCATCTCTTCTCTTAAGTCGTCCTCTCAAAATTTCGCGCGACAGGAGCTCCACATGCAAGAGCAACCCCTCACTGATCCCTCAAAAAATCTGCGGTTGATGGGTATTGACCCCGACGCCCCCTTCTATGACCTGGATCTGGCTGGCACGCAGGGAGCGCCATCCCCCGACCAGCTAGCCCACCCTCTATCGTCCCCGCAGGTCAATCATCCCACATTCACCCGACCAGAGATGCAGACGCCGCCGCTTGCCCCTTACGACCTGGTCGGCCCTGGCATGGATGTATACACAGGCTTCTCCCCTGATCCCGCAGTCCCTGACCTGGACCAGTACCCCCATCCTTACGGCCTCGACATCAACCCGGCTAACCCCCTGGCAGCCGATCCCTCGTTAGGGGCTCAGCCGCTCTATGATCTGTCTGAGGGACCGGATATCAAACGCGACCTGACAGCGCCTGATCTTCCACAGCCTGATCTGCAACATCCCGATCTTTCCCCACAGACCCGTATGCTGCAAAGACCAGGCGACCTGGACCCCGCCGCCCTGCAAACCATGCATCTTGGCGCAGCCTATCAGCAGCTTGACCATAAGACATATCCCGCCGTGTTTATGGATCAGTCCGGCATGAATGCCAACTGGTCGCGCCGCATGGATCTGCTGATGCGTGGCCTCGATGCCGAAGAAGGCGCGCTATGACCCTCACTCCGGCCAGTGCTACCGCCATCCGCATCGATGGGCATATCATCGAAGGCCAGAGCATCGATCCGCAGGGCCACGCCGTTCAGGTGACGGTGCTTCAGGGCGGGCGCTCAAAAAATGGCTATATGTACAACGAGGCTACGCTGCAAACCATAGCCCGTTTGCTTGATGGCGTCCACGCCTACGCCGATCATCCACGCAACGATAGCGATCAGCAGAGCCGCTCGGTACGCGATATCGTGGGCTTCTATCATGATGCCCACTACGTTCCACCCGGCCCCGACACACCTCATGGCCGCGTCGATGCCACGCTACACATTCTCGAAGCCGCCGACTGGCTCTGGTCGATCATCCGCGAGGCGTGCGCGCTCGGCCATCCTGATTTGATCGGGCTGTCGATAGACATCTTCGGGCAATGGCAATTGAACGAGGCCAGCAAGGCCCGAGAAGTCACCGGCGTTGTCTCGCTCAACTCGTGCGACATTGTTACCAGACCGAGCGCAGGCGGCGCCTTCCGCCGCATCCTCCATTCTGCTCAACCCTATTCTGATCCACTCCACCCTCTACAAGGAGACCATGCCCCTATGGAAATCAATGAGACACCAGCGCAGGCAGAATCATCCGCACCGCTTCCTGCCTCAACCACTGCCACCACCGAAGAACCTGCCCGCCTGCAAGAACAGCAACACCATCTCCACGCGCTGATGCAGGAGCTCCAGTTAGAGCGGGCGCAGATTACGCTGGAGCGCCGCCTGCTGGAATCGACGCTGCCTGAGCCGGTCAAGGCCAATGTGCGCGCTCGCTTTCAGGGCCGCATCTTTGAGCAGGATGAACTGGATGCCGACCTCAAAGCTCAGCAGGATATGCTCGCGGCTCTCTCCGCCAGCGGGCTGATTCGCGGCAATGCATACGAAAAGCCCACCATTGGGCAGATGATCACCGAGGCCGAGAAGATCCAGGCCGCCTTTGATCGCATGTTTGATCTGGAGGTGGATAGCAGCAAGCTCGGCCTCATCCGTCCCTTCACCAGCATTCGTGAAGCTTATGCCCGCGTCACAGGCGATCCAGGCGTGGCGGGATTGAGCGAACGCTCCACCCTGGGCGCAATTCGCGTCGCCGAAAGCGCGCCCATTGCCCGCATCAGTGAGGCCGATACGACCACCGCCTCGTTCTCCTACCTGCTCGGCACCAGCATGAATAAGCGTCTGCTCAAGGATTACCAGGCGTGGCCCGCCGAATGGATGCGCTTCACCACGATTGTGCCGATCCGTGATTTCAAACAGCAGTCTCGGGTCAGGCTGGGCGCTTTCGGCTCTCTGCCAATCGTAGCGGAAGACAACGCCTACAGCGCCGTCACGCTCACCGATTCGGCGGCCACCTACGTGCCACAAAAAAGAGGCAACCTTGTCACTGTTTCGCGCGAGGTGATTGTGAACGACGATCTCCAGGCCATCAAGCAGATTCCCACCAAGCTGGCGGTCGCGGCGGCCTATACACTGGCGGAATTCGTCTACGCCTTTCTGAGCGGCAATGCCAACATTTACGACGGCAGCGCGCTCTTTACGAGTGGAGCGCCGCATAACAATCTGGGAGCGGCTGCTCTGAGCACTGCGGCGATGCAGTCGGGCGTAACGGCGATGCGCGAGCAGACCAACTACGCCGGCAAACGTCTCGGGCTGCGCCCGCGCTTCCTGGTTGTCCCCCCGGAACTGGAGTGGACCAGCATGGTGGTCACAAAGTCGGCGGGCGTGCCCGGCAGCAATAACAACGATATCAACCCGATGCTGGGCTACGTCGTTCCCATCGTTTCGCCACAGCTCTCAAGTAGTACACAATGGTTTCTCGTAGGCGACCCGCGCGAGATCGACACGATTGAGATCGGCTTTGTGGGCGGACAGGTCAATCCTGCGCTCTTTATCCAGGACCTGCCGCTCTTCGGCCTGAACTTCACGCAAGACGTCGTGACCTATAAAATACGGCATGAATACGGGGGTGCCGTCGTTGATTATCGCGGCCTGTATCGTGGCATCTAAGCTGCTAGCGTACATCCCCATAAGGAAACATCTCAAGACTGATTTTGCAGCAGGAGAGAACGATGACAGGTTTTATGAATCAGGATGGCTCAGCCCTGGTAGGCGGGCTGTTGCCATCGGGCATAGGTCAGGCGGCACAGCTCGATCAGTTGGGCAATCTCGCGATCCAGCCGTGGATTACCAGCATGATCTTGCAAGGGAAGGGGTTCATGTGCAGCACGGGATTGCTCAACGTCGCCGCCGGCAACTATCCCCTGTGCATCTTTAACGCGGCGAGTGGCAAGAATGTCCTCATCTATTCGCTGCGCACGGTCACGGGCACCAATTCGATGACCTCCTTTATGCAGATTGTCACGACCAACCCCGCCTTTGCTTCGGCGGCGACGATCACCAATGCCAAACTGGGCGGCCCCGCTTCCGCGCTTGCGACCACCTGTACCTTTGCCTCCACATCACAGACGCTCACCGCGCCTTACAACCAGGTCGAGGTGGGCACGCAGCCACTGGAACTGCTCGCTAACGGTCAGGCGCTATTGCTGCCCGCCAATTTGTCGCAGGGCGTGGTTGTCTTCCTGCAAACCTACTCGGCAGGCTTCAACTCGCTCACCGCCCGCTGGATCGAATTCTAATCGACCGTCTCAACCGTGGTAGGGACCCGGTTCACCGCGTCCAATTTATCGCCCTTTCCTCGCCTCACTCCCATGAAACATCTAACACCGCAAATTCCCAAAATTGGAAAATATTGTGCAATGACGCTGCCGGATGCCTTCTCGTCGATGCGTCGTTGGGGCAACATCAGTACAGTGGGTTTGAGGTGGAACGGCGGTGAACCGGACGCGATCAATCGGGTCCCTACCAAAGGGGTACATCCTTCTTCTCCCACGGACGCGCTCAATCTCGTCGCCACGAAGGGGCGAACATCCTTAACAACATAGAAAGGACCATACAATGCTTGACCTGCTTGAATTGACCTATGGACGTTACAATGGCGGACAGACCGCTCCCATTGGCAGCTACCTCAACCCTCGCACCATGTGCATCTTCCAGCAAACCGCCGACGGCGCTCTGCCGCAAGATGGCACCTTTGTCAGAGTTGACCCTTCGGGGAGCCAGACCTTTGCCAATATCGCCACCAGCCTCAATACGCTGCTCAACACTGCGTATACTGCTGGCAGCTTCCACGCCTGCTCCGGTAGCGATAATAGCCCGGCCCCTGGCACGATGTCAAACGATTCATAGCTCAATCGAATGAGGAGAATCCGAGCGGGTTCTCCTCGCCCACACGAGGCCATTATGCTGATCAAACGTGGCATTCTACAATCTTTCTCTCCCGTTACCTATACCGCTGCGGTGCTCCTGTTCGAGGCCACTTCGTACGCGCTCTCAGGAGTGCCCGTCGCCAATCATATCGATGGCACCTCAGCCCTTGCCGGTGCGCTCTGCGCGGTCCTCTTCTTTGACGAGCACAATCAGCAGGACGCGGTGATCATCGCCATTTTTGCCAACGGCACCGGTGGTCTGCCCACACCGCCGCCCGGACGCCTGACCTTCGTTACCGCGTATCAGCAGGTCTCCAATGACGTTATCAGCTCAGGCGCTACCAATGTATACACCCTGACCGGAGGCAGTTCCGGTATCCCGCCGGGTGCGCTGGGCGTCCTCTTCAAAGCCTACTTTAGCAGTCCCACCACGGGCGCATCGCTGCTGCTCGCTCCCCACGCGGCAGCCAATATCACCGCCTACGCCGCCATCGGCAACATCACTGTCGCCAATAGCACGCTTGACGGCATGGGCCTCTTACCCGTGGATGCCAATGGCAAGATCGATGTCAAAGCAAACGGGGGCACATGTACTGTCACGCTCTATACCTACGGTTATGTCATCTAGGTATTGGCCTCTGTCAGATTGGAGCTTTTCATGATCCTTTCAGATATCGAAACGGCGGTTCGCCAGGATCTTTTTGACCCGTTGGGAGGCTCAAGCCAGCGCTGGGCCACGTCAGACCTGGATCGAGCTATCGACAAGGCAGTGGATCGTTACTCGCAGTACTATCCCAACATCGCCTACACCGATATGGCGACCCAGCCGTACCAGCGCACCTATCCCTACCCATCCTCCTGGAATGCCGCTTACCCGGTCTGGTGGCTGGAACGCATCATTTACCCTCTGCAATCGTACGGCTCGGCCTTCGCTCCGCCGCCGGCAGGGATGAGCGCGACCACCGTCAGCGGCACCGGATTAAACGTGGGCGCTTATCAGTACGCTGTTACCTTCCTGACCCAGGGCGGCGAGACCACGCCCTCTCCTGTCGCCAGCGTCACCACCTCAAGCGGCAACCAGAAGGTGACGCTGACAGCCATCCCTCTGGGAAACAATCTGACGACCATCCCGGGAACCGCCACCAACATCGTCATCGGGCGCAACCTCTATCGCACTCTCGTCGGCGGCTCAACCCTCTACTGGCTGGCAACGTTGCCGGACAACACAACCACAAGTTATAGCGATAGCACCGCCGATGCCATGTTAAGCGGCAAACTTTCGCCTCCAACGGTCAATACCTCCGGCGTGATGCTGTGGCCGCCATCCGAGCGCGAATTTGCTGAATACTCTAATCTGTTCGACAGCACAACCGCGCTGGCCGCGGGCGGCAATCTCGGCTCTCAGGGCAGCATTGGCACCGGACAAAGCCTTACCGGTACCTCGGCTCCCAGCTTCACGCTCAAGCTCTCCAGTGCGGAGCTGCCTAAGGATTCGACATTGACCATGCGCATCTTCTACGCCACCAAACACCAGCTAGACACCAATGGCTCGACCATTCCAGAGGTTCATCGCGATATCATCGTACTTGGCGCCTGCGCTTACGCAATGGAAGCTTATCAAATTCCCACCAACGACAACTTTGACTTCCAGGACGGCTCCATACGGGACCGCATCGATGATACTAAAATCCCTCAGGCATGGCTGGCAGCCACAAAAGCGAAGATGCAGCAATTCGAGGCTCGCTTGCAAGAGATCAAGCAGCAGCGCGATTTCGCCTACGGCGCGCGCGTCCACTGGGGCGATATCCCCGTGCGCTGGCCCAGATTGTAGGGCTGATATGGCAGGGGCAGGTGGTTGCCGACTGTAGGGGCGGGGCAAGCCCCGCCCGGCTTACTTACCCCTGTCCAGATCGCTCCCGTCTCGTTAGCGCAGATATTATATTGGCTATAAGAAAGGGTAACAGAATGTTCGAACCTCTCTCCTTATTGAACCTGCTCATCACTATCGGCCTGGTCATTGGCGGCGTTGTTGCCTATTATCACGGCTTCACACGCACGGCAAACGAGGTGCAGGAACGGGTGATTAACGCCCTCCAGAGCGAGATTCAGACGCTACACGACCGCATTGCCACCCTGGAACAAGAAAACGCGCGCCTCAATTACATCGTCACAACGTTATGCTCGGCGCTCAAACAGCTCGGCATCCACGTTACCATCGATGGCGATACGGTGAGCATCCACGATCACAACGGCACCGGCTCCTTCCACCACACCCGCATCTATGGCGCTGAAGCTGTCGTCTCTCAGGAGCAGAACGAGCAGAAACCACGCGCCCTCACAGCGGAACATAAACCGGTCAGGCGTCGCAGCAAAAAAGCCACGACTTCCCAGGAGGCATGAGATGAGCATTGGAGTGGATTGTGAACTGCTGCTGGATGGGACGGGATACTTTGTCAAACCTGGTAGCTATCGGATGATGCAGCCGCGTATTCGCAAGATGATCGTCAGAGCCGATGGCGGCCTCTCCTATGTAGACCTGGGACCAGGCAAACGGCGCTGGAGCATGGTGCTCCTTTGCCTTAACGATCTGCTGCGCTACGATGGCGCACCCACAGGTCTGACGGGTCAGCAGTATCGCGACGCCCTGCGTACCTCGTATACCAGCTCGGTCGGCACCACAATTCTCTACAGCGACCCGCTCAACTCCACCCCGGTCGCGGTTCACTTCGACTCCTACGCGGAAAAAGTTATCGACCTGCACAGCCAGCAGGTCCCCCTGGCGGCCGGAGCCGCGCCCGGCCTCTCCTATGAGGTCACGATTGAACTTGTAGAAGGCTGAACCCATTTATAGGGGGTACAGGGCGGGGGCAAGCCCCGCCCCTACGGCCCGTCTATTCTGTCCGCAGTGCCACGATTGGGTCGAGGTGGGAGGCCCGCACAGCCGGATAAAGGCCGAAAACGATGCCGATGCCCGCCGAGACGCTAAAGGCCAGGAAGGTCGAGAGGGGATCGACGACGAACGGCAACTGGAACGAGGTCGTCAGCACATAACCGATCAGCAGGCCCAGGAGAATGCCCAGGACACCACCCACCGCGCTTAGCGTCACCGCCTCGATCAAAAACTGGTTGCGAATATCGCGCCGCCTGGCTCCCACCGCCATACGCACGCCGATCTCCCTCGTTCGCTCAGTCACCGACACCAGCATAATATTCATAATGCCAATGCCGCCAACCGTCAACGAGACTGCCGCAATACCGACCAGCAGCAACGTCAGAACCTGGGCAAACTGCTGCGCCGTCTGCACTAGCTGATTGGGGCTGCGAATCTGGAAATCATCCGTGCCCCCCTGCGCAATGCGGTGATCGTGCCGCAGCGTCGTAGTCGCGGCGCTCAACGCTCCATTGACGTTGTCAGCCGAATCCACCAGCGCCTGGATCTGGTCCACGAAGCCCGTATGTTTCAAACGAGCTGCTGCCGCATTAAAGGGTACAAAGACAACATCATCCTGGTTGAAGGCACCCAGGGAGCCCTTAGGCTGCATCACTCCAACCACCCGAAAGATCTGATCGCGGATCAGCACCGTCTGCCCTATCGGATCGGTATTGGTAGGGCCGAAGAGGTTCTTTGCTACCGTATCGCCAAGCACCGCGACCGCAACGCCGCTATCGGAGTCCGCTTTGCTGAACCAGGAACCGCTGGCGATATCCCAGTTCTGAATTTGCTGAAACTGCTCAGATACCCCCTGTATACGCGTATTCCAGTTGAGGTTATGCGCGATGACCTGGGCCGATACACTGAGCACAGGACTCACGGCGATGACATGGGGAATCAGCGCAAGCTGCTTCACATCATCTGTGGTCAAGGATTGCAGCGTCCCCGTGCCAGCTGCCACTCCGTTGGTCACGCCGGAGCCGGGATTAATCAGCAGGGTATTGGTGCCGAGGCTGGAAATGCGCCCGTTCAGCAAGGCTCCAGCGCCCTGCGTCAGCGTCACGGCGACAATTACTGCCATCACGCCGATAATAACGCCGAGCGTGGTGAGCAGCGAACGCATGCGATTGGCCCAGAGGGAGTCGGTTGCGCTGCTAAAATTGGCCGACATCGTGCTGGTAAGCCTGCGACCCGGACGTTTGCCGGGCACGTAGATAGTCGCAGGAGCCGCAACAACATTGCCATCCGCGGAAGGTGTTGTCGCTGGCGGCGATGAATCAATGGGCGTACTCATTCAGCAGCCTCCTGAGTGACGATATGGGTAGGCTCTTTCTCTACAGATAACTCGGTAATGGCGTTACGCGATGTATGCATGACCTCGTCGCGCACCAGCAGGCCATCACGGAAAACAACCTGCCGCCTGGCGTAAGCAGCGATATCGGGCTCGTGGGTGACCAGGATGATCGTCAGGCCACGCTGATTGAGCGCCTGGAGCACCGCCATAATCTCTATGCTGGTGCGGCTATCCAGGTTGCCCGTCGGCTCGTCAGCCAGCAAGAGCGATGGCGAGTTGACCAGGGCGCGAGCAATGGCAACGCGCTGCTGTTGCCCACCGGACAGTTGCGATGGCCTGTGATGGAGACGCGAGCCCAATCCCACCAGTTGCAAAGCCTTGCGGGCGCGATATTCCTGCTCTTCTTTCGAGTAACCGGCATACATCAAGGGCATCGCAACATTTTTCACGGCGGTGGCGCGCGACAACAGATTGAAGCCTTGAAAGACGAAGCCGATGAGCTGATTACGGATCAGCGCCAGCTCATCGGGGCTCATGCGGCTCACCATTTTGCCTGCCAGCAAGTAATCGCCGCTGCTGGGCCGGTCCAGGCAGCCAAGCAGGTTCATCAGCGTCGTTTTACCCGAACCCGATGGACCCATCACAGCCACGAACTCGCCCTGTTGCACTTGCAGAGAGACGCCCCGCAGCGCCTGAACGCGCGTCTCGCCCAGCAAATAGGTCTTCTTGAGATCGCGCACAACGATTACCGGCTGCGGCCCCGTTCCATTGGCCTGATGCTGTTGTCCCACGACGCTATTGACAGCGGTCTGTGGCACCGTTACATCATGGTGAATCGATATGTTTACAGGATGGACACCAGAAGAACCCTCAGGGGGCGTCTGCTGAACATCATTGCTGGTCATGCATCCTCCAGAACAAAACAGGCCACGGCAGATCAGTTACCACCGCCACCGCCCAGGCGGAACTGCGCTCCGCTCGGATTACCCTGCGCCTGAGCCTGTGACTCAACTCCAACAAGAACGCGGTCATTTTGCGTCAAGCCATCAAGCACTTCATAGACTGTGCCGTTGGTCAATCCTACAACTACGGGTTTCACTACAATAGCGTTATTGATCCGCTCCAGCACAAAGGCAGGCGTCGGTTTGTCTTTCGTAATCTGTGGGTTACTCGATTGAAGATCCTGGATCATCTGGCGCGCGGCTGCCAGGGCGTTATCCGCCTGGCTTTGCTGGATTAAGCCGATATTGCCGGTGCTGGCAGGAATGATCGATGTACGAGCAAACGAAATCGCGGTGGCGGGCACCATCAGCACATTGGTGCGCTGATCGGTGACGATGGTAACGCTGGCCGTCATGCCGGGGAGGAGATTGAAAGTGCCGAGGCTGCTCGTATCGACGTTGATATAGACAGGATACGAGACAACGTTCGAGATAGTCTGCCCCAGAGGAGAGATAGCGGTCACTTTGCCGGTAAAGGTTTGATCGGGATAGGCGCTGACCGAGAATTGCACGTTGTCTCCCACGACCACATTGCCAATGTCAATCTCGTTAATGCTGGCAACAATCTGTAGCGATGAGAGATCGACAATCTGCACAAATGTGCCGCCGCTGGAGGCTGTCGAGGTGCCGGTACTGGCGCTTGAGCTGGCTGAACCGGAGGCGCCGGGAGTTCCGCCGATGGTGCCGTTGACCGCCGCCACTACTCCATCGTGGGGCGCCTTCAGAACGGTATTGTTCACGTTATATTGCGCGGTCGCCAGTTGCGCCTGCGCGGTATTTAGCTGACTTTGCGCGCTATTGACCTGACCCTGCGCCGTTGTGTTTTGCGAATTGGCCTGCGCCTGCGCGGTGTCCAGTTGCTTCTGCGCGGTGTTCACCTGGTTCTGCGCGGCTGTATTCTGCACATTGGCCTGCGCCTGCGCCGAGCTCAGTTGCTTCTGCGCCGTACTGACTGCGCCCTGAGCGGTTGCCAGTTGAGCGTTTTGCTGCGTCTGCGTCTGAGCAAAGGCATCCTCAGCTTTTTGTACACATGTGGGATCTGGAGGAGTGCCACAGGCGGCGATGGCGGCGTTCTCGGTATCTTGCGCGACAGCCATAGCCGCCTGCACCTGGGCCTGGACTTTGATCAGGTTGTTCTGGGCATTGCTGAGCGCCGTCTGGGCGGCATCGATTGATGCCTGAGATTGTGTCTGGACATCTTTGAGATTCTGAATGGCATCGGTCAATGACGTTTGCGCCGACGCAACGCTTGTCTGCGAGGCGGCTAAAGAGGCATTCAGGCCGGCCTGGGCGTTACTTACCGAGGTCTGAGCCGCCGCCACGGTGGCCTGCGATTCGTTTAGCGCATTCTGCAACGAGGTGGGGTCCAGCTTTCCCAGGGTCTGATCCTTCCTGACCTTTTGCCCCACGCTGACATCGATCTCAGACAGCTTGCCCGTACCAGTAAAATTCAGACTGTACACATTGCTCTGCAAAGGGCCGGTCCCGTTGACCGTCAGGGACAGATCGCCCTGGGTTACGGCTTGAGCCTGAAAGACGAGGCGTTGCCGCCGGGCATTGATGAGTGCAAAAACTACACCTAAAAGCACGACTGCCAGCAAAACGCTGGAAAGGATGATTAATAAGCGGCGACGGCTTCTACGCCTGGTGGGGGAGGAGACTTTGCCCTCAAACATATCGGTATCATCATGGAAACCAGGAAGCGGGAGTATCTCATTGTCAGATTGCGGCGGGTGCTGCGTCATGGCGCTGCCACCTCCTTGATTTATAATCAGTAAGACCTTTGTAAAAATATCAGTTGATGTCTTAGATTCAGACGAATAAAGGTATTTCTAAGTATATTCCTCCCCCCATGAAAAATCTACGCAAAATTGTAAAAAATTTGTAAGCTTATCTATATGATGCAGATAGTAGGGCAGGGGTAAGCCCATGAGCCAGGTTATTTTTCAAACCACAAGCAGGGATAGCAATGATATAATGCTGTAGCAATCATATTAGAAAGAGATTCATAATGGAAGACGAGTCTGCTGCTCAACAGATAGATGCCATAATCAAAAAGCATGATAATTGGCGGGGTGAGATGTTGTCACGGCTGCGCGCTTCGATCAAGCAAGCTGACCCTGCCTTAGTTGAAGAGGTGAAGTGGAAAAAGCCCTCAAGACCTGAAGGAGTCCCTGTGTGGTCTCATGATGGCACACTCTGCCTTTGCGATACGCTCAAGAACGCCGTAAGGTTGACCTTCCCCAAAGGTGCTCAGATGAAAGATCCGCACAGGCTCTTTAACACGCGCCTGGACAGCAAGACGGTTCGTGCTATCGACTTTCACGAAGGCGATACCATCAATGAAGCCGCGTTACAAGCACTCTTGCTGGAAGCTGTGGAGCTAAACAAGTCAAAAGCAAACTAGCCTTCATTCTATGAACGTCATGATTTATCCTGACTTTTTAGCTCGTTTGCTGAGCACATATTGTACCGAAGGGCTTACTGCCTTATCCGTGCGGTGAATACAGCCATACCAACAGCACGGTCGGCGCATGCCCTCTTTGAGTTCCGTGGGCACCCTTTCAACGTGCTGCCTTCTGGTTTCTGGTTTTTTGACGGAGATCGCCCAGCATATCCATTCATTGCGCGCAAGAGGCGTAAGAGCTTCCCATGCCGCCAGCGCCTCCGCGTCAGAAGCGAGGATTTCGCGTAAGTCCTCTGGCAATTCGTGGACAACACCACCGGAGATTTCATCAATCTTAGCCATGCGTCTATCCTACTACAAAATAGCCCTTTCTCGCAAGGAAGTACCATAGGCCCACTTATTTGGCAGGGATGGCCGATAGCGATATTATGATGGTACAGCTTTTGCAGGACGGCGGTGGATTTTTATGATGGTGCATATGCATGGCTTTGACTGGGAGACCTATGTCCTCACTGTGATGCCAGTGTTTGCAGACTGGCTTACTGAGGGCAATGAAGCGGCGGTCTACCAGATGTATCAACAGACTCGCAGCTATCGCGAAGAGCGTTTTGTGCCGGAGGCGATGCAGCATCTCGGCGCGTGGCCGCGCGCTCAGGCTTTTATCAAGCGATTACCACGCGGCCCACACACGCGCCGCGAGTACCATCTCCTCTGCGACGCTGAACGCTTCACAGCCCTCAGTGACACGTACGTCCAGCGCCACCCTCCACAGCTCTATCAGAATAATGAGGCCGTACGCATTATCTGGGGAGCAATTGTGGAAGAGTATTGTCTCCTCTCACCCTTCTTCCCTACCGAAAGTACTACCGCGCCGGATGATATAGCGATCACCCAGGAGGAAGAGGAGGCGCTGCATCATGAGATCGTCTCGCTGCTTCATTCCGCCGGTCTGAGCAGACTGGTGCAAGAAACTTATGAAAACCAGGATGCCGCCGACGAGGAAAAGCAAGAGCTGGAGCTTACAACTCCGCTTGAATATGCGGAAGAGGTCGAACCGCAGGGCATAGAGCTTGGTCGTTTGCCTGCACCATTGCACTTGCGCGGCTGGCTGGCGACGCAATCGGTGCGAGCAATGGCGCTGTTCGAATTGCTGGCCTGTGGTCGCCGCAGCATGCCATTCGGCTATCGAGCCGGAGAGCCTTACGAGGCGTTTATTGGCTATTTGACGCCGCCGGAGGTCCGGCAACTGGCGCTGAGCACGCATGATCTACAACCTCCCCATCCCGTTAAGGCCAGAGAAGATCACCTCGCTTATCGCCGCCAGCGCAACGACCCGGCAGGAGCATTTCGCCTGATCGATGAGGTATCCCCCACTCACGCAGAAGCTTTTCTGATTGCAGTAAACTTCGCCGCACAGCAAGGGGCCGGGCTGATTTGCAACATCGGGTAGGGGCCGGGCTTGCCGCCGCCCTGTCGCCTGGCATAACAAACTATAATTCATCGACTTCCTCCAGGCTGCGCAGGAAAGCATCTAACGCGCTTTGCTCTCCTCTTGAGACCCGCATCTGCATATATTGCTGACGCAACTGGAGCAGTCGCAGCATCAAGATAAGGTGACGGCTAATCGCCTGCTCACATTCTCCGGGTTTCAGCGCCTCTGGATCGTGCGCGTGAAGCAGTAGAATGACGCGCTCCTCCAGCACGTTCAACCACTTATGCACACGTTGCAGAATGTCCTGCTGGCATTCCTGTTCATTGAGCGGAATAGCGGGATCTTCGGGCATAATTTATCTCCTTTGGGTACAGCGACTAGCGCAGGCGGCGCAGGGCGACGCGGAGATGGGTGCCGCCGGGGACAATACCGGCGGGGAGGACTTCGATAATTTCGTATTTGGCGGCGCTGGCAACCGCGCTGGCTGTTGCGCTGGTGGTATCGGCCACATAGACGGCTCCCGTAAAATTTGTGCCCAATGGCGCGATCAGCAGCGTATCGGCATTGTGGGGCAGCGACCTTCCTTCCGCGTTGAGCACCTGGGGATCGTTGACCTGCTGAGGGCGCATGATGGCCTGAATAGCTGTGTAACTGTAGCTGCCTGCGTTCAAGGAGACGATTACGACGGTGCGCTGCCGCCCGGTAAAGCTGCGGGCGACGACCTGCAACACATGCTGTATCTTGCGTGCATCCAACGGCATGGCTCACTCCCTTCCCCCAGTGCGAATGCGCGCCTGCTCTTCATATATATCAAGCTCCTCGCCCGCGAACTGGAAGAGCAGACGCATCGCCGTCTCATCGCTGACCCAGCCCTGTGCTTTAGCAACCGATAGAGCGGAAACCAGCATCTGCGTGGCGCTGGCAAGCGTCTGGTGGTCGGCCACGTTCATTTCTGGGAAGAGAATATCGTAGCCGGCATCGATCTGTTCCGGCAGGATTTTCGCTTTGCGAGCTTCGAGCAGTACGCGATCCAGAATAGCCCGCAACATGGCGCGCATAACGTGCTGGCGACGTTGAAACTTCAGGAATGTTGGCAATCCCATTTCAGACGCGGTTGCACGATTGCCGTTGTTGCCGTCGGCTAGATAATGCTCAGGGATTTGCGCGCCAATCGCTAGCATGAGCTTTAAGGCTCGCCCATCTTCTGCGGCCTCGCTGGCGTTGATCTCCGGTTTGACCGCCGACCACTTCTCGGCTTCATTATGGATAATGACGCTCCCAGGCTCAGGCGGATACATATATTCCATCTTCTTGCGGTCAATCGCTTTTTTATCGGCCCCTTGCAACTGCACATCCCAGAGAAAAGCCCCTTTATACTTGTTAATGCGTACGCGGTCTGTCAGCCAGTCCTTGTAGCGCCTCAGCCAGGGGAGCAGCGTTGCCAGGTCACTTTTGCCGCGCTTGGCATTAGACACCTTGTTAATACAAAATTGCACCACGTCCGTACCGGCGACGAACCACTCGCCGGCAAAGTTGTGCTGCTCCAACGGGACGATGAGAGGGGGATCGCCCGGGAGCGTGGCGCTGGGACCAATGGGTCGCTGATGAAAGCGCAGCGGCGTCTCAATATCGTCGGGATCGGTCTCGATCTGATCGATGATCGACGGGTCGATCTGGCGTATTTTGACCCTGCCGTTGATCTTGTTGACGTAAAAACGAATGAATTGTTCTCCGTAGAGAGATAGTTCGGTGCAGAGGGCATAGACGCGGGTATCCATATGATTGTCGGGATCGTGCCAGAAATCCAGCAGCACCTTTTGCACGTCCGGCTGATTAGCAGCGATGGTCACGCCTTTGCCGAGCACGAAGCTGGTGGTAATCTCAATAATGGCAAAGGCGATGGGATTGGCGTTGTAGGCTTCGTAGCAGGCGTTATGGATCTCCAGATAGGTCGAGGGGATCACGTCTTTCATATACCAGTTGTCGGAAAGCCGACGCCAGTAGTAATCCTCTTCGCCGCCCGTGACCATTCTCCCCCAGTACCAATCTTCCTGCGTAGGGCTTGAGGCGCTGGCAGTGGGGTCAACCTGCTCTTGAATACGCTGGAGAGGCGCCGACGTTGTGGGTAGAGATGTGCGCCGCCGTAAAAATGGTGGTAGTGGCATAAGTGATAGCTCCTGAGGAATAGGAATGTGGTGGAGACGCTCTGAAGAAAGGAAAAGTAGAGTGTCCGGTCATAGCAGTTGACCTACTATAAGTATAACCTCAAGCAGGCAAGCTGTCAAGTAAGAAATGAGCATGTATGATCAAGAAATTGGTTGAGTTTTTGTGCAGGGTTAAGTTTTTTAGAGGTAAAGTAGTACTTTTGCCTTTGTTCAGCCGGAGCGGTGCAAGCCAATTCATACCCATTCTGGCTATGGCTATTGCATACGAGAAGCAATTCTTGCAGAATTAAGGGTAAAATCCTCGGGTCCTGAGAACCCGAAAAAGCCGCCGTAGATTGACATTTGGGAAGAAATGCCGTAGATTATCAGCCAGAAGCGCGCCGCTGAAAATAGAGGTGCGTGCAAGCACGATTAAAGCGTCTTACTGAGTTGAGACATCCAGGCATACTCTTCAGCCTGGCAAAGGTACAGGTCGGGATCTTTAGTATTTCCTGAAAGGACATTCGCACCAGACTGAAGACACGTTTTCTCTTATTTAGACCGCAAAAGGAGAACATTCTATGTCTACTCGTCCTGAGAGGAAGGGGCGCTCCTGGCTCCTGCTGTTCCTACTTATTCCGTTCATTGTGCTATTGTGGCCGCCATTCTACAACTTTAGAGAGCCCTCGTTCATCGGCATCCCATTTTTTTACTGGTTCCAGCTCCTCTGGATCATTATCACCGCGATCATTACAGCCCTGGTCTATTTTGCGGGAGCGTAGCCGGTAAGCCAGGTATACTCAGGCAGAGAGTACCTGTTGTTCTGTTGTTAATATATGCATCTTCTCTTTTACTCACTCAAGGAAGGGAGATCTCAGCATGCGTACGGATGCAATCGCCGTTTTTATTTTCTTTTTCCTCCTCGTAACGGTGCTTGGTTTTATCGCTGCTCGCTGGCGCCGTGGTGACCTTAATCTCATCCATGAATGGGGACTGGCGGGGCGACGCTTTGGCACCGTGGTCACATGGTTCCTGCTCGGCGGCGACCTCTACACCGCCTACACATTCATCGCCGTCCCTGGCGCGATGTTCGGTTTAGGCGTACTTAACGGCTTCTTCGCGGTCCCCTATGCGACCCTGGTCTATCCGCTGGTCTTTCTCTTCATGCCCAGGTTCTGGGCCGTTTGTAAGCAGCGGGGCTATGTGACGGCGGCAGACTTTGTAAAGGACCGCTTTGGCAGCCGTAGCGTGGCGCTGGTCGTTGCCTTCACGGGTATCCTGGCGACGCTGCCGTATATCGCGCTGCAAATGTTTGGCATCCAGGTCGCTATCGCGGGTCTGGGCATTCCCCTGGCTATCTCCATTGGAGGCGTCAGCGTTGATCTGCCACTGATTATCGCATTTGTCATCCTGGCTGCTTACACTTACACCAGCGGCCTGCGTGCGCCCGCGATGATCGCGCTGGTCAAGGACGTGATGATTTTCATCGTCCTGTTCGCCGTCATCATCATTATTCCCATCAGCCTGGGCGGCTTTGGACCTATCTTCCAGGCAGTGCATGCAAAGGCCGTTGCCAATCCCAAGACGTTCTTTGACATTCTCTCGCCCACGCAGTTTCCGGCCTATATCACCCTGGTGATTGGTTCCGCGTTCGCCCTGTTCCTGTACCCACACTCGCTCACGGGCGTGCTCAGCAGCAGCAGCACGAAAGCGGTGAAACGCAACGCAGCCCTGCTGCCGATCTATTCGCTGATGCTCGGTCTGCTGGCATTTGTGGGCTATATGGCAATCGCGGCCAAAGTGCAACCGCTCAAGGGCTTTGGCAGCAATGGTATTGTGCCCGCGCTGATCAACTTCGCCTTCCCATCCTGGTTCACGGGTTTCGCCTTTGCGGCTATCGCTATTGGCGCGCTGGTCCCGGCTGCCGTGATGTCTATCGCCGCCGCTAACCTGTTTACCAGAAACATCTATGTGGAGTACATCAACAAAAACGCGACCGAGCGTCAGGAATCCGGGGCTGCGAAGCTGACCTCCTTGATTTTAAAATTTGGCGCTCTGCTGTTCATCCTGTACGTACCCACCGCGAATATTATCAACTTCCAGCTCCTCGGCGGCGTCTGGATTCTCCAGACGATTGTCCCCGTCTTCTTCGGCCTCTTCACCCGCTGGTTCAACCGCTGGGCGCTGCTCATTGGCTGGCTGGCAGGTATGATTGTGGGAACGTTGATGGAGTTCTCCGGCCTGATTACCGGCACATCGGCAGCTCTGGTCAACGTGTACAAACTTCAGATCGGGGGCTTCTCGCTCTCGGCTTACTCGGGCATCCAGGCTGTCGTCCTCAATATCGTGCTCGTCATCATCCTGACGCCGGTTTTCCAGATGATTGGGGCCACGCGTGGGGTCGATGCGACCTCGCCGTCCGATTACGATATTGGCGAACCCATTCCAACAAAAGAGGCTGTGCCGGAGGCATTGGGCTAGCCTGTCGTTCTGGGAGGAGAACTGTATAGATTTCCTCCTTCCCGCGAAAGTTCAGGAGGGTACCCCTCAGGGGGTGCCCTCTTTTTTTAGGGTGTGATATCATGCGAGAAAAGCGCAAAAAAGATAGCTATTTCAGTATCCTCAAGCGGATCGTGAGAGCCACCGGCTCCTGCCACTCCTCTTGAGGAAGAGTGTAACATCGAGTCTGAAGATGTCAAGCGGAAATGCACTAGAAGAGCAAAAATCATGAACTTTGAGGACGAATCATTCGACGATACGACGGAGAAGGGCAGCGACGAACTGCTTTCAGACGATAACCTGCGCCTTCCTGAGAACGCGAATGTGCTGGTGCGCCTTCACGCCATACGAGCCTGGCTGACGCGCCGCCAGCAGGAGACGACCATCGAGATGGGGGAGAACGCGCTTGCCCTGCAGGAGGCTATGCAAGAGGGAGATTACAGCCGCCTGCGTCGGCGCGAACGAGAGGCGCTGGCTGAACGCTTACAGCACGCTCAGGAAACGTTGCACGCCGCACAACTGCGGCTGGAGACCTACGAGGAGGCAGAAACGCTGCTGGAAGATTGCATCACCCATACCACCAGCGGCGAACGCGTCCTGGTTGAATACTACCTGATGTTAGAGGAACTGCTGAACGATGTCAATATGCATGAAGATGCCTCATCGCCTCGCCTGCGTGCGCTGGCTGACGTTCAACACAGAGTCGAGCGGGTAGGAGCTCCCGGCGAGGAATGATATTTCTCAGTCTTGCCGGGCAGGGGCGAGCCCTGCCCCTACCAGGGATGCGGAAGCGGGTTATTGCGCGCCCAGAGGCACGACATTAGCATTGCCAAAGGATAGCTTTAGTTCCGCTAAAGGTACCTGGGTCGAAAGCGGAAAATCCAGGAAGCCGGTCTGAGAGCGACCCGGTATTTCAACTGGCTTGATTGAAATGAGCTTTGGCGCGATTACTGTGCCATCGGCCATTTGCAGGCGAGCCAGAGAGTCATAGCTGATACCGAGCGGAACCTGGCCGCTATAGGCTGTATGCACTATGACGCGTACGGTATATGTTCCTGCGCGCTTACGGTCATCTGAGAACGCGGTGGCGAGCGTGGCCTGCGTTACGGTTATCTGTACCCCGTCAACGGTTACGCTGCGATTCACGTTGCCTGTTGCTATCAAATGGGTAATCGTGACGGTGGGCGTTGTCATCGGATCGCCCGTGACGTTATTGGTATCGCCTTCGGGGGGCGCGAAGAAACTAAGCACAACGAGGACGGCGATCACGCTGATCCCCAGGATCACGCGAGCCCGCGGCGATAAAAACGGACGCTTGCGTGCTACCTGCGGCTGCGACTGCGGCACATCTGATATTTGTGGCGTTTGCGACATAACCCAACCTGCTCCTGACAACATTCGAATAATCAAAGATATTATAGCAAATGCTGCCCTGCCGCGGTAGTGACCAACCGCTTGAACGAGGCATAAACGCTTCGTAGGGACCCGATTGATCGCGTCCGGTTCATCGCCAGTCCTCGCCCCAGTACCACTGTCGCCCCAACAACGAAACCATCGGGAGAGATGCAACCAATGAGCATCGTTGCTCATCTTATTCCTGTTTTGTTGGATACTCGCGGTATGAGAAGTTTCATATGCGGAAGGAGAAAGACGGGCGATAAAGCGGACGCGGTCAACCGGGTCCCTACAAGCGTTCGAGCGGTTAGCGAGCCAGCGATTTATCGCCTGTTTGGGTAGGCGATAAATCGCGTCGGACGCGCTGTAGCTCCCCGCTTCATCGTGGGAGGTCCCTACGGTTCGGTTACGGTTGCGGCAGGAAGTTTTGCGCTCCGAAGTTGCCGCCCAGGATATCTTTTGAGGATGCTCCCATCCAGCGGTCCAGGACGGTGGCGTAGACTGAGCGAAAATCGGTGGTGTATTTCAAGTTGCCGGTCTGATCAAGATTACCCAGACCAGGAGGTTCGCCAAAGATGCCTTTGTTGACAGGATTGCCCAGCACGAACATAGGAGCTGCCGTGCCATGATCGGTGCCCAGACTACCGTTTTCCTCCACGCGTCGCCCGAACTCGGACCAGGTCATCACGACAACGTTGTCGGCCTTTTTATGCATCACCAGGTCGGTATAGAAGGCTGAAAGGCCGTCCGCCAGGGTCTTCATCAGCGTTGCATGCGTGGCCTGCTGATTGGCGTGGGTATCAAATCCGCCCAGCGTCACATAGCCGACGCGCAATCCTAACCCCTGTACGATTGCTTCCGCCAGCACTTTCAGGCCAGCCGCGAAGGGGCCGGTGGGATAGGTGACGGCTGGACGATAGGTGGCATCGGCTTCGCGCAATTGACGCCCACCTTCCTGAGCGTTGAGCGCGGTGGTATCCAGCAGGGCGGCATAGGGCGATGAGCGGGGATAGGTGTTATAGAGTTTCATCAGCGCCTGCAAGCGGGCATTGCCACCATCGCGATCCAGCGGATCGGGCGCAAGACGATAGCTCTGCGTGCTGGTGAGCGTTGGCACCTGCGCGCTGATCGATGAAAGGGCCTGCGCCGTCTGCACGCCAACATTGAGCGATTTAAAGGGATGCCCATCGTTATCAACCCAGCCCGAGACCAGCTTCCCTAACCAGCCCTCGCTCCCATTGCCGCTGAGGTCCAGCGTCTGCCAGATGTCCATTGCCTGGAAGTGCGAGAGGCTGGGATTGGGGTAGCCGACGCCCTCGATGATTGCCAGGTGGCCTTCATCCCAGATTTTCTTGAGCGAAGCCAGGTTGGGATGTAGGCCCAGACGCCCGTCGAGCTGCAATACCGTATTCTCCGGTATTGCCAGCGTGGGACGCATCTTTTTGTATAGTGAATCGGTATAGGGAATGACCGTATTGAGACCATCGTTGCCGCCAGCCATCTGCACGACGATCAACGTATTCTCGCTGGCGGCCTGCGAAGTACGAGCTCCGTCAAGCGCCATAGCCTTCGCCGAAGCGATACTGCGACTAAAAATGGTGGGCATCATCATGCCCGCCGACACCACCAGCATCCCATCCTTGATCATTGCTCTACGCGAAAGTTTCATCGCTGCACCTCTATTCGTAAAGACCAGGGTTGTTGTCTACCTGGCTGCTGCAATTAATTCAACTGATACTCCGGCGACGCCAGTATCAAGTAAAGCGTGCCACGTACACGGTTGAGCGGATAACTCTTACCACTCGTCAATGTAATCTGCTGCGTGCTGGTATCTTTGGTGTTGAAGTAATCGACAAAAACGGCCTTTCTGCCACTATCCAGCGCGCCATCAAGCAGGAAGGACGCGAAGTAATCGACAAAACGCTCGGGGGTGTCGACATGATTCGCATCCACTATGCCCTGCAAGTCCACAGCCTTAAACTGGCCGGTGCGCGTGTTGCGGCTCCCCACCAGCAGCAGGTCGATGTAATTGAGCCGGGCCATCCACGTACCACTGTTGAGCCAGAGCGCGCTCACTTTATCGCCGGGCCAGCCGGCGACGTTGGGCGGATCGAAGATCGTCTGCCCCATCGCGGTCGTCATAGCTTGCAAGCCGTTGCCATTCCCCTGCACCCCTAATGAGCGGTAGGCCCCGGCCACAAACTCCACCGGCGACTTCAAACGGCTGCGATACGCCTTTGCCGAGGAGAATTGCGGCGACAGCAGCAGGGTGCGCATGACCTCGCCCATGTTATGCCCGCTTTTGACATAGGTATCAACCAGCGGCTTGAGATCATCGTTGCTCGGATTCTCGTAGACGAAGAAGGTGAAAAGCTTGCGGCTGATAAACCAGGGCGTGGCCGGGTGGTTGGCAAGGATGCGGATGACATCTTTATAATCAAAGTTGCCGGTTTGCCCCAGGTAGGTCTTGGTCAGATTGTTATGGTCCTGCGGCACGTAGCGCGAGGTGGTGCTGTTGCCCACGATATGCCAGCCGGTCAGGGCCGCAGCCCCTTCGAATACATCCTGCTGGGTATAATGGCCCAGACCCAGGGTGAACAGTTCCATTAATTCGCGCGCGTAGTTCTCGTTCGGCGCATTCTTGCGGCTCTTGGTCAGGTCCAGGTAAAAGAGCATCGCGGGATCGGCTGTGATGCCAAGCAGGATATTATCATAGGTATCAAAGGCGTGCTCGCGCAAAAAATTGTTTTGCACGATCATGCGCATATAGCCGTTTGCGCCGCCAACCTTGCGAAAACTGCTGGTCAATACGCCATGCCAGAAGAGTGTCATCTTCTCCAACAGCGGGCGCTGCGTCCACGCCATGCGCAAAAGCCACCAGCGTTGCTGATCCGCGGGATTGCTGAGATTCAGATTCAACGCTTTGAGGCGATTCTCCATCTCGTCATCGGCAACTTGCTGATAGTTCAGCAGCCGATCCACTGCGCCCTCGAAGCCGAGTGCTGTATAGCTGGCGAGTTCGTCTGGCGTTGCGCCAAAGCCAGCGCGCCGTAGCAAATGTCCCGCCAGTTGGCTGCTGCTAATCGGGCCGTGCAGGATCGAGCCAAGCCCGCCGCGCTGGATTATCTGTTGTAAGGCTACGCCACCGCCAGCCGCCACTCCGGCAGCCGCCAGCCCGATGGCTAAATTGCGGCGCGATATACGCTTTCCTGGCTGCTTCCCCACCTCTCCTGCCTCACCATTCGCCGGCACGACCACCGGCTGCGGCCATGTCGGCTGCCCTGGCACCGTCTCTTCCGCCGACCAGGGCTGTGTCGGCTGTTCGTTGATATCCATGCTCAAAACGCCTCCTGCTTCTTGCATAGTCTGAAGCGACCGGTCATCGTGCTTGCCGGTTCCGTTCAATCCCGCAACTAGTATGAGTAATATATGGTATATAGAGAGACCAAACCGACTCCATAAACGTCTTCAATCAAAGAGGGTCATAAATGGTCAGAGCAAACGTCTTATCGCAAGGACCTCAGCCTTGCTATTTAGCATTTTAACAGATAAAGATCAAGAAACTCTCAAGAAGAGTTACAGGTTCTTTCACTCTTACCTTGAATATATTGCTGGCCTATAATTATTTCATCATGAGTATCGGAGCAGGATTTGAAAACGAAAACCTTAGAGCTGGACCCGTTGGAAACAATAGCATCAGATGGCAACCGTGACGACAGCCATAATCATCAGAGGTCCGATGACAGCGAGACCACAAAGAAGTTTCACCGCTACCTCCCATTAACTATCCTTTTCGCTATGGAGTGCGCCTTTCTGCTGGCAAATGCGGCGCTGCCCTTAGTCGGCCTCTGGTTCCATACGGCGCTGCTCTCACAAATGGGCAAATGGGTACTCTTACCCTCCCGCATCATCTTTTATCATCGCCAACTCAGCCCCACGGTGATGGGCATATATGTGGGAGCCCCTCATCCTTCTAACAGAGGGAGCTGGCTGGAGACCGGCACCTTAGGGGCAATATTCGTGCTGATACTGGTCATCTACCTGCTGGCCTTACGCTACCTTCCCCGACTCATCTCGCGCCGCTATATCATTCTCTCCGCTCTACTACTCGGTATTACTTTTGTAATGGTCGCCATCGTCACATCGCAGGATATCTATTCATACATCATCTATGCACGCATGAGTATCTTTTATCATCTTAATCCCCTGACCAATTCGCCATTAGCTGTTTTTGATGACCCTGCCTATCTTCATATCTATTGGGTTGATCAGCCATCGGCCTACGGTCCCGTCTGGACAGTGATTACTGCTGGTCTACAGTGGCTCATCAATCTTGTTGGCTTTGGGAGAAACAACCTGGTACCAATGGTCCTGGGGCTACGCCTGCTTGCTCTAGCAGCCCATCTCTACTCTACTCTGCTCGTATGGTCAATTTGCGGACATCTGCAACGGCTGACCGGCAAAGTTTCAGCGCAAGTACGGATGCAGGCGACGCTGGCTTTTGCCTGGAATCCTCTGCTGCTCTTTGAAGCCTGCGTTAACGCCCATAACGATACTGTGCTGCTGGTTTTTGTGCTGCTGGCCGTCTGGTTCCTTGTACGCCAGCCGACATTCTCCCTGCGCTCTGTGCTCGCGGCAACGGTCATGCTGGCGCTGGCGACTTCTCTCAAAATTAATATTGTGTTGCTGCTCCCCGGCTTGCTGCTGCTCCTCTGGACCCAGCCGCAGCGCATCCGCGGCAGCATTACCGTACTCGCGGTTTATGCAGGCTCTATTGCCCTGCTCTACGCGCCCTTCTGGGATCATGGCGCGGTACTGGGAGTGCTCAGGGTCAACCCCGGAACCTATCGCAATATTAACACCGTGACCGAATTTCTGACCCACTTCTACAACAGCATATTACAACTATTGGGCTATCCCAAGCAGCCGGATATCGGCTCACCTGCTGAGATCTTCCTCCATACTCTGAGCCTGGCGACGTTCGCGCTGATCTATCTGCTGCTCTGTGGCCGGGCATTGCTCACAAAGAACACCCTGCGCACCCCCGTTGATCTCCTGCGCTGGATGACGCTGATCTGGTTCCTGTACTGCGCGCTCGGCGCCCCGTGGATGTGGCCGTGGTACCTGGTCACGTTCTTTGGTCTGTTCGCACTGATTGAGGCGGTTGACGCGGACCGCTGGCAGCAAAAACCTGTTTTTGGCATTTTGCACCTCCCGCTAGCGGCGCGCCTGTTCTCTTTCAGCATGCTTTCCCTTTACTGCTTCTATGCCTGGGGACCGCGCCTGATTATTCCCGGCCTGCCCGGCTTCCAATGGTCGTGGGTACGCGGACCGGTCGTATGGTTTATCCCTCTGCTGGCTATCCTCCCCCGCTTTATGCCACAGATAGAGCAGAGAGCTCGACCCGTAATATCCTTTTTCCAGGGGAATAGCAATAACAGACCCGGCGCAGAGAATGCCGGGTGTGCTTCCAAAATTGGCGCGAGCAGGAGCAAGGCATAAAGCGCTTCCTGCTCCTGATCTTATTTCTGAGGTTGGACATGGAAAGACGGCACCATTATAGCGGCAAAACACTGGGTAACTATCATCTTATAGATGAGCTTGCTGACGGCACGACTGGCAAACTTTTTTTAGCCAGCAGCTCATCTTCCCCTGAGCAGAGCGTTGTCGTGAAGCTGCTGCTTTCAACACCCATCTCTACCCAGCAGGAGCAGGAGCGTTTCCTCCAGGAAGCACACGCTCTGCAACAATTGCGCCACCCTCATATCCAGCCAATTTTAGACGCGGGCATTGACGAGCATATACCCTACATCGTTAGCGAATACGCGCCACATGGCTCGCTTCACTCACGCCTGCACAGACCAGCTACCACGCCATTAGCGCGAGCTGAGGTCTTGACTATTATTGCGCAGGTTGGGCAGGCGCTTCTCTATGCCCACCGCCACAACGTTATTCACGGCAATCTCAAGCCGCAAAATATTCTTTTTAACAGCGAAGGACATGCAGTTCTGACCGATTTCGCCTTTTCCTCTCTGCAAATCATCCCCAGAGACTCGCCTTATATAGCGCCGGAACAGCTCATCGGTTTTGGCAGCAAAGAGAGCGATCAATACGCGCTGGGCTGCATCATCTACGAGATGTTCGCCGGCAAAGCTCCCTTCTCTCAAAAAGCGACAGGCGCCGTAGCAGGATCGAGGCCGCGCCCCACGCTGGCACAGCTTAAAGCGCGGTTGCCGCAGGATCTCTCTTTGATTATACTTAAAGCACTTGCCCGCGAACCAATACAGCGTTATAACGGCTTGCAGGACTTTCTTAATGCTCTGGGCGTGCTCACCATTACTGACTCAAAAGCGAGCGACCTTGAGACCAGTCTCTACAGCGTAGAGCATGCTGCCCCTACACAGCATGAAGACTCTTCTATTACCCCCATTATGGCCTCTTCTTCCCCATCGCTCCACAAAGAAGAACAGGGAGCTAGTGAGGTGATAACACAAGCGGCTGCTCCAGAATTACGGGCGTACACTCAAAATAGCGGGCCGTTCCATACATCACAGGCGCAGAGCCGTATGGGGGGGAGCAAAGCTCGCAAAATCAGCCAGCCCCGGTCAATTAAAGAGTGGCCTCTTATCGCTGTAGCAGTGGCGATCATTATTTTGAGTATCGTGGGAACGCTTGCCTTTGGCGGACTCTCTATCAGCACATCCCAGGCCAATCCTGACCTGCCTGGTACCTCTATAGCGCATATCTTGACGCCCACTCAAAGCACATTGCCGACCCCCACCGTTGTGGTCACAAGCACGGCAGTGCAGCCGCCTATGGGTCAACGCGTCAAATCCAACCCGACCCCGACCCCGACCCCCACGCCCACCTTCACCCCCACTCCCACGCCCGCGCCGCCCATCACCGCTGGCGTTTTGGGCCTGAGCCCGGGCAGTTTCCGTCCGGCAAACTGCGCCTCTGCAAACGACCATTTCCAGTGCATAGCTACGCTCTCGCTCAGCGCCACAGCCAGAAATACTATCGGCTGGTATGCTAGCAGCAGGAATGCGGATACGAGTTTCAATCCCGGTGGAGGCTTCCTCTCCCCAGGCCAATCTGTACAGATTACCATTGATATTCCACGCAACTGTCCGGGCAATAGCACGCTTAGCTTTTTCACCTCCAGAGGAACTCTCGCCGTTCCCTGGAGTTGTTGATAGGAATGCTATGTCGAGCCGCTCTGACGGGCCAGTTGCCGTACAACATCCAGCAAATCGCGGACATGGAAGGGTTTGACAATCACCTGCTCCACTCCCAGGCTTGCTGCATCCGGTCCGCCAGTGCCCGCCGTAATCACGACTATCGCCGGGCGCGGCAACGATGCCTCCCATTGCTTCTGTACCCGCTGCAAGAACGTGTTGCCATCCATCCCAGGCATGGCAAGATCCAGCAGGATCACAGAGGGAGATTTTCCCTCGCGCATAGCGTTATTTAACCAATCCAGCGCTTCCTGACCTTCCGAGGCTTCCGCAGGTTCATAGCCATCGAGTTCAAGAGCCCAGGACACCATGTCCCGAATCGCAGGATTATCGTCTACGACCAGCACAACTGGCTGACGCACTTCACATTGACGTTGCGGCTGATTCATGCTCCCCCCTAAGTTCCCTCACCGTTTAATACAGTCCAGGACACAAAGACGTATATCGCGAGCAAATACTTACTCTGGTAGCTAATAGCGGAACCTGCGCTGTTAAAATTCAAATGATGCCTGCAAAAAATCGCGCGTTGCTGCCAAAAATGCCTCTGGTTGCTCCAGATTTGTCAGATGACCCGCCCCCGCAATGACGCGCAACTGGGCTCCAGGAATAGCTGCGGCGTAACTTTGCGCGACGGCGGGCGGCGTTAAGGCGTCATGCTCGCCCACCAGTACCAGGGTCGGACACGTAATCGACGCTAGCAGGTCGGTTGCGTCGGCGCGCAATGCCATGCCGCGCGCAGCGGCAGCGATCCCGCGGGATGTGGCAGCATCGATCATACGCCGGATCGCTGCCTCCAGTGCTGGATGGTTTTGCCGCGTGGCATCGGCGGTGAGCGCTGGCATTAAAGCGTCGGCTATTGCTCCCGAACCGCGAGACTCCGCCAGCCGCGCTATCCTTTCGCGGTTGGCTTTTCCTTCGTCATTATCGGCTCCCGGACGAGTGTCGGCAAGGATGAGTCCACGCACCCTGTGCGGATATTTTCTGAGGAAGGCAAAGGCGGCATAGCCTCCCATCGAGAGACCACAAATAATCGCCTGCTCCATGCCAAGCGCATCCATTAAACCAGCTACATCATCGGCGAACATTTCCATTGTCGAAACTTCATTTGAGATCTCACTCTCCCCAAAGCCGCGCCAGTCGAGCGCGACCAGGCGGTAGCGCCGGTCGTTGAGGAGCGCGACGATCTGATCCCGCCACATGCCACGATTGAGCGGGAAGGCATGGAGAAAAATAACCGGCTGCCCTATGCCACGGTCATCATAGGCAATGTCAACGCCATTCACACGTACTTTCACGCGTCTTCCCCTTCTATGGCCGCCCCCGCCTGCTCATGCGCGTGATACGAACTACGCACAAATGGCCCGGACTCTACATGCCTGAACCCCATCTTTTTCCCTTCGGCTTTGAGCTCGGCAAACTCTTCCAGCGGGACATACCGCTGGATCGGCAAATGCTGAAACGAGGGGCGTAGATACTGGCCGATAGTTAAAATATCGACCCGGTGCTCTCGTAAATCACGCATCACTGTCAGTATCTCATCCCATGTCTCGCCCAGCCCTAGCATAAAGCCCGATTTTGTGGAGGCCGCCGGATTCATTTCCTTTGCCCACTGCAAGACCTGGAGCGAACGCTCATAGACCGCCTGCGGACGTACGCGCCGGTATAATCTGGGCACGGTCTCGACATTATGGTTATATACGTCGGGCTTCGCGTCAATCACGACCTTCAAGGCATCATAGACGCCCTTGAAGTCTGGCGTCAATACCTCCACCCGGCACCCTGGATTTAACCGGCGAATCCAGCGAATGGTCGAGGCAAAGACTGCCGCGCCCCCATCTTTTAACTCATCGCGGTTGACGGAAGTGACGACGGCGTGGCGCAATCCCATCGTGCGCACAGCCTCCGCGACCCGCTTAGGCTCCTCCCAATCCAGCCCCAATGGACGACCTGTCTCGACGGCGCAAAAGCCACAACTACGCGTACATACACGCCCAAGAATCATAAATGTCGCTGTCTTATGGCCCCAGCACTCGCCAATATTGGGACAGCGCGCCTCCTCACACACGGTATGCAGCGATTGACCGCGCATCAACTGCTTGAGCTGTTCGTAATTTTCTCCCCGCGGGGCTCGCACTTTTAGCCATACCGGTCGGCGCTCTGGCATCGTGGTCGTCATAGGAAATTCCCTTGCTCTAGTGTATGCAGGCATTCTGGCGAGCGGTTGAACGCGTCACCAGGACACCGGGATACTGCCGTTAAGCACTTCTCTGTAATAAACGCCCGTCATCATGTATTTTGATGTTTTGCTGGCCTTCGTAGAGGCGATCAATCGGACGCGATAAATCTGGTCCCTACGAAGCAGGCGATTTTCCCACCAGGAGCGTAAAAGCATCTAATAGACGTCGATTTCGCGTCCATAGCTTTGCAACTTGGTACGCACGGCTTGCAGGAAGCCAGCCGCGCCTGCTCCGTCCAGCAGGCGGTGATCGAAGGAAAGACACAGATACATCATCGAACGTACCGCGATTGCATCGTCTTCCACCACCACAGGTCGCTTCACCACGGCATCCATGCTCAAAATGCCTGCATGGGGCTGGTTGATAATCGGTACCGATATAATTGTACCAAAGACGCCTGGATTATTCACCACAAACGTACTATTTTGCATATCCTGAACGGTCAATTTGTTGGAACGCGCCCGCTGTGCCAACGCATTTACCTGCTTAGCCAGACCGGCAATGGTAAACTGATCGGCATCATACAGGGTTGGCACGACCAGCCCGGCGTCGGTGGCAACGGCTATGCCCAGATTGATACGTTTTTTGATGATGATTTTGTTGTCTTCCGTCCACGAGGAGTTGATGATCGGGAACTTGCGGATGCCCTCACAGACAGCTTTCATCACAAAAGGCACAAAACTGATGCCATAACCCTCGCGCCGCTTGAACTCGTCCTTGTTCTTCTCCAGCCAGCGGGCGATATTGGTCATATCAACCTCAACGACGGTGGTAGCATGCGGCGAGGTACGCTTACTCCTCACCATATGTTCGGCGATTGCCAGGCGCATGCGGCTCGGTGTGATGATCTCTTCATCCTCGCCGGCAAATGTGGCCTGGGTCGGCGGAGCAGAGGCCGGATGCTCTACCCGCGGCCCTGTCACCGGCTGCGCGGCGGGCGTTGCAGTGGCGACGGCTGGTCTGGCGGCAGGTGCAGAGGCCTGTTGCGCTACATATGCCATAATGTCTTCTTTACGCACACGGCCATTGGTTCCTGTACCCACAATATCATTCAAGTCAATATCGTGCTCTCGCGCCAACCGCCGGGCCAGAGGCGAGATGCGCTGGCGCTCATCTTCCCCCACGCGGACAGTGGCTTGCCTGCCAGAGCCGTTGCGCACGCTGGTGCTGGCGCTCTTCTCATCCATCACGGGTACCTTCGCCTGCTCAGGCTCTTTCACGGGAGCGGCATCTGGCCCCGGCGCGGCTTCTCCCTCTTCCGTGCTTTCCACATCCGCGCTCTCTTCTATTAACGCGATATCGGTGCCTACCGGTACAGTCTCATCGGCCTGCACGAGAATTTTGGCGAGGCGACCGGCGATAGGAGATGGTAATTCGGCATTGATTTTATCGGTAATAATTTCAGCCAGCGATTCGTCTCTCTCGACATAATCCCCCTCCTGTTTGAGCCAGGTGCCTATCGTCCCCTCGGCAACCGACTCGCCCAGGCGCGGCATCTTCACGGGCGTTGACATACACGTACTCCTTTGTACTCAATCTTGTTATTGGGCAAAAGCACGATTTCTCGCGCCTTTCGTGTTTACTTCGACTCTGCACTTCTGGGCCTTAAGTAGGAACCCAACTATGTACATGAACAATGACGTTGGTGACGCCCCTACGGGGTATTACCAGCATAATTTGTTCATGTGCATTATCATGTCCAGCGTCGTTGGAACGCGGAACGTTTCAAAGTACAGCGATTCCACCAGTATAAGCGCAACGGCGAGTACATGCTGGTACTCCACCATCGCGCCCACTCTCTCTATTTAATACGCAGCAAGCTTTCTTGCCGCAGTCAGAATTTTCTCGGCATTGGGCAGGTAGGCAGCTTCCAGCGGCGGCGCATAAGGGAATGGCACATCGGGAGCGGCTACGCGCGTCACCGGCCCATCCAGATACTCAAAAAGTTCTTCCGCCAGGATAGCCGATAGTTCGGCTCCGATGCCGCCTGTGAGCGTATCCTCATGAACGATCAGCACTTTGTTGGTGCGCTTGACCGAGTCCAGGATGGCCTCGCGATCAAGCGGACTCAGTGTGCGCAGGTCGATGACCTCGACCTCCAGATCGTCGTCCTCTTCAAGGATCTGAGCGGCTCGTAAGCACTGGTAGACCATCGCGCCATAGGTCAGGATGGTCATATCTTCGCCTTCGCGGCGCACAATTGCCTTGCCCAGCGGCACGGTATAATCCTCAATCGGCAGCTCCTCGCGCAGCTCAGGCATGCGATAGAGCAGCTTATGCTCCAGATAGAGCACGGGATTGTTGTCGCGAATCGCCGCCTTGAGCATACCTTTCGCATCATAAGCAGTGGAAGGGACAACGACCTTGATGCCCGGTGTATGGAAAAACCAGGCTTCGGGGCTGGCTGAGTGGAATGGGCCGCCTTTTGTGCCGCCACCGGATGGGCCACGAATGACCATCGGCACGGGCATGCCGACGCGCCAGTACATCTTTGAGGCCATATTGATGATCTGGTCGAAGCCGCAGGTAATAAAGTCAATAAACTGCATCTCCGCGATTGGCCGCATGCCCATCAGGGCAGCGCCCACAGCCGAGCCAATAATGGCAGCTTCTGCCATCGGCGTATCAATAACGCGTTCTGGCCCAAACTCTTCTAACAGGCCCGCGCTGACCTTGAAAGCGCCGCCATAGGTGCCCACATCTTCGCCCAGCAGGAATACGGCTTCGTCCCGCCGCATCTCTTCTCGAATTGCCTGGCTTATTGCCTCTAAATATGTGACTCTACTCTCGCTCATCGTCGTCCAACGGCCTCCTCTGCCTCGCTCATGGAGTTGAACGGCTGGCCGATGCGGGTATCGAGCGCGTTGACGTAGCGCGGATCATCTGCACCGGGCTCACCAACAATAGCAATAGGCCCTTCAGGGGCAAAGACGTAATCGGCTACCGTCGTGCCATCGGGCTCGGGGCTCTGTTCCGCGAAACTCACCGCATCGTCCACCACAGCTTTGACCTTCGCCTCGATCTCGGCCTTCTCCTTAGCTGTTAACATACCTTTCTCGGTCAAATACGCCTCGAAACGCGGTATCGGGTCTTTCTTTAGCCACTCCTCGCGCAATTCCTGGGGCACGTAATCAGCCCTATCGGCTTCTGAGTGCCCGCGCACGCGGAAAGTCCTGCACTCCACAATCGAGGGACCTTCGCCAGCCCGCGCTCGCTCCACGGCCCGGTCAACGGCCACCATTACCGCCAGCACATCATTGCCATCGACGCTCTCGCCGGGAATGCCGAAAGCGCGTGCGCGCTCGGAGAGATGTTCGATGGCAAACTGTTTGGTGGTGGGAGTCGAGTACGCATAGCCGTTATTCTCAATTACCAGCACCAGCGGCAGCCGCTGCACCGAGGCAAAGTTCATGGCTTCGTGGAACGGTCCGGTATTGGTGGCGCCATCGCCGCAGCTCGCTAACGTGACCGTCGAGCGATGGCGCATCTTCATCGTGAGGGCCACGCCGCACGCTACCGGCAGCGATTCGCCCAGCATGCTGATCATAGGGACCACGCCATGATGCATATCGCCGATGTGAATCTGTCCATCCCGACCAAGCGTCGGGGCATTGCCGCGAGCCAGCCATTGACACATCACGGCTCGCGGCGATATACCACGTACCAGATGCATTCCCAGATCTCTGTGCTGCGGAACAATGCAGTCCCCGTCGCGCAGCGTCATTGCCGCCCCGACGGTCGTGGCCTCATGCCCCTGCGCGGTATACACTCCCCCCACCACCCGACCCTGCAAGAACAGGGTGCGGGTCCGATCCTCCATCGCGCGGGTGAGGCGCATTAAATAATAGATCTTGAGGTAATCTGTCACGCCAAAACCCTTCTCAGTTGTTGCAAGTTCTTGCAAATATGATATCACAGTATTACACAGAGGTATAGCCTCTTGCTGTGTCAAAGGCCCTGCCTGATTAGCTTCAACACATCATCCCTTGAAGCTTCTTACCTCCAGAGAAACTATTTGACTCGCTTGATTGCCTTTACAACATCTCAACCGAGATATAACTTGTTTAATCTAATATTCGTTTGTCCTATCATTTATACTGATAGTAGTTCATTCTTTATTTTATGATGTTGTGATGTGGAAAGAGGTTCTAGCATGAATCAACAACCACCAGAGCAACCGTCGTATCTACAGCAGCAGCCGTATTACCCACCTCAGATGCAGCCAGGATCACTGCCCCCACCTGTACAACCAAAGCAGCGAAAGGCACCTATTTGGGTATGGATCACCATTGGAATTATGTTGCTTGCTGTTTGCGGAATCAGCAACGCTATTAGAACCACTCCCAATGGACAAACCGCCAATAGTGCAGTGACAACTGCCAATTCAGACACAGCAACGTCTCAACCTGAAACACCTACACCCACGCCAAAGCCACCAGTATGGACAACCACACATACGTTTAACGGTAATGGAGCAAAGAAAACCGAAACATTTACTGTGGGCAGTGATTAGAAGATCCAGTGGAAGTGCAACCCAGCCAACAACGTTTTCGGCGAGTACAATATTATCACTGACGTGAAAAATTCGGATGGAACTTATTTAGATCCAGGTGCAATCAATACCCTCTGCAAAGCAAGCAATGCTAACGGCGAAACGGAAGAGCGGCAGGGTGGGAGCGTATACCTAGATGTGAATTCAGAGGATGTCTGGACCGTTACTATACAAGAGCTTAAATAGCCTTTTCTTCAGCCCAGGCTTCTTAGCGGTACAGCCCTTCGTGGGGCTGTACCCTTTTTTATACCTCCCCATATTTATTCGTATTTTTCAATCGAGAAAGTCATAATTGATCAATATACGCTAGAAATATGCGCTTCCCTATGTTACACTCAGGGAGGCTAGGATCTCAGTAGATCCAGCGGGAAGATTTGTGGGAAGGGAAAAATAAACATCATGGCGAAACACTGGGACGATACGATGAAACGGCTCATCAGCGCTCACCCTCAACATTTTGTGTCATGGCTACTCAAAGATGCGCAGTTCATGCAATTGTTACCTCAAGAGTTAAAAAACAAGACGCGCGCAGCCGACGTCATTTTCCAGGTACTGCTCAATGAGACCGAGATGCTGCTACATCTCGAATTTCAGAGCAGTGACGACACCAACATGACATTGCGCCTTCTGGAGTATAATGTTCTCGCGGTCAGTGAGCACAGGCGACCGGTTCTCTCCTGTGTGCTGTATCTGCGCAAGGGACAGACGATTGCGGAATCGCCTCTGGAGTGGAAACTGCCCAACGGGCAACCGGTACTCACATTCACCTTTCTTGTCGTCAAACTCTGGGAAGTCGCGGCAGAAGAGATCATGCGAACAGGACTGATTGGCCTGCTGCCACTGCTGCCCCTCACCAGAGATGGCAAGCGGCACGAAGTTATCGAAGAGATGATCGAAACCATCGTGGCAGCACGACAGGACAATTTGCTGACGTTGAGCGAAATCGTTGCGGGGCTAGTATTCAAGGATGATCAAGATCAAGCGTGGTTGAAAGGTAGGTTTGCGATGCATAAAGACATTTTTGAAGAATCCTGGGTATATCAAGAAATCGTACAGGAGGGGTTGGCAAAGGGTATGCAGAAAGGCATGGAGCAGGGCATGCAGCAGGGACTACAGCAAGGACTACAGAAGGGAATGGAGCAAGGGCTACAACAAGCAATGGAGCAGGAACGCCAAAGACAACTTCAGGCATTTGTTTCCATTGTGCAAGGGCGCTTTCCTGAATTGACGGAGCGAGCCAAAAGACGCGCAAACGAAACGACCGACCCGGTTCAGCTCCAGGAGTTGCTGATCAGAATCGGGTTGGCAAAGAATATAGAAGAGGCAAAGCAGGCGCTTACGGATGACAGTAGCTCCTGAGTTAGAGGAAGCAAAAGAAGCTCTGCCAGCAGGCTCTTTGTGCAAAGAGTCTGCTTTCACACTTTCTTACTTTTCTCCGCCCCAGCTATCTCCTGACGCAAACGGCCTATGCGCTGGCGATAGGCGTCTTCGGGTTGCAGGTAGCCGAGCTTTGGCTTGTCCCCCATGCTCACATGCCACTTGCGGAAGGCCAGCCCGATCTCCGTCTGGTACAGAGCCTTGACCCGCAGCCACTGCTTGAAGCCGCTTTTCCAGAGCACGTACCGCTCCACCTTTGTGCGGCGAAACGAGTTTTGTAGCAGCGCGTACTCATCAACCTGCACTACTCCGCTGCCCACTTCGGAGGCCAGAAATTCGCGGATCACGGCAGCTTCGTGAGCCAGCGCCTTGATGAGCAAATAGAGCAGGATCAACTGCGCGATAAAAGGAGGAATATAATCGCCGATCACAGCAATCAACGAAAGCCTGGCGACCATAGCGTTGCCAGGCGCGGCCAGCACGAGATCTTTGACGAAGAAGGTAATAAAATCAAAGACGCTATGCAGCCCGACGGCGCATAGATAGCCGATGAGAGGAATGACGATATGCTGCCAGCGCACACGCGTATGCCGGATATAGCCCAGCGAGACGCCAAAGCAGGCGGTAAAAGTCGAATGGCAGAGCCAGCCAAGCACTACTCTCACGACTATAAGAAATGGGAGGGCATCGCGGGCGTTGTTGGCGAAGTAGACAAAGTTCTCGACCATCGCAAAGCCCGCGCCGATCAAGGCTCCGTAGACGATGCCATCAGTGACGTTATCGAATTCGTCCCGCAGCACAAAAAAGAGCAGCAGCAGACCCAGCCCTTTGATCGTCTCTTCGGTCACGCCCGCATTCAGGCCCTGCAAGGCCGAGCGCACAATATTGCTCGCGTCCGGCCCCAGCGCATTCTGCAGCATGCCATCGATATTTTGCTCGATCAGCAGCGCCGGCGGGATGGCAATGATCGCGCCCCATAAAAAGGCCGCCAGGCGCAAAAACCAGGGCTCGCGCTCGTAGCGATCAATGAAATTGACCAGCAGGTTGATAGAGAGCGCGGGGATTAAGGGAATGGTCAGGGCAGCGAGCAGGCTTGATGGCCCTCCTTGTGTCAGGGCGGCGAGGCCGATCAAGCTATTCAGGATCACGGTGATAATCGCGCTGACGATGACGATGGCAATGCCGATGCCTGCGATGAGCCAGCGCGTCCGCTTGCCCATGCGTTGAGGCAGGGCAAATTGCATGGTCACGCCCGCACCCAGCAAACTCTCCTCCTCCTGTTCCCAGGGCTGCGCAGCCATCTCGGGATCGGGTGCAAGTCCTGGGGGAGTGAGGGAATGGCCTGGTGGTCCTGCCTCGTGCGACGGGACCACCACCGTCCCATCCTCTCTAGCGATATCGGACAACTTCCCCTGCCCATTGCTGGAAGCTCCATGAGACGGCAAGGTAATGACAGGCACAATCAATTGCGACAAAGGAGGGAAATGTTCTGCCAGGCGCGCCGGTCCGGGATCGGGTTCGATGATCCCTTGCTGGGGAGCAATCAGTTGCAGCATGGTACTGCCAAGCACCAGAAAGTCCTGTGGCAGGATAGGACGGCTTTCCCCTGCCGGGACGGGTTGACCGTTGACGCGCACAATATTTCGCGCCGTCAAATTGTAGATACGCCAGCCGCGCTCATCCAGCACCAGACGAGCATGCTCACGGGACACGGAGGGGTCCATCAGGACCAGATCGTTATTGAGCGCGCGCCCAATCGTCGTCTCGCAGCGTGTCAGTAGATAGACCAGGTGTTCCTCTGGTAGCCAGCCAGCCGGGTATCGCTCTCGCAGGCCCGTTGCCGCATTAGCCGGTGGACGTACGCGCACAACACGCAGCACACCATAATTTTGACTCATGCTACGTCCCGTCCCTACGTACATAGAAAGCGCCAGGCACTGTATCACACACTTTCTAAAAGAAGCACTATCGCCTCATTGTTATTTGTATGATTGTTCTTCGATGTTGCTTGCTCTGATCACTGTTTGCCCGAATAGGATCATTTTCTCCCGCTCTTAGATACCAGTTGCACATGGGATTTAAAAGTACTATACCTGGAAAACCCCAGGATGACAAGTATGGCATTCGGCAACGGTGTTACGAAAGCGGCCCCGCTGGACACGAATGGTACTATATTATCCAGGGCAACGCGAAAAAGCCCTATAAAGCTGGCCGGTAGGGGCATCCCTCGTGGGTGCCTACTTAAAATATAGAGGGCATGAGTACAGGAACATATTCTCTGGATGGCTGGACGCTCGATCTTCTTCAACGAAGCGCGCAGCACTTTCGCCACAGCGGGCAGCAAGCCTATCTGGTGGGCGGTTCTGTGCGCAATCTGTTGCTACATGCCCCCTGCGCCGATTGGGATATCACAACTGGAGGAGATACCCCCAGACTGGCGCGCCGCCTTGCGAACGCTTTAGGTGGCTCTTACGTCCATATGCACGATAAAGCCTGCCGCGTCATCGTCAAGCACAAACAGCAAGAGATGACGATTGATGTCTCTCCTATTAATGGCAACACTATTGAGGAGGATCTGCACGCACGCGATTTTACGTTGAATGCGCTTGCGCTCCCGCTCGATAACGCCATCCAGCACCTCACCGCAGGCGAACCCCTTGCCCTTATCGACCCACTGCATGGAGCAGATGATCTCGCGGCACATCTACTGAGGGCTGTCAACGATACGATCTTCCTGCACGATCCGGTCCGTATGCTGCGCGCCGTTCGCTTGATGGCACGCTACCAGTTCACTATCGAGCCACATACGGCGGAGATGCTCACTCGTGACGCTCCACTGCTCAAGCGGGCAGCCTCTGAACGCGTTCACGATGAGTTGTACGCCATTCTAAAACTGGATGGGGCCACCGCACATCTGCGCTTCCTGGACCAGCATGGCCTCTTTACTACGCTTTTCCCCGAATTTATACCCGCTCGCGGCATGCCTCAGCCAAGCCTGCACTACTGGGATGTGCTGGAGCACTCTTTAGAAACGGTTGGAGCGCTTGAGCTTTTAGCGACAGTATGCCAGCAAACGCCGGAACAATTACGGCATTCGTCATTAGATCCCGCCGGACAGGGGGATCTGGCAGAGATCCAGGCATTGCTGCTAGAGGCTGAACGGCAGGACATTTTCACATTGGCAGCCATTGCCACACCTGTGATGAAGATGGCCGCGCTTTTACACGATATCGGCAAGACCGTGACATACACAGTTGATGACGAGGGCGCGATCCATTTCTATCATCATCCGCAGGAAGGGATACCACTGGCTCAGCAGATCATGAGGCGTTTGAGCGCCAGCATGCGTGACCGACGCCTGGTGCAACAGGTGGTCGCGCATCATATGCGACCAGGACAGTTAAGTCACGATGTGCTGACCGTTCGCGCCACCCGTCGCTTCTTTGTCGATCTCGGCCCGAGCGGCATCAATGTGATCCTGATCGCGCTTGCCGACCACCTGGCGATGCGCGGTCCTGAGGCGCTCACCGACGCCTGGAGCCGTCATTTAGCGACCACACGGCTGCTGCTCTCGCGCTACATTCGCGAACGGGAAAGCATTCTTCCCCCACGCCTGATCCAGCCGGAGGAACTGATCCGCCATCTGCATCTGGAGCGAGGGCCGATCATCGGAGAACTGCTCGAATACATAGCGGAGGCGCAGGCGGACGGCTTGATTCATTCTAAGGAGGAAGCTTTGTGGTTTGCGGAGGAAAAAATCCAGCAGCTACATCAATAGTGAAAAGGAACAATTAACCAGCTTAGTTGACAACCCTTGCTATTTAGCGTACCATTACAGAGGCCAATCATGTAAAAGCGAGGTCTTGCCTTCGCTTGCTCACGGAGAGAGTAGTGAAAACGATTGCGATCTTTTATCAGGGGCGCAAGCAGGATACATCCGAGTTCGCGGCCCGGCTCGTCCCCATGTTGCAACGGCAGGGATATAACGTCCGTGTCGTCGATCTGCGGGATGAAGACCAGGAGTGCGCACCACCTTCGTTCCGCAATTGCGACCTCGCGCTCGTCTTAGGCGGCGATGGCACGATTGTGCATGCAGCGCGCCTCTGCGCCTGCGTTGACTTACCGATTGTGGGGATCAATTTTGGACGCGTCGGGTTTCTCACCGAGCTTGAGCCGGACGAACTGCCGGACCAGCTCGATCTCTACCTCAAAGGTGATCCTTCGGTATGGATTGATCAACGTACGATGCTGCGGGCAGAGCTTGATCAGGACGGGCAGCGCGAAGAGTTTCTTGCCCTCAACGACATCGTCATCGCTCGTGGCATGTGGCCGCGCGTGGTGCAGATGCAGGTATGGGTTGACGACTACTATTACAATACGACGTATGCTGATGGGATGATCCTCTCAACCGCCACCGGTTCTACGGCCTACAACATGGCTGTGGGTGGTCCGTTATTGCATCCCCAGGTTCAGAGTAGCGTCCTGACGCCTATCGCGCCGCATCTCGCCTCTGACCGCTCGTTGATCTTGCAACCTGAAGCAAAGGTCCGGCTGCGCATATTCACCGGCTCACAAAATGGCGTTTTTTCCGCCGATGGACAAATGAACCGTGAGATTAGCGACGGAGCCACTGTCATGATTGAAAAAAGCCCGTTTGTGACCAGGTTTCTCAGGCGCAGGCCACCGACGTATTTCTATCAGATTATTACGGCCAAGTTGAAAAGCGACGGCACGCACGCTGCTGAAAGTCACCATGTTACTTGAGATTAACATCAAAGACTTTGCCATTATTGATCATTTACACATCCGCCTGCATCGCTTGTTCAATGTTTTTACAGGCGAGACAGGCGCGGGCAAGTCTATCATTATCGATGCCGTGAACGCCCTGCTCGGCGGCAAAATTGGAGCCGAGTTTGTGCGCGCGGGATGCGAACGCGCCAGCGTCGAGGGAGTCTTCTCGGTTGAGGCCCTGCCGCCGGTAAGCGACGAGTGGGCTCAGGTGGAAGCTCCAGCTCTCACTGCCGTGGGCAACGGCGCGACGACGATGTTCGAGGAATTCGAGCATGCCGAGAACAGGCATACGCAACCCCTGCACGCCGATGCCGAGAGCGCCGACGCCCTGGTCGCCCTCGCGGCCCTCCTGCACGAGTACGATATCCAGCCGGAAGACGGGCAGTTGATCCTCTCGCGCGACATTTTCCGCTCCGGTCGCACCGTGGCGCGCATCAATGGTCGCGTCTACCCTCAGCAGGTGCTGCAGCAAGTCGCAAGCTGGCTGGTTGACATTCATGGGCAGAGCGAGCATATGAGCCTGTTGCGACCGGAACAGCACATCAACTTCCTTGATCGCTACGCCGAACTGCTTCCCTTGCGTGAAGAGCTCGGCAAGAAAGTATCCGAGTGGCGCAGCGCGCAAAAAACGCTGCAATCCCTACAACAGAACGCACGCGAGCAGGAGCGGCGCGCCGAGTTCCTGCGCTTCGAGATAGAGGAGATCGAAAAGGCTAACCTGCGTCCCGGCGAACTTGAGAACCTCGAAGAAGAACGCAAAGTGCTCAATAACGCCGAACGCCTGCGCGAACTCTGCACCCTCATTTACGGCTCAATCAAAGGCTCGGAGATGAGCAGCGACGGCTATAAGTCTGCCCTCGACCAGCTCCGCGTCGCTCAGCGTAGTATCGGCGAGCTCGTTCGCCTCGATAAAAGTCTGGAAGAATATGCTGAGAGCCTGTCTGAAGCGATCTACCAGCTAGAAGATGTGGCGGCCAATATTAGCAGTTACGAAAGCGACATCGAAGATAATCCCGCCCGCCTGGCCGATATTGAAGAGCGACTTGACCTGATCGCCAAACTGAAACGTAAATATGGCGCGACGGTGGAGGAAATTCTCAAACGCGCCGCCGAAGATCAGGCAGAGCTCGATACCATCGTCAATCGCGACGAGATTATCGCCAGATTGCAGCAGCAGGATGGGCAACTCCGTCGCGACATTGGCATCATCGCCGAACAACTTTCCGCCAGAAGGCGTGCAGCCGCCCAACAACTCGCGACTGCGATGGAAGAGCAGCTCAACGATCTGAATATGCGGCGCGCCCGCTTCCAGGTTGAGATCGAGCAGCTTCCCGATGAGAACGGCATTCCGGCTCACATCGATGGGCAGCCCGAACAACGCTACTTCTGCGACACGAGCGGCATTGATCGCGTCCAGTTCCTGATCGCGCCCAACCCGGGCGAGCCTTTTAAGCCGCTAACGAAGATCGCCTCCGGTGGCGAAACGTCGCGCCTCATGCTCGCGCTCAAAACCATCCTCGCGGGCGCGGATGCTACGCCGACGCTGATCTTCGACGAGATCGATTCCGGCATCAGCGGGCGTAGCGGTCAGGTGGTGGGCGAAAAGCTCTGGCAACTCACGCACAACCACCAGGTGATCTGCATCACGCACCTGCCCCAGATCGCTGCCTTTGCCGACACGCACTACAACGTGAATAAGCAGATTCTTGATGATCGCACCATGACCATCGTCAACGAGCTGCGTCCCGAGCAACGGGTACGCGAGATTGCCCATATCATGGGTGGTAACGTCACCGAGTTCTCGATGAAGAGCGCCGAGGAGATGTTGGCAAGATCGTATCTGTGGAAAGAGAATAGAGCCCGCCAGTTATGATTAACTCACTGCCACAGGCAGCCCAGGACGAGCTGGACCAACTTGCCAGCCGTTACGGCCAGCCGTTGATCAGAATGGCGGAACTCAGCGCCAGCACGTTCTTCGACCCCCTGTCTAAAAATGATCGTTACGGCGAAGTATGCATGGTTATACGCCGCCCGAATGGTCGGCTGCTTACCATGAACAAAACGTTTTACCCACCCGACACCTACCGCTTGCCGACCGGCGGCATCAATCACGGCGAGCAGGTCTTCGCTGCGCTCCTGCGCGAAACTCATGAGGAGACCGGCCTTGCTGTCAATGTCAAGCGCTTCCTGGCAATCGCCGCCTATCAGCTCGCGAATCCCAGGAGAGACGCTCAATTCTATACCTTCGCCTTCCTGCTAGATGAGGTCAGCGGGACACTCGGCGCGATTGATGAAGATGAGAAAGTGGAGGCATTCCGCGAGATTGAGCCGCAGGAGCTTGCTCTCATGGCCGAGCACCTGGAACGGTTAAGCACAACCTATAGCGAAGAGATCAGCGGCACCTGGGGAGACTGGGGACAGTTCCGAGCCGTGATCCACCGGCTGGTGTGGGAAGCGTTGGTTTAACCGTACCCGCCTACGGACCCGCTAGTCAGGATATGCTATAATAATTATCAGAGCGCATCAAGCAGATATTTTCCGCAGATCAAGAGGATTAATCCAATGCCGAAGAAATTTATGAGCACCATACTTTTATTTGCCGTCTTCGTTGGCTTTCTCTGGTGGGGGCTTGCCATGTTAACCTCCTCGTTAACCTGGCCGATCAAAGATGGCGAGCAGGTCGTCTATTCACTGCTCATCCTGGGTTGCGCAGGCTATGCCCTTGTTTCGCTCCTGATGCTCCCCCGCAAGAAACAACCGTAAACCGCTTTTTTCTTTCGTCCTTTTAAGTTGGCAGGATACCTATTATGACTGAGCAGCCACCAACAACGACGTTGGTTATTCGTATCGCGACAGCAGAAGACATTGAGCAGATTGAAAAACTCGATAGTTTTAGCACCTCGCCCACACGCAATATTGACCGGGCAATGGAGCAATATTTCGGCTCCGTCGATCCCTCTACCCACACGCGCACGCTGATCTTCCTGGCAGAGGTCGCCGGCGTCGCGGTCGCTAAAGCCGAATTGATGCTTCCCCCTCCCGAGTTGCCCGATAGTATAGGCTATGTGAAGCGCGTCGTTGTTCACCCGGAGCAGCGTGGCAAGGGACTGGCAAAGCATTTGCTCCAGCACATTATCCACTTCGCCCGCACCGAATACAGGCTCTCTGCGATTGATCTGCATGTCTGGGAGCAAAACAAACCCGCGATCCGTCTTTACGAAGCACTGGGTTTCCAGCTCCAGCATCGCGAGCTGTATTTCCGTTTACCACTTAGTCACCAGGCCAACACACAAAGCTGAAAGTCACGCTGTCACCATTGGGGGTGGAATCGGGTCTCCTGATTTCCTGGCGTCCTCAATCCAAAGCTCGATAGCTTCCAGAGCATTCTTAATCGCCTTTTCGTAGGTCTTGCCATGTGATTTGCACCCAGGAAGCTCAGGCACGCTCACAACATAAATGTTATCCCTGGGATCCCATCGAATAACCATTGAATAATGCTCAGGTGAAAAGCGTTCAGACATCATAGCTTCTGCCTACCCTTCTTAGTGCCTCTTTCACATCGTCAATTTGATATTCTTGCGCATCATTTCCATCTTTACCTGCTAGGGTAACACGAAGATCAGGGTATGCCGGGTGCCGCTACACCGTATGACTTCCTTTAGCCGATCTTGAATAAAATCCCGCACGAGACAGAGCTGCCTTCAACTTCTTGATTTTAGGTGGCATTCTTCCTCCATGAACCTCTCCGAACCCATCCCCTACAATCATAACATAAAAGCCTCGTTTTTGGTGAGCAAATTGGCCTTATGCAAGCACATTTTTCAAGTTCAGTCTCTCATTTTTGTGACATATTACTTTCCCCTTTCGTTGTAAGACGCAGACCGAGAAATCCCCTTGTGTGGATCTTATCGAGGAGAGTCAGGGCTCTCGGTACTACGATGGGAGGTAAAAGCACGCAGACCCGCAGCATATTTTGATTCTGGGCAAGGGCAAGCCACGCCCCTACATGAGAGGAACTTGATGCCACAATAGCGGCGATACGTGCATAGCTATGGAGCAGCGATCTGCTTTCACACAGACTACTCGACCAGAGGTAAAACGTCTATTCACCTATCAGTGGATGAAGCTCTTCTTTGCGGAAGATACAGCAGATAATCGTCCCATCGTCGAATTGCAAAGAAGAGCTGTATGGATCGGTCTCGCATTTATTTTTCAAGCTCTCAATGAAATAGATCATAGCTGGTATATTCCCTATTTGATGCCCGTTGGTTCGCTTATTCCCTTCGCGCTGATCCTGGGTAGCTTCTACGCGATGTGGATGGCTATCCGCCCGGCTCGTCCACAACAGGCACAGCAAACTGCAAAGTACCCCGCCCGCTGGCAGCGCATCGTCCTGACCCTGACGCTGCTCCTGACCATCGCGGGCGGCATTGAGCTGGGTCGCGGCCTGATGATGTGTTTCTTAGCGCCGCAGTTCTCTAACGATGGCACTTCTCTCGATACGAATGCTGCTATCTTGCTGATAGAGGGCCGCAACCCCTACACTGACTCGAATATGCTGGATCTGGCCCGGCGTTTTCCCATCCAGCCAAACTGGACAACGCCGCTGCGCGTGGGCCAGTTCGCCAACCGCCTCGATTACCCAACAATGGTCGAGTTTCAGACAGTGCTCGACACCGATCTCAAGGCAGGGGCCGCGCCCGAGTTCGAGTCCAAAGTGAGCTATCCGGCGCTTTCATTCCTGACCTTGCTACCCTTTGCCCTGTTCAAAAACTATAATGTGCTGCCATTCTATATGCTGAGTTATGCTGCACTGGTCTTTGTCGCCTGGCGAGCAGCTCACCCGGTATTACGCCCCTGGGTGCTTCTGCTCACAATGGCGAACATTCCCATGTGGTCCTCAACCGTTGGCGGCAACCTGGACATTTTTTATACCCTGCTGATAGCGCTGGTCTGGCTGCTACGCGATCATCGCTGGCGCTCCGCCATCTTCTTCGGCCTGGCCCTGGCAAGCAAGCAAATCGCCTGGTTCTTTATCCCGTTCTATCTGATCATGGTCTATCGCCAGTATGGTCTCAAAGAAACCGCCTACCGCCTGACTATCGCAGGTAGCATTGGCCTCGCGATCAATCTGCCCTTTATTCTGTGGAACCCTCACGCCTGGCTCGCGGGCGTGCTGGCTCCCGTGGTGGACCCGATGTTCCCGATGGGCGTGGGTATTGTCAACCTCAGCGTGACGCACCTGCTGCCCTTCTTCCCTCAATGGGTCTACAGTATGCTGGAAGCAGCCGCGCTGCTGTTCTCACTGGCCTGGTACTGGCGTCTCTGCCGGAAAGCTCCAGAGGCCGCTATGTTGCTGGCAGTCCTGCCGCTGTTCTTCGCGTGGAGGAGCCTGCCCTCGTACTTCTACTGCTCTGCTTTCCCGATTTTTATTCTGCTGATCGCGAAAATACGGCCCTCCCCTGAGCCTGCAATAGCCACTGCCGGGCAGAGCCGCATGAGTAAGCGGATGGGTGCCCTGGCTCCCATTGGCATATAACCTGCTACACAGTCCACAAGAGCAATTTGTTACTCCTAGCCCAAATGCCTGGCATTTTATGCGTGCCTGGCATTTTTATCATTGCAATCTTCCCTCAATGCATCGTACGTGGTACAATCGTCACCATGTACGAAGTCGTTGCGAGAAGAGGCGAGCGATTATGTCACGTAAAAAAGAAGTCGGTACACAGCTTTCAACAGCAGAAAATGATCAGGTACAACACCTGCTCGCACGCTATCACGCGCTAGCAGAGCGTTTACATACCAGCGCGGAGCAAGCCCAGGCAGAGGATGCGCTCAATGAAATTAATGAGCTATCGGAAGCGGCCCAGATGGCCTTGCTCAAAAGCCTGTCAAGGGAGCATGATAGCGATGCCGCCGATATCGTGGCAGGCATGAACGCGCTTAGCCCGAATAAAGAGGTGCGCAAAGAGGCGCGCCGCTCGCTCATCCGCCTGGAGGCGACGAAAACGTACCCTCACTGGACGCCACCTATTACCCGCGCTCCAGCCGTTCAGGTTAATGTCGCTAACCCTCCACGCCTCTGGAAGAGCTGGGCCACGCAGACGCGCGAGGAAGGGGAGATGGAGCTTGTCCTGTGCTGGGAACAGGGATACGACTACAGCGAAGCGCGCCTCCTCGTCTTTCAACTCGACTACTGGAAAGAGGGCGTCAAAGAAGTTCTGGTTGACCTCGGCTCGAAACGCCGCATTGATGAATACATCGAGACGATGCGAGCACAGATGGCGCAAATACCAAAGGTTGCATGCACGCTGGCCGAGGCCAGACGCCTGGTCGAGGATGCGCTCTCCGTTAATGCCTGGCGTGGCAGTGAGCCTGCGCGCTCCTATCGCAACAATCTTCCTACCATCAACAATCTGCTGCTACAAACAACAGCCGATTTAGGGGAGGATCGCGGGCTGACATTTATCAATCCTGAGCTGGATGAATCGGAAGTAGCAATCAACTTTATCGGCGCGTGGTCGATGGGAGACTACGGGCTGGCTTACGACCTGCTTTCCAGCAACAGCAGCGTTCGCGATAACCTCGCGCGCGATGAGTGGATCGCACAGCGACGCGCCTGGGCCGATGAAGCTCATCCAGCACATCTGGAGCTTGGCTTCGTCCATGAACGCGAACGCAGCCAGAGTGCGCTCTGGCTCCCCACTCCTACCGTCGGCTCGCGCCCGGCAACGCGTAAAGAAATTGAGCTCGGCTGGTCACTTGAGCTACTCGATACTCCTCTTAGCGGCACCTTGAAAGAGATGCCGATGGGGACTGCCATCAATAAAGAAACTAACAGGCGCTGGTTCTGGACCAGCTACACGCTGATACGCGAACAGGACGTATGGCGCATCCAAAATGTTGCCGACGAAGGAGCTAACGCCCAGGGGCTCTCAATTAGAGAGCTACAGCAACGCATTGAAGAGTATGAAAAAGTGGTGGAGGAGCGCGTCCAACAACGTGAGACCAACCCCGACGGGTTGATAGAAGAATTATCCTGGCGTCTGACGCAGCTAATGCACTTCTACGATGCTTTGATCGCGCATCTTCCGCTCGATTATACCGTTTATACGCAGGCATACCAGGCCGCGCTGGCTATTGGCAATCCCGAACTGATGATGGTCTACCTGGAACGCATGGCCCGCCGTTTCGCGGAGGGGCGGGGCGATGCTCTACGGCGCCTGGCCTCTACGATGGTCAGCCTAGCTTACAAATATGACGGCGATCCTCAGATGGCCGGCTGGCAGGAGCGCTTTCTTACGCGCGCGGAAGCAACCACCCGCGAGGCTATCGAGCTTGAACCTGCACGCGCCATCAACCATATCCTGATGGGAGAGCTGCTGCTCAATCAAGGGCGCAACGATGAGGCTGAAGCCGAACTACTGCAAGCAAAGGAGCTATCGCCCGGCCAGAACGAGGAGAGCACCATTGAAGCTGGCCTCGGCAATATTGGAATGCGGCGCGAACGCATGGATGAAGCCATCCCGCATTATCTACGCGTCGCAGAGCTCGACCCCGCTTATCCCGCCATCTGGTTCAATCTGGGCTTCGCTCACCGCCTGCTGGGGCGATTTGATGAGGCCAAAACGTATTATCAGCGCGCCATTCAGGTTGATCCAAACGATATTCGCTCCTACAGTGAACTCATGGCAATTAATATGAATCAGGGAGATACGCAGCAAGCTCGTGAGATTGCAGAACAGGGCGTACGGGCCAATCCAGATTCAGCCACTCTGCGCGCGCTACTGGCTTCTGTTTTGATTGAAATCGGCGATACCAATGCGGCCCAGCAACAACTAGCCAGGGCTGAAGCTATTGATCCCGCATCAGAAGTTATTCAGCGCGTCCGACAGCAAATGCAGGCCCACACAGCAAAGAAGAGATAGCGGCGCGTGAGAACGTGTCGGGAGGGAGAGATCATGGGAAACAAAAAACGCGAGAAGCAACGATCCGATCAGGCGAATCAGCCGGTAGATATTACGCAAGTCCAGCAGCAGCTCGGGCAATATCATCAGATAGCCCAGGCTGTGCGTAGCAGTGCGACGCCTGTACAGGTAGAGACCGCCATCGCCTCCATTAACGAGATGCCGGAAGCCACGCAGGTCGCGTTTTTGAAAGCGTTGACGAAAGAGGGCACGCTTGACGCTGCCGATGTGCTGCAAGCCGTCAATACATTCGCCGCCGCTAAAGAGACGCGTAAAGCGGCTCGCCGTGCGCTGATTCAGCTAGAAGAAATACACCTGTATCCACATTGGAAGCCACCAGTCGCGCCTGCTCCAATTGTTGAACCTGATGTTGATCTCAACACCCCTGCTCACTTCTGGCAGGCATTGTATACTGACACGCGCGAGACCGGACAGATGCAGCTCTTGCTATTTTTTGAGCAAGGCTACAAGGACGTACGGATGATGGGCTTTCTGCTCGAATTCTGGCATGATGGCATCAAGGATTTCTTTACCCGCGTCATCAATAAACGCCAGGCCGAAGAACAAATCGCCTATATGCGTTCGCAGCCGACAGATATCCGCCTGACCAATTGTACTCTGGCAGAAGGGCGACGCCTGATCGAGGAAGCTCTTGCTACCAATAAACGCACCGGCACATCCCCTCATCCTGACTACAGGCGCAATCTGTCTCTGATCGAGCGCCTGGTTCTGCATCCCGCCACCGAAGACGAGGCATTCGCAGATTCTAAGGACGACGAATCTGATGAGGCTGGGGAGAGCCTTGATCCTTACGCTTCTCTCTCCTCACTGCTGGAAGAAGTCTTTGCGATGTCGGAGGCAGGGGAGCTTACGGCTTCTCTTTTACAAGATTGGGTTGACGAGGATTACGAAGCCGTCTACGATCAGCTTGCCAGCGACAGCCCCCTGCGCGATGGCCTTTCACGCGATGAATGGATCGCGCGCCGCCGCGCGTGGAATGCTGAAGCAAAACCGGCCAATTTCCGCAGCACATTTATGCGGGAACGCGAAGCTGACGACGAGGAGGCGCCATTGATCGTCGATGCTGGCTGGTCGTTCGAATTCACCGATACGCCTTTGAGTAGCGAACTGAAAGAGCTGCCGACTGCCACTGCCGTCTACCAGGAGACGCGCCGCCACTGGTTCTGGAGCAGCTATACCTTCATTGAAGAGGACGGCGAGCTGCGCCTGCATAGTATCACCGATGAAGGCGCTGCCCTGCGGAATCTCTCCATAGAAGAACTCAAGCAACACCTGGATGAAATTGCCGCGCTCGCCGCAGATCGATTGGAGCAGCTCAGAGAAGAGGCCGAGGAGGAATACGAGGACGAAGAGGACGAAGATATTGAGGAGGACGAGGCCGAAGACATTGAGGACGAAGAGGATGAGGAGGACGAGGACCTGGAATTTGGCAATATGGCTAGCCGCCTCCAGGAGGCGCTACAAGTAACCAGCACTGCGTTACACTATGCCGATGCGCTTATAGCACGGTCTCCGCTTGATAGTCCCGAAATATACAATACCGCCTTCGATCAGGCCGAAATCCTTCAGGATCACGAGCGGGCCGCCGTTTATATGCAGCGTCAGATGGAACACTTTCCCGATCTACGGGCCGATGCTCTGCAAAAGCTTGCCATCGTCCACTTTGCTATGAGCGAAGCGTACGATGAGGAAGAGAACGATGAGCAAAAAGTACGCTTTTTCGACCTGGCAGAAAAAGATTTGCGCACTTCCCTCGCCCTCAAGAAAACATCCTTCGGTGCGGTAATGCTCGCTCAAACGCTGATTGCACAGAGGAAACAGCTTGACGAGGCGGAAGAGCTTTTGCACCAGGCGCAGGAGTTTGAGACATCTCCCCGGGAAACCACGCTGATTGAGGCTGGCCTGGCGCTGCTGGCACAAAACAAAGAGGATTACGCTCAAGCCCTGCTCCACTATCAGCGCGCCGCCGATATCAGCCCCGATTTCCCCGGGATCTGGTATTCGCTCGGTCAAATACAGTATAAACTTGAGCAGTACGAAGCGGCTGAACAAAGCTTCCTACGGGCAACAGAGGAGAATCCCGAGCAGCTTGATGCCTATATGAATCTAGCATTCATCTATTCAGATCAGCAGCACGATCTGGCAAAAGCTCTGGAGATACTGGAAGAGGGGCTGGAAGAAAACCCCGACTCTGCCGAGCTGATGGCCTCTCTGACACTCCTGCACCTGGAAAACAAGGATCTGCTTAACGCCCACGCCTATCTTGTAGACGCTGAAAATACCGATCCTGAGTTGGAGATTGTACAGTTGGCGCGTCAACGCTATAATGCTGAGAAGGCGGCCCAGCGTCAATCGTCCAAACCAAAATCTAAACAGCATAAACCGAAAAAGAAACGATGATACAACAGGAACAATCTATTACATATCATACCGTCACGCTCGGCCCACTGACGCGCGAAGGGGATGCGCTGGCCGAAATTACGATACCGACAGCAGAAAACATACCACAGACGCTTACTGTGCGCGTACCTGCGGGTTTGCCTGGAGAGCTGGTCACTATCGCCGTCGAGGCCCCACCAGCTCGTCCCGCGAAACGACGGGCGCGCCGTTGGAAGCCTCACCCCCCTCGCGTCTGGATTACCGAGATTCATCGTCCCTCGCCTCTACGCACACAGGCTCCCTGCCCGGTCTTCGGAATCTGCGGCGGCTGCCAGCTCCAGCATATGCGGTATGAGGCCCAACTGGAGTGGAAACGCGAGGTTGTACGCCAGCTCTTGCGCGAGATCGGCGGCTTTGCCGACCCGCCCCTGCTGCCAACGGAACCCTGCGCGATTCCCTGGCACTACCGCAACCATATGCGCTTCTCGGTTAATCGCTCAGGGCAACCAGGGCTGACCGCGAGAGGCAGCCATCGTGTGCTCCCGCTTACCGCATGCCCGATTGCTCATGAACGCATCAATCAGGCATTGCAGGTGCTCAGCCAGCAGCCGAACGCACGCCCACAGGTGTTGATTCGCTGTAGCGCGGTCAGCAATCAGGTCATGATCCAGCCAACGCCGACGCCCGCAGTCGCGCAACAATTAACCGACGCAGGACTTGACCTGCACAGCGAAACGATGGAGGAGGAGTTGGGCGGCAAGCTGTTCCGCATTCGCCCAAGTTCGTTCTTCCAGACCAATACGGCCCAGGCAGAAAAAATGGCGCGCATGGTGATCGCAGGACTCTTGCAGACCGCCGCGCTACCAGCAGGGCCTGCTCGCCCAATGACGGTCATCGACGCCTATTGCGGAGTGGGCACATTCGCCCTGTTGCTTGCTCCTTATGTCAACAAAGTGATCGCCATCGAGGAGTCGCCCAGCGCGATTAAAGATGCCCAGTGGAATTTGCGCGACGCTTCAAATGTGGAAATCCTCAAAGGCAAGGTTGAGGATATCTTACCAACCCTGGCGACGCCAATCGATGTGCTGGTGATCGATCCACCTCGCGCCGGTTGCCAGCAGAGTGTGCTGGACGCGTTGATGCAACATCCTGTCGCTAAAATCGTCTATGTCTCGTGCGATCCATCGACCCTGGCGCGCGACCTCAATATTCTCTGCCATATGCATGCAACTTATCATCTACAATCAATACAACCGCTCGATATGTTTCCCCAGACGGCTCATATCGAATGCGTTGCGGTCCTGGAGTGTATAAAGTAATGTCAAAAAAGCTCCCATTATTGCTGGCCTCGGCCTCCCCCCGTCGCAGGCAAATTATCTCTCTGCTCAATATCCCCTTTGAAGTGGCTGTTGCCCCAACCGATGAGGATGCGGCCCAGGAACACTATCATGGCCCTATCGAAGGACTGGCGCAGTGGACGGCGGCGCACAAAGCTTTGATGATGTTTACGCTCCCCGACGCTGCTAACTATCTTGTTATCACTGCCGATACAACCGTGCTGCTCGATGGGGAAGAGTTGGGCAAACCGCGTGATGAGGCACACGCGCGCGAACTCTTGCTCTCCCTGCGCGGTCGCTGGCATCGGGTAGTCACGGGAGTGGTCGTGAGCGCGCTGATCGACGGTCAGTTGCAGCTACACGGGGCGAGCTGCTCTACACCTGTACTGATGCGCAATTATAGCGTGGAGGAGGTTGATGCCTATATCGCCTCTGGCGATCCGATGGATAAAGCGGGTGCATATGGTATCCAGAATCCGCAGTTTCAGCCGACCGAGCGCATCAATGGCTGTTACCTGAACGTAGTTGGTCTGCCGCTCTGCACGCTTGTTGATCTCTTAGCCAGATTTGCCATCCATCCCTCAAACGAGGGATGTACAGATTGTGCCTGTCCCTGGTCGGAACGATGCCTGAGCTAGCTGCTAAACCGGTACGAGGACGCTACGCCCCCAGCCCAACAGGGGACTTACACATGGGTAACTTGCGCACGGCGCTGCTGGCATGGCTCTACGCGCGCAGAGCGGGAGGTCAGTTCGTCCTGCGCATCGAGGATCTCGATCTTCCTCGCGTCCGCGCACGCTCCGCCGAACGCATGCTGAGCGACCTGCACTGGCTTGGCCTCGATTGGGACGAAGGGCCAGATTGCGGCGGCCCCTATGCCCCCTACGTGCAAAGCCAGCGCCTTGATATCTACCAGCACTACCTGCAACGCTTACAGGACGCGGGCCTGATCTATCCCTGCTATTGCAGCCGCGCCGAGATCGCTCACGCTGCCAGCGCGCCACAGGGTGCGCACATGGAAACGAGGTACCCTGGCACCTGCCGCAAGCTCACACAGGCACAGCGCCAACAGCATGAGGCTAGCGGGCGGCGTCCCTCGTTGCGCTTTCGCGTCGCCGACGAACGGATTGTCTCTTTTACCGATCTGATCGCTGGCCCGATGAACCAACACGTTCAGCAAGCTGTGGGAGATTTCATTGTGCGCCGCTCCGATGGCATCTTCGCCTATCAATTCGCCGTCGTCGTCGATGATGCGCTAATGCACATCAATCAGGTTGTGCGCGGAGCCGATCTGCTCTCGTCCACCGCCCGGCAAATCCTGCTCTACGAAGCGCTTGGTTTCCTCATTCCCACCTTCGCCCACGTCCCTCTTGTGTTGGATGAGCAGGGCAAACGTCTCGCAAAACGCGACCAGAGCGCCGGTCTTGAGCCACTACGAGCGGCAGGCGCAACATCGGCCCAGATTGTGGGACAACTCGCGGCAAGCTACGGACTGGTAGCTTCAGGTGCCGAGGTTAGCCCTTCCGAGTTGCTGGTGTAATAGCCATCCCGCCACAGAGCAAGCATCTGTAATCGCAACGTCTGTTTTTTGTGAGATCTCTCTATCCATTAGTCAGTTACGGTGCCCTCACCGATTAGTGCCTTGCTCTGCCAACGCTGCTTGAGGAACGCGGTGAATGCTTGCATTTCTGCTCTCGCATAGGCAAGCTGATGGGCACGGATCTCTTGATCCCAGGTGTCGGCTTCGTACCCACAGTAGGGCATGAGACGAAATAGGATGGGGGAGGACCAATGCAGCACCAAACGCCTGACTTCAGGAACCGTTGGATGCTGGCGGTAATAAAGATCAAGCAGCTCCTCTATGCGCGCATACAGCACCCCACGGGAAGGCAGCGTCTGTGCTAATTTTAGTAGCGTTGCGCCTCTTGCCTCCCTCTCCTGTCGGCTCAGTCCCTCGCGGCTTGCCTCTTCTAATGCCTGTGTGAAAGCAGGAAACTCATCGGTCTCAAAATCCACCCAGGGGTAAGGCAACCCTTCATTGAGATGCCCTTCACACGATTGACATGTAGGTATACCCAACAAGCGAAAAACTACGACCGTTTCGAGAATCCCTTCATCGATAGGACATCCCATCGCATCCGTTATCCGCCTCGCCCAGGCTTCTGCATCCTGCCACGAGTCGGACAATTTTTCTTTTCGTGGGGCAACAACCATCAAATACTCCCTCCCTTACCCAGAGATAAAACCTGTCCCCTGACAGCGTTCACAACGCTTGAAGAATCCTCGTTTCCCCTTCCCTTTGCAGAGGGGACAACGCCGTTTCGAACCTGTTCTGATGATGTACTTTTTCCCACCACATGCTTCGCAAGTATGTTGGGTTCCTGCGATCTCAATTTCGCCCGTGCCCTGACAATCTGGACATCTTTCGTGTTTGACTATAGCCGATTCCTTTCAACAACCCCTGCCACATGCTTTTGCAAGGCCATTTCTCTATATACGACACACAAAGCAGATCTTTCAAGCTTATTATCCCTTCCCTAATAATATAACATACTTATCGTAAAACCTTTCAAGCATTTTCTTTTCCCGAAGTATACTCGGATTTCTCCAGGATCGCTATCTTTATTCAACAATGCACTACGAGAGGCCGGACAAAACAGAGGTTTCAGAAATATGATATAATGCGCGCAACGTTACCGGCTCAATATGACTCAACAACTAGAGGATCAGGGTTATTTTGTATACGTTACTCTTAGACCGGCTTTTGTATTTCAGGCCACCAGATACCGCCGACGTGACGAATATGGCGCTGAACATTGTTTTTAGCATACTCGCTTCTTTGATCGCGCTGGGCCTCGGCTTACTATTGCGCCGCTGGCTTGTCCGGCGTCTCCAGCGCACAGTGCTCGACAACTGGCTTGTCCAGACGCTGGGCGTGCTCATTATCCTTCCCCCGCTCGTGCTAGCAGCAATAGCGATTGTCAGCGTCTGGAATCTCAATCTGCTCTTCAGCACAGTCAATCAGCTTGATATAAAAGATATTAGAAGCTTTAGCATTAACTTCACTGAAACGGCCCTTCTGATAGTATTCGGTATAGGTATCGCACGCACAGTCAGAAAGCTCACCGTCCGCGGGTTGGGCGAGAATCGCATTGATATCAACATTCGCACGCTGATTGCCCGTATTTTCTATTTTATTGTCCTCATCATCGCGGCATTCTGGATTCTTACCGTCTGGCAGGTCCAACTGACTGTCCCCGTGGCCGCCATCGGCGTGCTGACCGTTGCTACCGCCGTCGCTATTCAGGATATTCTGAAAGACCTGGTTGCTGGCTTCTATATCCTGCTCGAACGCCCCTTTTACATCGGCGATCAGATTAGCATCACGAACAACGCCAATCTCTATACAGGCAAAGTCGAAGATGTCCAGTTGCGCGCGACCAAACTCCGCCTCATCAGTGGCGAGGAGGTTACTATCCCGAACTCGCTCGTTTTCGGCGGCGTCGTCACCAACAATTCTTTTTATGGCGAGCGACGCGCCGTTATCGCTATCAAGCTGCCACAAGAAGATTTTGTGCGAGAAGAAACGCCTAACCAGATTCTTCAGGTGCTTAAAGATTTTGAGGCGATTACGCCTAAACCAGAGCCAGTCGCGCTCGTCAGCGGTTATGCTAATCAACAAATCATACTCACATTGCGCTTCTGGGTTGCGAACGGCCAGCACGCGATTATCTCAGATGTGGTATATATTTTACATACACTATTGCCCGGCGCGGAGTTGACGGTCCTGGAATCTGCTGGCAATATATAAGCTACAGGGCAACCGGTAGCTCCCCGATTCATCGTGGGAGTTGCCCCTACGGAGTGCAGAAAAGAAGTCCTTTGAAGCGTTCCGTGCTCCAACGCTGTTCTACAGCTAGCTTCGCTCAGGAGCGCGGAAAAGAAGTCCTAGAATGTTCCCCGGAGGAAAGAATACACGTTGGAGATGTATAGTCCATTGTCGCACAAGCGTCGTATTGGCCTGATTGGCGGCACGTTCGATCCCATTCACTACGCTCATCTTGCCATTGCGGAGGAGGCTCGCACAACCCTTGATCTCACAGAGATGGTTTTTATCCCGGCAGGGGAACCGCCGCACAAAGTCGGGCACCCGTTGACGCCGGCACATGATCGGCTGGCGATGCTCCAGCTCGCGATAGCCTCAAATCCGCACTTCACCTACTCGCGCGTTGAGCTGGATCGCCCCGGACCATCGTATCTGGTGGATACGCTACGCATTTTGCATGCCGAGTGGGGAACAGATCTTGAGCCCTATTTTGTTATAGGTTGGGACGGGCTGGAAGAACTGCACCATTGGCACGACCCGCAGGGCATCCTGGCACAACTGACGCATCTGGTAGTCGTTAAACGTCCGGGCCATCAGGTGGATATCGAGTATAATAAACAGCTAGAGGTACGCTTGCCCGGCATTATGCAGCGCCTGCTCGTCATTACCGCGCCGCAATTGGACATCTCATCCACCGATCTACGCCACCGGGTCGCGGAGAAGCGGTCGATCAAGTATTTGCTGCCGGAAACGGTGGAACGCTATATCTATGAACATGGACTCTACCAGCCTGCTCATAGGAGGTAAAGGGCATAGCAACGATGCAACCAATACAGTTTGAATTAGGCGACCGGCTCCGTCTGCGTAAACAACATCCCTGCGGGAGCTTTGATTGGGAAGTGGTCCGCCTGGGAGCCGATATCGGCCTGTGCTGCGAAAAATGCGGTCGCAGAATTTTATTACCGCGCTCGGAGGTCGAACGCCGCACCAGGCAGCGTCTCCCACGCGTACCCAGGCCGGAGCATGATCCTCCGGCCTTCGAGGAAGAATGATACACAAGTACTGAAATGTGACCCGCCGGAACCTGTACGCCTGTCCGTTCGTAGGAGTTTACGAGTGCTAAAATCAGGCGTTACAGCATCAAAATTCAAGGAGAGATACTGCGATGGATCTAGTCAATCAAGGCGAGGGCTTTCTGACCTTGCTCAGAAAGCGAAATTTTTTGCGCCTCTGGCTGGCCCAGCTCATCTCCATGACTATTTTTAACGCGTCTAACTACGCCGTGCTGATCCTGATCGACAAAATTACCGGCTCCACGACACTGATCGGCGTCGCCATTATCTGCTTTAGCCTCCCGGCGATCCTCTTTGGCGCGCCTGCCGGCGTCTTCGTGGACCACATGAACAAGCATCGCGTCCTCTGGGCCAGCAATATGCTGCGCGCCGCCGCCACGTTCTTGTTCGTGCTCACGCTACTGGTCGATGAGCATCTCCTGCTCCCTATCTACCTGCTAACCTTTCTAATTTCATCTATCGGCCAGTTCTTCACCCCGGCGGAGGGTTCCGCCATTCCGCTACTGGTGAGCGATGAAGAATTGATGCCCGCCCTCTCGCTTTTCAATATCACATTTATGCTTTCGCAGGCCCTGGGTTACGTGCTCTTCGCTCCCATTATACTGAGCCTCCTGCCCACATTTAAAATTTTTGGCATCACCGTCGATTCGATTGTGCAACTCTACACGATTATTAGCCTGCTCTACCTGGTTTGCGCTGGACTGATTATGCTGATCCCGTCAGCCGCGTTACAAAGAGCTGAGCGGAAAAACAAAACCGGCGATATCACAGCTCAGACCCTCGGCGTGATGGATAGCGTGTGGCACGAGATGTATCAGGGATGGAGCTTTGTGCGGCGCAATAAACAGCTCTTCCTGGCAGTGATCCAGCTCTCTTTCGCAGGCGTCCTCATCCTGGTAATTGGTCAGCTAGCAACTCCCATCGTTACTCAACTGCTTAAATTACCGCCAACGGCTATGGCTTTTGTCTTTGCTCCTGCCGGCATCGGGCTAGTCGCTGGCTCGGTATTTATGCCACGCATCACCCGACGCCTGGGCCGGTCTCGCACCATCTTCAGCGGTACCATTGCCCTCACCATCTCAACGCTGCTTTTACCACTATTAACCCTGTTAACCCGTTCAATTCAGCCAGCAACCTGGAATACTAATCCGCTCCTGCTCTTCTTGATTGCCCTGTGCATGTTTGCCGCCGGAGTCGCGCTGGACTTTGTCAATATTCCTGCGCAAACCGCGATCCAGGAGTTGACGCCCGATTGGATCAAGGGCCGCGTGCTGGCGCTGCAACTGGTGCTCTACAATGCCTGCTCCATTCCGGTGATCCTGTTTATTGGGGCAACAACCGACCTCTTTGGCATTGATCGCGTCCTCTACCTGCTGTCTGCCTGCGAAATAGCCTTTGGCCTGTGGGGCCTCTACTACGAACGCAAGCATGCAGAGCGTACGCCGCCAACCGCAGAGGAAAATGCCGCAGTACAGACGGAACGCGACACGATAGCCCCAAGTTCCTCACAATCGCATTGACGGCAGGGCTCACTTACGTCTAAAATAGGAGAGAGTGGAGCAATACTACTAAAGAGCTGAGGGACATGGACTCGAACACTCAACTAATGGCGCAAATAGCACCGTATCAGCCCTGGCTGATTATCGCGGGCGTCTTTGTTCTCTTTCTGCTGCTACGCGTGACACGCAAAGGATTGCGGCGGCGCATCGATGAGATCGGCTATCGTCTGCTGCGAGAGCGCGGCCTGCTGATCTGGTTCTGGCTCAACGCTCCAGGCGTGATGCTGCACGAGCTGAGCCACGCCTTCGTGGTGTTTCTATTCTCCCCCTTTGGCTTCCGCATCACCAGCATTACGCTCTTCCGCATCAAACCGATGGTGCAGCGCGGCCCCAATGGACGCGTGATGCACAGCGGCGGACGCCAATCGCTCCAGCTCGGCGAAGTGCAATATGTGCGACCGCAGGGACGCATCATGAGCTACATTGGCGACGGCTTTAGCGGCATCGCCCCCCTTTTCGGCGGCGTCGTGGCGCTCTCCTTCCTCTACTGGGTCGCGACCGGCTATAGCCTCTGGGACTTCCCGCTCGATACAACGCATCACTACCTGCAAATCCTGCGTCCTGGCTGGCCCTGGTGGACCCTGATTTTTGCTCCCTACCTGATCCTCACCGTGACATCAGAACTCTGGCCCAGCCGCCAGGACTGGATGGGGGCGCGCTGGCTGGTCACCGGACTTGTCATCCTCTTCTGCCTGGGCATTTTTTTACTCTGGTACTTCCACCAGCTTGACCAGATGCTCGCGATTACGACGTTCATCTCCTCGCGCATCGATTTTGCTCTGCTGATACTCCTGGGGCTCGATCTGGCCTTTTTGATAGTAGCAGAAGTGCTCGTAAGGGCGGTACGACACTGACCATGCCAACCCAAAAACCTTTTCTGATTATTATTACCGGCTTCTCATGCACCGGCAAAACGACGCTCGGTAAGCGTCTGGCGCAAGAGCTGCACCTGCCTTTTATCTATAAAGATGGTATCAAGGAACTTCTGCTTGATGATCTTGGCTGGCCTGATCGCGCCTGGTCGCGCAAGCTGGGGCAGGCAACCTATTCGATCCTCTATCATCTCATTGAAGCCATGCTCACAGGCGGCTGTTCGTTGATTGTCGAGAGCAATTTCTCTCCCACGTTCAGCACCCCAGACTTTCTGGCCCTCCAACAACGCTGCAACTTCGATCCCTTTCAGATCCTCTGCTTCACGACCTCCGCTGACCTCCTGCTCCAACGCGGCAAAGAGCGCGCCGCAGCGGGCAACCGTCACCCGGGCCACTTCGACCGCTGGTATTACGAAGAGTCCGAACCCATCCCGCCCACAGGCCGAGAAGATCCCCTCCCCATCGGCGGCCCCGTCCTCGAAGTGGACACAACCGAGTTCTCCGCCATTGACTATAGGAAGATTATTGCTGTTGTGAGCGCGTTCATTGCTGAGCGTCGTTAACTGAAAAAACCTGGAGCCAACAAATCTGCGTAAGATCAGGCGGCAGAACCTGGAACGGGAATATCCAGATATTCTGCGATGCTATGGCTTACAGGAAGCGGCTCCCGATCTTCCATCATCCCCTCAATGTGCAACTTGATCGCTTGCTCCATATTCGCCTTGACCTCTTCCAGGGTCCTTCCTGTCGCAATACAGCCCGGTAAATCCGGCACATAGGCGCTATAGTTATTGCTTCCCTGCTCAATAATAATGAGGAACCGGGACATGTTCTTCTCCTCTTTAGAAAATCTTGTTGTGCTATCGAATCCTCATTTGAGCCTGTTTGAGAACACTAGCAAGTGTTTTAGGATGTACATCATCCCCTGGATGACCTGCAATGGTAACACGACCAGATTTTTCCGAATGTTTGTACTGCCGATGACTCCCTACAGTTTTCACCCAGTACCAGCCATCTGCCTCTATTAACCTGATAAGCTCCCGCACCTTCATCTACACTTCTCAACCACCTCAAGTATTCAAAGTTTACTTCTATTTTACCACAATCATCTCCTGATTTTTTCAGTGTAGCATGACAAGTTCTTCATCTATACAGATTTCGCTCCATCGCCTCAACGGCTTCTTTGGCTTCTTTCAAGCCAACCCCATAGATAGAACGGTAGATTTTGATGGCGTTAATTTTGTTGCCCGAGAGCAACGCTTCGCGGATGGCTCCGATCTCCTGCGGCCCCTCCATACCTCGCGTCAGCAGGGTGGCCGGATTGATGCCCAGGTGTATAATCAACGCCTGCATCATTACTTCCATCTGCTCTATTCTTTCCTCTAGCTGAGTTAGACGACTGTAATACTCTTCATCCATAAGTCATATGCCTTTCTGCGCTTACCGTGAGCTAAATCCCTGTTGTAGGAAGAGGAACCGTGGCCTGTTCTTCCCCCTCTTTGCGCGCATTATACTCTACTATCCCACTCAGGTAAAATCCCCTGCAAAAACGGCTTTACATCTGTATTCCCAGTGAGGCATAACCAGATAGGACCCAGGTCTGGCTCGATAGCCAGCTCGAAGCGGAAGAAGGGGCAGCAGAGTCGTTCGTAGCTGATAAAGGACATGGCGGATTGTAATATATCTGGATCATTAGGCAAGCGCAAAGCATACCCCGTTGGCAGCTTTTGCATCTCCTGGACCGCAGCAAAAACGCGCTGCATGCTCGCTTGATGAAGCGGTCGAGCATCCTGTGGGATGGCTTGCAGGTCACAGGCCAGGATAGGAGCAGCCTGCTGAGAAGTCATGGTGTTACCTCCTGTTATTGTTAATTTACCAATCAAACTTCTCAATCAAGAATGAGCGGCTATAGTGCAGCAGTACAGGGCTGCCGTGCGGGCAGACGGCTGGCGCGGCGACGTTCGCCAGGGCATTGAGTAGGGTGCGCTGTTCTCCATTGCTCAATTCGCGACCACGACGCAGGGCGGAACGACAGGCGAGGCTGATGAGCAAATGATCTTCCCAATCGATACTATCTTCGGCGGCGGTCTCCGCCAGTTCGTGCAGGTGCGCGACCAGTTGCTCCTGCCCCTCGCCGCTCGGAATCGAACGGATCAGGAAGCTGCGCCCGCCAAAACGCTCGCACTCAAGTCCCAGGCTGCGCAGCATTGGCAGGCGTTGCTCCAACAGATCGGCCTGGTGACGCTTCATCTCGATTAATACCGGCTCTAACAACATATGCGCGTCAACCGCTTCATCCGTTTGCACGCCAGTGTACATGCTACGCAGGTGCTCATAGATGATGCGCTCGTGGGCGCGGTGCTGATCAACCAGGTACAGGCTGCCATCGGGCGCTTCGGCCAGGATTACCGCCTGCTGCAACTGGGCCAGCGGGCGCAGGCTTGCGATTACTTCGGCTGATCCTGCTGCGGCAATCTCCGCCCGATAGCCCTCCGCCGATTCCGCCACATGCAAACCACGTCTACGCGGTCCCGGCAAACGGCGCTGGCTGGCAAGCACGGGACCGGGGAATTGCATCTCTTGAGGATGCGCCGGACTGCGTTCCAGCACCAGGCGTATGGCGCCGGTTAACGCGGTTGCAACAATGCTTTCCTGCGCCAGCCGCACCTCCGTTTTGGTCGGATGTACGTTTACATCAACCTCCTGCGGCGGCAACTCCAGATTAAGTACCAGCAGAGGATGTTTCCCCTTAGGCAATAATGTACGATAGCCCTGCTCTAATGCCTCCTGCAACAAACGTGAATGCACCCAGCGCCCGTTGATGAAGAGGGTGATGTATTGCCGATTGCCCTGCGCCAGGACGCGGTTGCCGATATAGCCATGTATCCTGTAACGGCCCTCTTCTCCCACGTCAATGGAGTGCAGCATTTCGTTCAAGGGCAGATGATACAGTTCTGCCAGCGTCGCCGCGAGATCGCCGCTGCCACTGGTTTGTAGCGCGATATGTTCGTCCAGGATCAGATTGAAGCGCACACCGGGATAGCCTACGGCATAACGGCGCAAGAGTTGCAGCACATGCCCGTTCTCGGTACGAGCGCCACGCATAAATTTGAGGCGGGCAGGCACATTGTAGAAAAGGTCGCAGACGGTGATGGTTGTGCCATGTGGACGCGCACGCCATCCGCGCTGCGCCACTTCTCCCCCGCGCCGCATAATCCACAGGGCCGCGTGCTCCTCGCCCATCATCTCCGTCTCAATCGCCCGGCTCAGGATGGTCGTTTCCGAGACTGTGGCGATGCTGGCTAACGCCTCGCCACGAAAACCTAGCGAGTGCAGATCAAAGAGGTCGTCAATGCTGTTGATCTTGCTGGTGGTATGGCGCACGCAGACGCGCTCTAGCTCGTCTTCTGGGATGCCATAGCCGTCATCGGTGACGCGGATCAGATGCAATCCCCCTCCACGCAGTTCGACGCGAATATCACGCGCGCCTGCGTCCAGCGCATTCTCAACCAGCTCTTTGACTACCGAAGCTGGACGCTCGATGACTTCACCGGCGGCAATCCGTTCCGCTACATCCGGCGGCAGCGCATGCAATGGTGCGCGCCGTACAGGCATGCTTTGTGGTCTCTCGTGGCTATATATCTGGCTCATCTATGCAGCTTGCTTCTTTTCTTCTGTAATAAAAACAACAGGTTCAAGGCATCAAGCGGGGTAATCGCACATACGTCAATCGCGGCTAAATCCGGTTCCGTGCCGTTAGCGTGTTCCAGGGAAGCCGCAACCTGCCGCGCCTCTTCACTCTGCCACTCATAGCGTTCATGCTGCTCAGCCACCAGCGCGCCATTGCGCTTGAGAGCAGAGGCGGCATACTGCTCAACGCTCAATTCCTGTCCCATATGCGCGAAGATATTGGGAATACTGCTTTGCCCGCTCTCCAACTGCTTTAATACGACTTCGGCTCGCTGAACGATGTCAGGCGGCATACCCGCCAGCTTAGCCACATGCACGCCATAACTGCGCCCGATACATCCCGGCATAACGCGATGCAGGAAGACGATGCTGCCCTGCTCGTCGGTGCTAATCGCCATTGTGCAGACGCGCAAATGCGGCAGTTCGTCTGCCATCATCGATAGCTCATGGTAATGGGTGGCGAAGAGCGTGCGCGCCATCGTTTGATTATGCAAATGTTCGACCACGGCGCGCGCTATCGCCAATCCATCGTAGGTGCTGGTGCCGCGCCCAATCTCGTCGAGGATGATCAAGCTGTGGCGTGTGGCGAGATGCAGGATGGTGGCTGTCTCTTCCATCTCGACCATGAAGGTGCTTTTGCCTGAAGCAATGTCATCTTCCGCTCCTACGCGCGTGAAAATGCGATCTACGAGGCCGATCCGCGCCTGGCGCGCTGGCACGAAGCTACCAATTTGCGCCAATAAGGTGATGAGTGCGACCTGGCGCAAATAGGTTGACTTACCCGCCATATTTGGTCCGGTGAGCAGCAGAATGCGCGCACCCTCATCAGCTTCGAGCGCGGTATCGTTAGGGATAAACACATCGCCGTCCAGGGCGTATTCAACGACCGGGTGTCGCCCTCCTACGATCTCCAACCCATGCCCATGCTCCAGTACGGGCCGTACATATCCCTGATGGGCTGCGACCTCCGCAAAGCTGAGCAAGACATCAACCATAGCCACAGCCTTCGCGGTGGCGATAAGTTGCGGATAGAACACGCTGATCTGACGCAACAGATCGGCGTAAATGCTGCGCTCCATCTCTTCAATCCGCTCGACCGCGCTGAGAATGCGCGCCTCGTGTTCCTTCAGTTCAGGTGTGATAAAACGCTCCCCGTTTACAAGCGTCTGCTTGCGCATATAGTCGGACGGCACATTTTTGGCGTTGGCTTTGCTGACTTCAATGTAATAGCCAAAAACTTTGTTAAAGCCGACTTTGAGCGATTTAATGCCGGTCCGCACGCGTTCGCGCCCCTCCAACGAGACCATCCAGCGCCGCGAATCGCGAATGGAGGCAAAGAGCTCATCCAGCTCGCTATGGAAGCCTGGACGGATCATACGCCCATCATCGCCCTCGTCGTCTTCCTCTCCGGCCCGCATCAAAGCGCGGTCCACCAGCTCTATCACCTGCGGACAGGGATCGAGTTCATCCACAAGCGATTGTAAAAGAGGAGCCTCGCAACTGGAGAGCAGGCTGCGCAGAGTGGGAATAACCTCTAAGTAGTCGCGCAAACCAATTACCTCATTGCGTACCGCGCTCCCATAGCGCACGCGCCCGGCGATGCGCTCCATATCGCCTAGCGCCTGCAAATGCAAGGTCAGGCGGCTGCGTAAGGCAGGACTTTCATAAAACTCTTCGACGCTTGCCAGGCGTGCATCGAGCTGGCTCAGATCTAGTAACGGCTGCGTGATAGTGCGGCGCATCTGACGCGCGCCCATCGGCGTGACCGTCCGGTCTAATACGCTCAACAGGCTGCCCATCGACGTACCACTACGCGAACCCTGCAATAGCTCAAGGTTACGCTGTGTGTGGGCATCCAGCACCATATAGCTGGTGGTGCGATACGAGCGCAGAGCAGTTAGCACGGCGAGCAGCGCGCTATTCATCTTCTCCAGATAAGCGATGATGGCTCCCGCTGCCGCAATGGCCTGGGGAGCCTGCGCGCATCCATACGCCTCTAGCGACTGCACGCCAAAATGGCGGCAGAGACGCGCCTGAGCCGCTTCCTGCTGGAAGAAATAGGAAGGGCAATAAGTGACGGTAACATCCTTATTGTATTTCCATTTGACATCTTCGGGTGTAATGCTATACTTCTGCTCAAGGGGAAGCGGCGGGGAGCCTGGGGCTTGCTCGACCCGCTTGATGGTACTGAAATTCGCAGGAAACTGGTACGCCTCCTGCCTGCTTCCCTCGACCAGCAGGCATTCGACCGGGGCGATACGCTGAAGCTCGGCATCAAGAGCGACCGGCAGTTCATCGGGGGAAAACCAGGTGACGGTAAATTCGCCGGTGCTCACATCCACCGCCGCCAGCCCGCTCTGCATCCGCCCGGAAGCAATCGCGACTAAATAATTGTTCTGGCGAGCAGGTAAAAGATTGGGCTCGGAGAGCGTGCCCGCCGTCAAGATGCGCGTCACGGCCCGATCAACGACGCCGCGCCCAACTTCGCCCACCTGTTCGCAAACCGCTATTTTGTACCCGCGCCTGATCAGCTTACCCACATAATTATCCAGGGCATGCAAAGGTATGCCGGCCAACGGTACTCGCTCGTCCCCGTAAGCACGATTGGTCAGGACGATCTGCAGCTCGCGGGCCGCGATAACTGCGTCATTGTCAAAGGTCTCATAGAAGTCGCCGACCTGGTACATCAGGATGGCATCAGGATACTGGCTCTTGATCTGCAAATACTGTTTGCGCGCCGGTGTGGGCATCTATTTTTACCTCTACCTACTCTCTATCTGCCTGTCCTGTTATGGAACACATGTACATTACATTATTCTCTCCATATTGTCAAAAGGTGGTACCGCCAGTACCTCTAGAGAAATTTCAGCCACTTCTTCCGTTGCTAACACTCCCATGTATTCTTGCCGTAGATAGCTTCGCCCCATTTTTGCCACCATTTACCCTTGCTTTTTTGACTCAAAGTAATATATAGTATCTTGTAGTTATTCTTAGTTCTTTTAGTAATGCATAGTATTTCCTGGCACGAAAGGACAGGGGATTATGGAACATCTTATGACTTCAGAGGAAGTGGCGGAGATCCTGCACGTTGATCCGGTAACAATTCGCCGTCTGGTCAACAAGGGCGAACTCTCCGCCTATCGCATCGGCGCCGACTACCGTTTCTCGCCATCCGATCTGCAGAGCTATCTCCAGCGACAGCGCGTCTCCGCTCATGCAGAAAGCGGACCAGAAGCCGTCCCTGGCGCGCAACGCGGTCAGCTTGCTCAATTTTTAGGAAAAGTTCTCCAGGGAAAACAGCCAACAGGGGATCGCGGGGATCGCGACCGCTTTGATCGTTTTACAAGACGAGCTCGTAATGTGCTGAATCTAGCCCAGGAGGAAGCGCAAATGTTGCAGCACAATTATATCGGCACAGAGCATCTCCTCCTGGGCCTGATTCGCGAGGGTGGGGGGGTTGCCGCTAAGGTACTTACTAACCTCGGTGTCGAGTTGCAGCCGGTGCAACGAGGCGTTGAAGCAATTACTGGACGCGGTCAGCGTGGTGAATCCGGTCAAGTAGGACTCACGCCACGCGCGAAAAAAGTAATCGAGTTGGCAGTGGATGAAGCGCGCAGCTTCGACCATCACTTTATTGGTACAGAGCATCTTCTCCTGGGTTTAGTCCGCGAAGGTGAAGGAATAGCGGCCAAAATTATCGAGAGCATGGGCATCCCGCTGGCACAGGTGCGGGCAGAAGTTACGAAGGTGATTGGTCAACTCAAACAGGAAGAGGTTTCTGCCTCTCCTCCAGTGCCAGAGGAGGCCACGAAGCTGCTCAGCGAAGAAGAACAGGGTCAGAGCTGCTCCCGTTGTGGAGCTTGCTCTCCAAAATACTTCCGCCACTGCTTCAATTGCGGCAATCCTTTCCCGCGCGAAGAATCCCATCATGGCGAGGAAGCGTAACATCTCTCAATGCCGCATCTCGCACCGTTGTTCCCCGCGAGGTGCGGCATATCTTGCGAAATAAAACACTCCCTTGCTGGGCACAATCACATTTTTCACCAATAGAACAAGTTTCTAACGATTACATCTTTGCCAAATCAACTAAGTAAAGATCACAAAATATACAATTTACAAATGCATGTTTCATCGTCTATACTAACTGGCAAAGCATATTTATAACCGTATCTCAGCAATACGCACCTCGCAATGCATGGCTTTCTTAGTCGGGCCTACCATCCATCAAGCTCCGTCGTTCCTCTTAGAGCAATCCGGTTTAGCCAGCAGAGAGCATACTCTCACCTATCGGTAAACGCCTGCTTAGCAGGTAGAGTAAGGAGCAAATCCATGCCTGTGACACTCGATATGAATAGCTTGCGCCAGGCAATTGAGCGGCGCGATGCAAATATGCTCATCAGCTTATATGCTGACGATGCGCAATTGCAGGTCATCGACCATCGACATCCGCCCAGCTCTCCGCTCATATTGCGCGGAAAACAAGCTATTTCAGACTTCTTGACCGATCTCTGCAGCCGTGATGTCACCCATCACGTCATCGATGAAGTGATCGGCAGAGACCGCCTCTCGTTCAATGAAGCCTGCCAATATCCCACCGGAGAGAAGGTACTTTCAGCGTCCGTGCTTGATCTCCAGAATGGACAGATTGTACGGCAGACCATGATCCAAGCCTGGGATGAATCAAAGGAGGGGTGATGAGCCCTTCGTCGAGCTTGATTTTCAAGGCGGCAAAGTTTACGGCAAGTAGTTTTATGGCGGTTGGGGACGATACCCTGTCCCCAACCAGCAGACGCTATAGCCCGACTCCGGCAAGATACCAGACCATACCCATACCGCGACCATTGAATTGACCAGGGGCCATATCACCGACGTAGGTATAGAGCGGATGACCGTCGTACTCGACCTGGTTGCCGTTGGCGGTCATAAACACGCTCAGCTTCTTGGGCAGCGGCATTGAGCTGGTCAGCATCATTCCATTAGCCATCAGCGGGGGCCAGACCTTCGCGCAGGCGCCCGTACAGGTAGAATTCGGAGCCGGATCGCTCATCCGGTAGTAAATAGAAAAGCCTTTCGCAGTGGTAAGAACCATGACGCTCCTACCGTTCAGCATCACATGCCCTACATGGATGAAAGCATCCATATTGTTATTATTGCCCATCGTTGTCGTCGTGGGCGTCGCCATTGGTGCGGTCGTCGGCGTTGCGCCCATCATTTGATTGCCGCCCATCGTGGCCGTCGGGCTAGCCGCCCCCATCTTGTTCCCCATCGAGGCATTGGTATTACCCGTATTGCTTCCCGCGTTGCTCCCGCAGGCAACGGCGAAGATGGTCAGTAGCAAGCAGGTCACGATTAACCAGGAACGTCGCAGAGTTGTCATGTGCAGTACCTCCTCTAAAAATCACAGCTTGTTAGCCAGATCGCCAGCATTATTCGCGATCTTATCACTTTCCCTAGTACATTTCCGCTTGACATTCTTGCATATGATGTGTATCTTGTTCCTCAAAGGATGCGGCGAGAGCGTATGACTACCTCGACCCGATTGAGGGTACTGAAATGATGTCATCACAGCTCAACGAGCAACGCTTATATTCATTGCGTTTCACCGCTCTACGATACACACGCCCATTATTTACAGCACTTACAAAAGAGGACCTATTTCCTCTTTTGAAATCGAGATTACCTCTTTTCATCACCATCAATACCTGCAATAATGTCCCTGTTGATAACAAGACAAAAAGGAGCCATCACTATGGAAGTAACCAATGATCCACAGAAGATTGGACAGGCGCTCAACTGGATCATTTCTCTGCTTAACCGTCACCACGTCCCTTACCAGATCGTCGGCGGCCTGGCCGCTAAAGCCTATGGGGCAACGCGTCCTCTGGTCGATATCGATATCTACGTGCCTATGGAGCAGGCGCAGGCGGCAATAGAGGAGATGAAGCCGTATGTTGTACGCGAGCCCTTGCCGCACAAAAGCGATTCCTGGGACCTTATCTACATGGCCCTTGAGTATGACAATATCTGGATCGAACTCGGCGATACCACCACCAACCCGAGCTTCTACAACCGCCGCGACCAGCGCTGGGAGCCACAGATCATAGATTTCGCACGCTCCAATACCATCAATTTGTATGGTACTGAAGTCCATATCATGCCAAAGGATGAACTGATCAGCTACAAAGCCATGCTTGACCGTCCGGTGGATCATCAGGATTTACTTGAGATAGCAGGAGATAAAATAGTATGATCGATCTTGACGCCCCTATCACAGAAGTGACCGTCTATGCCGACCGCGCCCTCGTCACACGCAAGGGGAGCATCCACCTGGAAGCTGGCGAGCATGAGCTGCGGATCAACGATCTTCCCCAGTTCATCCGCGATTCGCTGCGCAGCTCCGGTCAGGGTCCGCAGAATACGCGTATCCTCAACGTTGATATCGCTACTGCCTTCTATAGCCGTCCCCCGGAGGCTGACATCTCCCGGCTGCAGCGCGAACTGGAAAAGCTTCAGCAGCAACAGCAATTGCTCAAAGCGCGCCAGGATTCGCTCAACGACCATCGTCAATGGCTACGGGCGCTCGGCGAACAATCGCGCGACTTTGCCAAAGGTCTTGCGCAAGGACAGATGAAGCCGCAGGATTGCGCCGATTTCTTTAGCTTTATGACCAATCAGGCGTTGCAGGATGCCGAAGCCGCGCAAAACCTGGAAATCCAGCTCAAACAGGTACAACTGGAGATCGAAGCCAAAAAGCGCGAACTCGCCCAAAAGCAGGGCCGTGCAAACCCGGACCGCCTTGCTGCCATCGTCACCGTCGCGCTGGCGGAAGCTGGCGATTTCACGCTGGAGATCTCCTACCTGGTGATGGACGCCTCCTGGCATCCGCAATACGACGTGCGCGTGCAGATGAACGACGAACACAGCGCCGGCGAGGTTGAACTGACATATGTCGGCGTAGTCCAGCAGTACACCGGTGAAGCGTGGGAACAGGTCAACCTCTCGCTCTCCACCGCACGTCCCAGCCTGGCAGCGGTCCTGCCGGAACTGAACCCCTGGTATCTTCAGGTGTATACGCCACCCCCGCCACAGCCCTTGTATGGAGCAGCGCCAGCCAGTGCGCCAATGCCAGCCAGAATGGCAAGAGCGTCTATCAGCGCACCCGCTCCTATGCAAGCGCAGGCGTTAGACCAGGCAGAGGCGGAATACGAGCCTGTGGAGGCGAGCATAGAAACCGCGACAGTCGAACGCTCGGGGACCGCGCTGGTTTTCCGCGTGGGTCGCTCGGTCGATATCCCCTCGGACAACTCGCCCCACAAAACCACGATTGCGCGCGACAACCTGCCCTGTGAATTCGATTACGTCAGCGCGCCCGTTACCGAAGAGCACACGCACCTGCGCGCCACCATCACCAACACGACAGAACGCGTGCTGCTCAAGGGCGATGCCAGCATCTTCCTGAGCGGCGAATACGTCGGCACCACTCAGGTGAAAATGACCGCGCCCGGCGAAAAGTTCAAAATCTTCCTGGGCATTGACGACGATATCAAGGTCAAACGCGAGCTGATCGAGCGTGCGGTGGACAAGGGGAACCTGCTGCAAAGCGATATTCGCCGCATCACATACGCGTATCGCATCACCGTCCACAACTACGCAGCCCATCCCCGGCGCGTCGTCATCCGCGACCACCTCCCCGTCTCCCAGCACGAACGCGTCAAAGTCAAAGTCCAGAACATCCAACCCGCGCCCGCCAAACGGACCGGCCTGGAACTACTCACCTGGCGCTTTACCTTACCACCCGACGCCGAACAAAAAATCGAATACCGCTTCGTGGTGGAGCACCCACAAGGGATGAAGGTGATTGGGCTACCGTAGGGGCAGGTCTCGCACCTGCCCTCGCTGCTCGCCCTGCATCTTTCTCTCAAATGTCACCAATGATAGCTTGTGATATCAAGTGGCAAGAACGCGCCCGTAATGAGCCTTGAGGATGAAAAGCAAGAGCTGTTGGCACGTCATTACCAAAATTGAGGGTTTGTAGAAGTAAGCCAGAGGTTAGATCCCATAAAAATATTCTTCCCTGCGTTGCTAGTGCTAACCTCTCTTGCTCAAGGTCAAAGGCAGCTTCATGAGCAGGACAGAAAATAGTCCAGAGAACCTCCTGGCTTGGGCCATTGATCAAAAATGTGCTTTGGGAGGTTGCAAGAATGACGTGTTCATCCGTGATGGGAAAAATATTTCTGATAGAATCGGGCAACAATCCTTGCTCGTGCATTGTTTGACTCCGCTCTAAACGAATGTGACCACGCAAACCCAACAAGATTGGGCGACGACGTTCTATAATACATATTTTTATTGTTTCAAAGAGCGTACAACGAGCGTATATCCATAGTCATCTCCATTTTTAAGATAGTAATTCTCTATGTACAGAATAGCTTTATCTCTACTCAAGGAGAGATCTTCCTGAGAGAATGGATTCTTGGAGCTAAAATACCAGTTATCCAGAGTAGGACGGATATGTTCGTTACGAATTTCATATACATCTCCTCCAAGAATAACATACTCGTTTGCTGCATAAAACTTTACTACAGCGATTGCAGCTTCGTATTTCCAGGCAATTTCGGCACTTCCTATGTAATCAAGCAAGTAAGCATCCTCCATCAGTCCTTTAGGGAAATGTTGTGGAAGCCTGTTTCGCATCATCATCTCTTCCTCTTCTACAACATCGAGCATATACACATATTCGCTATCGAGCAAATGGTCCTTTTTAAGAAACGAAAGTGCTTTCTCTGCACTTTTTTGCACTAATGTATTCCAATATGTAGCACTTCCTTATAATGAGCCTAAGATTTCGGGCAAAATATGATCGACTCGTAAGGTGTAAACAACATCATGGAAAAGAAAACGCGCAAGCAGTACAGCGCAGAGTTTAAGGCCAAAATAGTCAAGGAAATGCTGAAAGAAGAAAAAACGGTTGGACAATTAGCCGCAGAATACGGAGTGCATACGAATATGCTGTATCGTTGGCGGGATCAGGCGCTGGCCGGCTTGCCGAGCCTCTTTAGTGACCAGGCTGGACAGGAGTTAGCTGAAAAAGAGGCCGAGTGGCAAAAAGAACGAGAAGCCTTGTATGCCGAAATTGGGCGATTAACCACGCAAATGACGTGGTTGGAAAAAAAATCTCGTGCAATCTTTAAGTAGAAACGAGAGGCGCGAACTGATTGACTGGGAAAACCGGGAACTGCCAGTGAAAACACAGGCGCACCTGTTGAGTCTCAATCGTTCCGGGCTCTACTATCAACCAGTCCCTCCATCGCCGCAAGAGGTGGCATTCAAGCACCGCATTGATGCGATCTATACCGAGCACCCGTATTATGGGTATCGGAAGATCGCCGCACAATTGCATCGCGAGGGGCATGGCATCAATCAAAAGACGGTGGCACAGTATATGCGCGAAATGGGGCTCATTGCCATTTATCCAGGCCCGAATTTGAGCAAGCGGGCGCATCAGGCAGCGGTGTATCCCTATCTGCTCAAAAACGTGACGGCGAACATGCCTAATCATATTTGGGGCATCGATATCACTTACATTCGCTTGAGAGGCGGGTGGATGTACTTGGTCGCCATTCTGGATTGGTACTCAAGATATATTGTGAGTTGGGAATTGGAGCAGAATATGCAGATCGAGTTTGTGATCGAAGCGATGCAGCAGGCGTTGGCGCAAGCCACGCCGCAGATCTGCAACAGTGATCAAGGCAGTCACTTTACCAGCTCGCAGTATACCCAATTGCTCCTGGCGCATGATATTCGGATCAGCATGGACAGCAAAGGTCGAGCTCTTGACAACATTTTTACGGAAAGATTGTGGCGTACGATCAAATATGAGGAGGTCTATCTCAAAGATTACGCCAATCCTCGTGAAGCACGCGAAGAGCTACGAGCTTACTTACGTTTTTATAACGAGCGCCGTCTTCACCAGGCGCTCGACTATTGCACACCAGCAGCAGTTTACTTTGCCGGATCAAGAAAGGAGCTTACACCTTAGCAACAGCGATTTTGGTGTCTTGACAATCTGGGTCAGTATAAGTGTCAAATGTAAAGTCAAATATGTTATACTGTCGCCAAGCATAATAGGATAATCAAGCTGCCTAAAATACTAGTTCAGTTATTAAGAATAGAAAGCTATATATGAAAGTAGAGGGTTTGAGCTGTATGATCGACTTTAGAACTTTTGAAACACTTGAAGGGAAAAAGCCTGACTGTCTCCTTGATCGGCATCCAGATGGAAAATACCTGGCAATGCAAGTATCGACTAAAGATGCCTATCTTGCCGCGATTTGGAATAATGAAACCAAACGCCTGGCTTGGTCGCCAGTGGACGCTCATGCACTTGCATGGCTGCGACAGGGAACACAGATTGCAGCACTCCAAAATCCCCAAGTTTCTGAAGATTTTCAATTTGCCATTTATTCCTGGCCGCAAGGCTCCCTCCTTCAGCACTGTCCGCTGCGTTTTCCGATGGGTTATTTGTTTGATCTCGTTATTTCTCCGACAAGTGATCTGGCTGTGTGCCAATGGACGGACCAATGTGAGTTTGGCTATGAGTTTGTCGCTATTCATGAGAACAATATCACTCACCTCGTCCAAAACAGTTATTTCAATGGAAAAACTAACTATTCCACACGACCGGTATTTAGCTCTGATGGGCTTCTCTGGGTCTGTGCCTATCAAGAAAACACTGATTGGTGGGAAAATGAGGATAGTCATGAGCATGATGGTCACTCAACAGGAAAGGCTAAAAAAGAAATTGGCGCAATAGTAGTGTTTCATCAAACACAGATGCTAGGTGAAATACCTCTTAGTCTTACCATCCCTCCAGGTTATCAGCCGCCAAATGTAAGTGCTCCTGGTTTCTTTTCTCAGGAAACAAAAGCATCTAGCTCTTTTCCAGAGGAAAGTGAGTATATCACTGATCCTGTGTTCCTTGATCCACAACGTATTATGATCCGCCTTCCTTCGGGCGAATCACAGGTGCATGACCTTTCAGGATTTTGGGGCAAGAGAATATCATGATGGATGGAGATGCTGTTTTATCCATGAATTCAGGTCACATTTTCCTAGAATTCGTTCAAGAAGTGTATTAGGTAACAGCCTCTGAAGATACATTTTGAAAATATCATTTTAATGCTCTTCAGAAGGCTGTTAACTTTTGTATCTCACACTGTTCGCAGATAAGATGTTAGGCCGCTATATATTCCACCATAATGATGGTCTGAAAGATCTTGGTAGGAGATCTAAATTTGTTTCTCCCACACTAAAATAACCTAACATGATGTCTGTGCATATTTCACAGGCTTGGCGACTAGTACCTAACGCAAGAAGCCCAAGTTTGTTTCGTTCTGCGTATCTCACAATATTGATTTCTGCATGTTCAGTTCCATCGATGAAGTCATGTCCGAAGAGACCTGCACCTGCTTCTATCATTGATTTCACCTCGTTTCCTGGATTGGCATTCGTACTGACTACTGTTATGACATTACCATCTTGGTCCTGTAAAGCTCCGACTCCTACTGTTAGGTTACGATGTCTCGCCGGGTCGATAAGATTTTGTAAGGCCGTGGCCTCTTTTTGAGCATCCTGCGCTAATTCTCGATTAGCTCCTGAAGCATCTCCCCCACCAACCGCATCCCCCGCCGGATCACTCGCCAGAATATCGGGCTTAGTGAGGTTATCATCTATGGTTTCTGAATCATCACTCCCTCCCCCAAAACAGGGATGAAGCAGACCTGTCGTCACACACGACTGCGCTTGAAACGCCGTATCCACCAGCATATGGACCGTCTGGGGAGGCGTAAAGATGGTGATATTGATACAGCCAGAAAAGCACGTTAGCAGGTTGGAAGAGGTGCTTCCGGTCTGCACAGACAGCACAGCCGACGGCCCTTTGACAGCCGTATTCACCACGCAGGTGGAACCCACTTGACACGGGTTGAACCCAGCTTTATTCATGACACAGGCCAGATCGCAGGTCGAGCCTCCTCCAGAGCGTACAGGGGGCAAATGCTTCAGATCATCGCAGATAGGGCCGCACGGCAGCGTCGGACCCCCTCCCCCTCCAGCCGTTTGGGCAAACATCCGTCCCGTTGGATCAACGAACGTCTCGGGGTTGCCTCCCACATACTCGTAGGGGTCCATCCCTGCCCCGTTGCCCTGCACCGTATCCGCACTGATGAACCGCCCCACCACCGGGTCGTAATAGCGTGCGTTGTAGTAGTCTAACCCCGTGGCATCGACGTATTGCCCCGTGAAGCCCTTGTTGGTGCCCATCGACCCCTGACTGTAACGACTGGTGCCATAGGGGCCGTAGAGCTGGTTGCCCTGCACCGCGGCGCTCCCTGCCACCGCGTTGAAGGTGGTGAGGACGCTACCCAGCGCATCAGTCAAGAAAAATTGCGTCGTGCTGCCCTGCAACTCGCCGATGAGCCGCCCACCTAAGGGATAATAGTACGTGCTGCTCTGTGGGCTGCCAGAACTGCTGTAGACGTGCTCTTCCAGTCCGAAGGCGTAGACCGTGATCGTCGTGCCACTGCCAGTCGTGCTGCGCCGCAGGGTGCGGTTGCCTCCCATGTCGTAGGCATACCACTCCTGGCTACTCGCTCCTGCATTCCACTGCACGAGCTGGTCGAGCTGGTCGTAGGAGAGCGTGGCCGTGCTGCCGTTGTACGTCCGGCTCGTCACGTTGCCGAAGGCGTCGTTGCTGCTGGTATAGACCGCGCCGCTCAGGTTGCTGCAACTGGTCCCCGTTGGGTAGAGTCCGGTCAACTGGTGCGGATGGCTGCTGTTGCAGTACAGGTACTGATAGGTACTGCCCGTGCCGTTGACCGGTCCCTGCCAGAGCTGGCCCAGGTGGGTGTAAGCGTAGCTCGTACTGTAGGCTGCTCCACTCAGACTGTTGGAAAGCGTCCCACTGCCACAGGTGCCATTGCCTGGCGCTGGCTGCGTCCCCGAGTTGCCTGCCCACACCATCCGATTCTGCTCATCATAGCAGAAATTCTGCGTCTCGCTCCCGCCCGAACCGCTTTGCCCCGGAACGGCAGCGAGTGTCGTGCTGATGCTGGCGACGTTGCCTAACGGGTCATAGCTGCGGCTCTGGCTAAAGATCGTGCCGCTGCCTCCGCTACCACTTTGCCAGGTGGCGCTGGCGCTGGCCGGACGCAGGTTGCCATCGTAAGTGAAGTGATCGTTCGCCAGTGCGGTGCCGGTGGTGGTCTGGAAGTTGATGTCGCTGACATCGCCCTGCGCATCATAGCCCAACGTTGCCAGGTTGGCGGTTCCCGTCGTGTTGTTCGAGAGGCCCGTGAGCAGACCAGTCGTGCTATTGTAGGCTTGCGAGAAGGTGTAGCCTGCTTGCCCGCCTACCGTGGTTTGCGTCGTGGTCAGTTGATTGGCGTCGTTGTACGCGAGGTTCATCTGATACGTCGGGAGTGCGGTCGTGACGTTCCAACTGCCGGGCACGCCCAGTTGCAGCGTCGCGCTGATGGGCCGACCACGCTGGTCGTGCTGCGCCTGCTGGGTGGTGGTGGTAGCAGAGCCATCCGGGTAGTAGGCGGTGGCGATACTACGCGTCATCTGCCCGATGGAGAAATCACTGCTGCCGGAGATTCCCATCGTGGTGACATCATAGGCATATTGCATCAGCGGATGCGCGCTACTGCTACAGCCACCATAGCCGTTGGTGGTGGGAGCGGCATCCTGGATGCATCCCACGCGCCCAAGTTGATCGTAGCTCATGCCCAGCGTGCGTGTGCCCGAGACATCGGTGAGTGTGCGTCCATCGGCGTCGTAGGTGTAGCTATGATTGCCCTTATCAGGATCGGTCGAGCTGGTCATGCAACCCAGGTCGTCATAGGTCGCGGTCGCCGTGACGCTGGTGATGGTCTGGCCTGCTTGCGGCGTCAGATCGGTCATGGTCACGCTGGTCGGCTCTCCCAGCGCGTTGTACTGGATCTGCTTCTGCGCCGTGATATTGCTGTCGGTCGAGTCCGGCGAACTGTACCACTGCACATAGCGCGTGCGGCCCAACATATCGTCAAAGCTGACCACCATGTGGCTGTTGGCATCTTCCACCGCCGTCCAGTGATACCAGTTGTTGTCCGGTCCCGCCACCTGGCCGAAGCCATAGCCATAACAGAGGGTCACTGTCCAGCCACTACAGAGAATGCCCGGTTCGGCTAATGATTCGACGAGCGGGTCCTGTACTCGCACCAGCCGGCCCAGCGGGTCGAGAATGGTCGTCGTACCGCCTGGGGAAGCGCCGGTGTCGTCGAATGTGCAACTTTACATGGTGACGTGCGATATTTCACAAATCGCTTCTCTCATGCATCTATATAACTGAGACAAATAAATACGAAAAGAGGGAGATTAAAATGCTCTTTCATCTCATGCCAGCTCGTTGTAGCATTGATCCATTTGCTCTGAGAAATCTCTCGCATGTTTTTTTCGTTTGTGCGGGTCTTCTTTTTGTGTTCACAGCAATCATGCTTTTTTTCCTTTTGCGGCGGTCGATCAGAAGAACGCTATATCACTGGCTCTTTGTTGGCATAACGTTTGTAGGAAGCCTCTGTGCATGTTTTTTGGCAATCAGGACAAACCATGATCTGATCGTCTGTAGTTTTGGGGCAACCGATTCTTTCTCAACTTTCCAAACACTTTCTATACTCGCCGGTAGCATCACCTTCCTCTTGCTCGTTTTGGGTATCAGGATAATTGTTTTGAACGTACAAAGAGGAAAATATCTAGCGCAGTAGACCAGAGAGAAGTGTCATTGATACCATAACCTCTCCGAAATGTGCTTTTATGCGTCATGAGCCAAAACTGGCGAAGGATATGGCTCTTGTCCCGAACTGGACAAGAGCCATTTTATATGGGAGACGGCTTTTTGCTCAATCAAGCTATCAAGGGCCTTGAGGCACATTTTATAACAACAATCATGGCGGAAAAACCCCAGAAATTAAGTCAAAGGACATCCCCATTCGAGCATATCTCCGGTATGCGCATCAAAAATCTCATAGCCCGTGAGCGTTGTGCGATTTGCTGGCCCTGAGATCGGCGATTTGACGTTCGTCGCATAAAATGGCCCCTCCATATTCACCACGAATACCATCTTTGTGGCCGTGTATGCCCCTGATTCGGCTCCTTGGTTATCTGCCTGTTGAGGGGTCATTAACCGGATACTGAGAATTTTTAGTGTGTGTCCTGGAACGACATGACCCCCCCATAAAGCCGTGAGCAAGTATATACACGCGCACATCTTGGGTACTGAAAGCGACCACTGATGGGTCCTTTTGAGCTGCAAAAGCAGGAGACGGAACAAGCCCATGAGCTGGACGCATTGGGGCTAGTGTTTGGTACAATACCGGTGGTCCAGGAAGATGAGTGGCTCCTGCTTGTGAGGTGAATAAAGTCATACCGAATAAAACGCAGGCAACCAGTCCGACAGCTGGCAAAAGTAACAAACGTGTGATGCGCATCGTCTCTATCCTTTCTTTATCGCAAAGTCAAAGCATTCTTCTCAGGAACATAACGAACAAAACAAGTATCAACAAGGATTATTTCCCGTTGTTGGCAACGTACAGGTGTAAAAATCTCCTCCAGAGAAATTTCGAGGATCGCTGCCCTTAACCCAGCCAGACCAGGGTGGATTGATATTTGGGCACCCATTCAGACACGGATCTAATGTCCCATCAGCCCCCTCCACAGACCAGACACCATTTGTATCTCTCCATTCGCTATCCGTAAAGTGTGCTGTAGGGGTATTCACTCCTGATAATCCCACAAGCTCCTGTCCCTGCAAGATTTCAGTTGGGTTCATAGTCTGACCAGTAGATACGCCACTGAGACTAGTAGCTGCTCCAAAAACGTTAATATCCCATGTTGAAGAACCGTTCGAAAAAATGCCGACATTAACTACGTTACCGTAATCTCCGCCTAACAAATTTGCAGAATCATGCTCATGATATCCACCACATGAACACGGTCGCACGTCAGCCCAGAAAAAATATTCTTGGGCACCGTTACTCGATCCTCCAGCAGCATAGCCGGCTTCTACCCAACAGTTGTCGACTTGGTTGGCACAATCCCCCGAACTGATATTAGGCTGGTCTACCCACATCTCATTAGTAACAAAACCGTCGCCTTGAGCCATAGGGTTCACAGTGATAGTTACAGCTCCTCCGGTTATTGCTCCTGGAAACGTCCAGAGATCTCTACCATAACAGTGGGCCAAACAGTTATATGAGGTCGTTGCAGGAACAAACTGTGTCGTGGTTGCAGCATTTGCTGTTTGTATTCTCATTGTACTAAAGGCAATCAAGCAGGACAGGGAAACTACAGCTATCAGGAGCCGCATTTCCAAGATAAGCGAGTATCTTTGAATTTCTGCTTGCTTCGAGTGGGTCCTTCCAATCATGAACACCATTCCTTCTCTTTCTTACAAAGGGTGATTCAAAAATGCTTTTATAGGTTACTGATGGTAATATGCATTGCTCTATGGACCGTTTCGCAATGCATTTTGGGCAAATTGTACATTTCGTGATGAAGTTGGTTGTTCTGACATCATTATCCTGATGAACGTGTTTCCTACTGCTAGGAAGAAATATCATCACAGTTTATGTAGCAATTGGAATATAACAATTGTATCTGCATTACTCGATAAGGGGAGGTACAAAACGATCAGTTTCCAGAGTAGAAATGGCCTCGTTTCAAGTCATATTTGCCCCGAAACGAGGCCATTTTTGGTTTGATTAACGAACCAATTACTCATTGAGGAGTGTAAGCTTATCATTCAGGGATAGGAAGCAAGACGTAACCACGTTGTGCTACTTGCTCGATAGTTATTCCCAATGGAAGCAATTGACTACGAATTTTCCTGATCAACTTTGCTAAACTGTCCTTGCTATCTACGCTAGCATTCTCTCCGTAAACAGTGGTGAGTAGTTCTTCCTCTGCTATGACGTTACCTGCGAGAAGGAGACGAAGGGCCTGATAACGCATCGGTGAAAATTTCACTACGCGTTGATCAATGATCACCACCCGTTGTTCATCATTATATGAGAGATGATGCATTCCAATAGCAAGTCCATTAATCAGTTCTGAAGACATAGAACTCCTTCTTTTCTTCCCATATTTTTTCATACCGGAAATGAGAACACTATTATTAGCATGAAACATGCTACGCATCGTTCCACAGTGTATTTTGGAGAGATGCTCTTTTCTTCAAAAAAAAAACCATATTGCTAGTGGATCATACAAGCAATATAGTCGGTATTTGCTACAAAAAAAGCACAGAATCTCCCCTGATGAGGGCTATCCAGCAGCCATCACCATGATGCACAGCAAAAAAACAGAGGGGAAGCCGTTCCCCAGGGAATCGAGAATACCGGAGAGTCACAGTCGTGCAGGAAAGCGCGAGGTGGATCATAGAAATACGGGACGCACGACAGTATCATCCTACAAGGCGTGAAAGGCATCAGAGCCTATGCCCTAACACAAGAACAAGTATAAACGAAAAATAAGATGTGAGTCAAGAGGAAAGATAGAAAAGCTATTTCAGATGCGATGCAATCGAAAATGCTATTTTCAGATAAACGTGGTTAAGAAGTGATATAATATATGGAGATACAGAAAAGCATGACATGATCCATGATGAAATAATAAAAACACAGGGCGAGTGCAAGGATTAGGCAGAAGGAGCATTAATAAATTGGACGCGATAAATCGGGTCCCTACGACAGCGACGATACTTGAGAAGAGGATGGTAGGGACATCGCGTTTGCTCTGTAACGGATCTTCTGCTTGCTCCATCCTTACCGTTGACTTTACCCAACACAGCCAGTATGCTAGCAATCGGCAAATCATCTTGCGATAGATCATATGGTTACTTTTAAAAAGAGAGGGAGATCGCTAATGGCTGAACCACGTCATGCAATGGACATCAGGCCCGGTTACCGGGGGCGCGCCTTCACTTCCGATCTGACAGGACAGGAGTTCTGGCTGGTCGTCGATAAAGGCTTCCAGCCGATGGGGCTGGTGGTGGGCAATTGTATCTACTCGATGGGCGCCGTCCGCAACTGGCTGGTCGGCATCAAAAGCAACTTTCAAGGCGAACTTAAAGAGTATTCTGAATTGATGTACCAGGCCCGCGAGTTGGCGATTAGCCGCATGCAGTTTGAGGCCGACCAACTGGGGGCCGATGGCGTTATCGGCGTCGATATCAAGGTGGAGTTTATGCATAATAACGAATGGATGGAGGTTGTGGCTATAGGAACCGCCATCCGCTATGTTGGCGGTGGCCCGAATATGCCACCTATCGGACAGGGCAGGGTCGTTATTCCGACGCAATAACACTTTCCTCATTAATGTGACTCTGGCGCTATAACCTGCAGAGAGAGATAAGGTGAGCTTAATTGTTAATGGCATTGCTCACCCTATCTCCCCGAATAACCAGTCTCTCCAGACAAAAAGATGATATACTAAAAAAACAGAGATATTTTCCCTTCTTTACAGGAAGTTTAAGGATAGAATTATGCCCTTCGATATCCAACGAGCGCGGCAGGAGACGCCTGGCTGCGCCCACGTTCTGCATTTCAATAACGCTGGCTCCTCATTAATGCCACAGCCTGTTCTCGATGCAACTATCGCCCATCTACAGCTTGAGGCGCAGATTGGCGGCTACGAGGCCAAAGAGCAGGCCAGCGACCAGATTGAACATACTTATGACGCGGCTGCCACGTTGATTGGCTGCGAGCGCGACGAGATCGCGATCATCGAGAATGCTACCCGCGCCTGGGATATGGCCTTCTACTCCATCCCTTTCAAAAAAGGCGACCGCATTTTGACTTCGATGGCCGAATATGCCAGTAACTATATCTCTTATCTGCAAATCGCGCAAAAAACCGGCGCGGTCGTCGAGCCCATCCCTGACGATCAACATGGGCAGCTCTCGCTCGATGCTCTGCAAAACGCCATCGATGATAGAGTCAGGCTGATCAGCGTGACCCATATACCAACCAGCGGCGGACTGGTCAATCCGGTGGCAGGCATTGGCAGAATTGCTCGCGCCGCAGGCATTCTTTACCTGGTAGATGCCTGCCAATCGGTCGGGCAAATGCCTATGGATGTCCGGCAGATTGGCTGCGATATGCTCTCGACGACGGGCCGCAAATATTTACGTGGGCCGCGCGGCACCGGCTTTCTCTACGTCCGACGCGAAGTGCTGGAGCAGCTTGAGCCACCTCTCCTTGATCTGCACGCGGCGACCTGGGTGGCGCGCGACCGCTACAAAGTGCGCCCCGATGCTCGCCGCTTTGAAAACTGGGAGACCAATTTCGCGGGCAAGATCGGCCTCGGCGTCGCTATCGACTATACCATGCAATGGGGCCTCGATAACATCTGGCGGCGCATTAAATCCCTGTCCTATCAATTACGCGCGGGCCTCAGCCTGCTTCCAGGCGTGATTGTGCATGATCGCGGCATCAATCAGTGCGGCATCGTTACCTTTACCGTCGAGGGGATCACTTCAGAGGAGATCAAGCGCCGGTTAGCCGAGCAGCGCAGCAATGTCTCTGTGGCGGAACGCAGCTCAACCCGGCTCGATATGGAGGCGCGCGGCCTGACTACGATGGTGCGCGCCTCCGTCCACTACTACAATACCGAGCAGGAGGTTGAGCAATTTTGCCAGCAACTTGCCGCGATCATAGCATGAAACCGTAAAATGCGCTTAACAGGCTTCGGTCCTTATTGCATTTCCACTTGACATCTTCGGATTCGATGGTATACTTCCCCTCAAAAGGGGCGGCGGGAGCTAGTAGCTATCACGACCCGCTTGAGGGTACTGAAATTATGCCCTGCATCGTCTGCTCCATCAAAAACTGCTGGACCTGCCGGATATCTCTGTTTTGCAGATACACCGCTATCTGGCGGTCCGCGCCGGTACCATGAGGATCGCTGAGCAGGCTGCGCACGTATTTCATCTCTTGCCTGCTCCCCAGATCGTCCACCACATCGTCCACAAAGTCCAGCAGTTCGCCGATATAGTCACGCATCCCCAGCCGCCGCTTTTGCGCAAAGTCCAGCACCTCGGCATCCAGCCCATAGCGCATGGCCCGCCATTTATTCTCTTCAATATAATCGGTCGCCAGCGTCGGCATCTCCTGGCCGTGCCGGTTGAGCCAGACCAGCTTTGCCACTAATGCCTGCGAGATGGCAGCCAGTGCCAGCGTATCCTCTAAGGTCGCGGGCATATCGAAAGCGCGAAACTCGACGGTATGGAAAAATGGATGCGGGCGAATATCCCACCAGATCTTTTTGGCGTTATCAATGCATTGCATCGCGATCAGATCCTGCACATAGCCGTCAAAATGCTCCCAGGAGGTGAAAATCTTGGGGATACCGCTACGCGGAAAACGCTTCCAGACGACGGGACGATAGGCTTTCAAACCGGTCATGCGGCCATACCAGAAGGGCGAATTGGAGGAGAGCGCGATTAAATGCGGCAGCCACGTCCGCGCCTGGTTCATGATTTTGATCGCCAGTTCGTTATCTGGAATCGCAACATGGACATGCATACCAAAGATCAAGATCGAGCGCCCAACATCTTGATATTCCTCTTCCAGCTCTATGTAACGGTCATGCAGCGTCCGCTCCTGATCCCACCAGGACGCGCTGGGATGGGTGCCCGCGCTCACCAGGGCCAGCCCCTCCTCCTCGACAATCCGCGACAGCAGCGACCTGGCGGCGTGCAATTCCTTACGAGCTGCCGTTATATCTGGAAAAACATTGGAGACAAATTCCAGGGTCGATTGCAACATTTCCGGCTTGACTTGATCACCGAAGTAGGGTCTGGCCTTATCCAGAATGCCTTCCGCGCATGAACACAGGTCTCCCGACTGGCGATCCATCAGTTGAAACTCTTCTTCGATACCAAGCGTAAAACGATCCGACATGTTTCTCCTCCAATTCAACCAGCAAGGCTCTACCCGACGTTACTGTCATATTACGCATGGCAAGGCTAAAGAGTTTCCAGGGCACGCAGCCTTTTCTCTCTCGGCACATGATATAATGACTCTGGATGTTGTGTGCAACAGGAAGAGAAGAGGTTTGCCATGCGCTTACAAGGAAAAACCATCGGCTATTTCGTGGCGTCCGAAGTGGAAGATTTGGAATTCTGGGTGCCCCTGATGCGGCTGCGTGAGGAAGGGGCAAGAGTGATTGTGATCGGCCTGACAACGCAGACGGTACATGGGAAGCACGGCCTGGAAATGACGCCCGATGTTAGCATTCATGAAGCGCCAAAGGCCGATGCGCTCGACGCCATCGTCATCCCCGGCGGCTGGGCGCCCGACAAGCTACGCCGTGACCAGGGCGTCCTTCAGCTCGTTCGTGATATGTACGCGCAGAAAAAAGTTATTGCGACGATCTGCCACGGCGGCTGGGTGCCAATTTCGGCAGGCATTATACGCGGGCATAAAGCCACCGGCTCAACCGGGATCAAAGATGATATTACCAACGCTGGCGGCATCTGGGTTAACGAGCCAGCCTTCCGCGAAGGCAATCTGGTGTGGGGCCGCGTCGTCGATGACATTCCAGCCTTCTGCCGCGAACTGGTTGCCGCCCTTGCAGAATAATCACAAGAGCAAGGCTGACACAACACTATTTTGATAGCTTTACATAGATGATCGCACTTATCATATTATTGCTGAGTTTATCAGGCTGCAAGCAGATTATACTCGCATATGCTTGAGCAGATTGGAGCGCCAATGAGCCAATTTCTTGATGCCCTGGCCCACCGGGTCCTGATTTATGATGGAGCAATGGGCACCAATGTCCAGCGTTACCAGCTTACCGCGGAAGACTATGGCGGTCAGGCGACCGAGGGCTGCAACGAATACCTGCTCTTCAGCAAACCCTCCGTTATCGAAGAGATTCACACGGGTTTTCTGGAGGCTGGCTGCGACGTACTGGAGACCGATTCTTTTACCGCCAGCCGCCTCAAACTCGACGAATACGGCATCGGTCGTCTTACCTACGAGATCAATCTGAGCGCCGCCCGTCTGGCTCGCCGTCTGGCCGACAGCTACAGCACCCCCACGCAGCCGCGCTTCGTCGCTGGCTCCCTCGGCCCCACCGGCATGCTCCCTTCGTCCAGCGATCCGCTGCTAAGCAATATTACATATCAGCAATTGGTCGATGTCTTTCACGAGCAGGCCGTGCCCTTGCTGGAGGGCGGCGTCGATGTGCTGCTGATCGAGACGAGCCAGGATATGTTGGAGGTGCGGGCAGCCATCACCGGCTGCCGCCGCGCGATGCAACAGGTTGGACGCAAGGTGCCGATCCAGGCTCAGGTCTCGCTCGATACCAGCGGGCGCATGCTGCTCGGCACCGATATCGCCGCTGTGATGACAACGCTCGTCGCGCTGCGCGTGGATGTCATCGGCCTCAACTGCTCAACGGGACCGGAGCATATGCGCGAGCCTATACGCTTCCTGGCAGAGAACTGCCCGTTGCCAATCTCGACCATCCCCAACGCAGGCATCCCGCTCAACGTCAACGGACTCGCGGTCTACCCGATGGAGCCGGAGCCGATGGCGGCGGCATTGCGCGACTTCATTACCGAGCTTGGCGTCAATATCGTCGGCGGCTGCTGCGGCAATAGCCACGAACACCTGCAAGCGATTGTGCAAGCCTGTCGCAACGCGCCGCGCCGTCCGCGCCCCATCGCCGACAACAATCTGACCAACAAAGATTTTGCCCGCATTACCCCGGCGTTTGTCGCCAGCGGCATCAGGGCGACTGCCATGCAGCAGGACCCACCTCCCCTGCTGGTTGGCGAGCGCGTCAACGCTCAGGGCAGCCGCAAAGCCAAACAGGCCCTGCTCGCCGATGACTACGATACCCTGCTGGCTATCGGGCGCGAACAGGTCGAGGGCGGCGCGCATGTGCTGGATGTGCAGGTTGCCCTGACCGAGCGCACCGACGAAGCGGAACAGATGGCGCAGACGGTCAAAAAGCTCTCGCTGGGCATCGAGGCGCCCCTTGTCATCGATAGCACCGAGGCCAGCGTGATTAAGGCCGCGCTGGAAACCGCCCCTGGACGCTGCATCATTAACTCTATTAATATGGAGACCGGTCGCCAGCGCATTGATAGCGTCTTGCCCCTCGCTCTGGAACACGGGGCCGCCGTCGTCGCTCTAACTATCGACGAGATTGGCATGGCGAAAACGACGGAGCGCAAAGTCGCGGTCGCCCACGCCATTTATGATATCTGCACTAACGAGTACGAGCTGCCCCCATCGGCGCTGATCTTTGACCCACTTACATTCCCTATCACCACAGGACAGGAGGATCTGCAAACAGCCGGCATCGAAACGCTCGCTGCTATCACCCACATTAAGCAAGAGCTGCCGGGCGTGATGACGATCCTGGGCATCAGTAACATCTCGTTCGGCCTGAAGCCGCACGCCCGCGCCGTACTCAATAGCGTTTTTCTCTATCACGCGGTCAAGGCCGGGCTGGATATGGCGATTGTCAATCCAACCCATATCACCCCCTATGCCGAGATCGATGCCGAACAGCGCCAGCTCGCCGACGATCTGATTTTCAATCGGCCTGAGGCTCTCCCGCGCTACATTGCTTACTTCGAGGAACATGGGCCACAGAAGGACGAGGGAGCGGCGAAGGTTGATCCAACGGAAGGCATGACCGTTGCCGAGCGTATCCACTGGCAGATCCTGCACCGGCGCAAAGAGGGCATTGAGCCGCTGATCGACCAGATCATTACTGAGCGGGCCGCCGACAAAAATGTCAAAACGGCTGAGGCCGCCGTTGACGCGCTCAATACGGTGCTGCTACCCGCAATGAAGGATGTGGGAGATCGCTTCGGCGCGGGCGAGCTAATCCTGCCCTTCGTGCTCCAGTCCGCCGAAGTGATGAAGCGAGCGGTGGCCCACCTGGAAGGCTACCTGGAGAAACAGGAAGGCTATACGAAAGGCAAGGTGGTGCTGGCAACGGTCTTTGGCGACGTCCACGATATCGGCAAAAATCTGGTCAATACCATCCTCAGCAATAACGGCTATACCGTCTATGATCTCGGCAAGCAGGTTCCCCTTAACACGATCCTGGACAAGGCTATCGAGGTCAACGCCGATGCCATCGGTCTTTCGGCCCTGCTGGTCAGCACATCGAAGCAGATGCCGCTCTGCGTGAAAGAGCTGCACAAACGCGGGCTGAGCTTTCCCGTGATCGTGGGCGGCGCGGCGATCAACCGCTCTTTTGGACGCCGCATTCTCTTTGTCGATGAGCAGACGCCAGACTCGATGCCGCGCGCTTATGAACCCGGCGTCTTCTACGCCCGCGATGCTTTCGAGGGGCTGGATATCATCGATAAGCTCACGAATGCCCAGGAGGAGCGCACGGCTTTTTTGCAGCGCATCAAACAGGAGGCGTTACAGGAGCGCAACCGTAAAACGACGACGCCCGCGAAGGATGCGACCGACAATGATGAGGGTGCGGCCATACCTTCTGCCAGCATCCAGCCTGCCCTTTCCATCCCGACGCCGCCCTTCTGGGGGGCGCGCGTGCTGGAACGCATCGGCCTGGAAGATGTTGCCGAGTGCATGGATCTCAATACGCTGTTCCGCTTGCAATGGGGCGTCAAAGCTCATGGCGAGGAGTTCACGCGTCTGGTGGAGCAGGAATTCCGCCCGCGCCTGGAACGCATGCTGCGGGAAGCGCGTCCGTTGCGCTACTTGCAACCCAGAGCCGTCTATGGCTACTTCCCCTGCCAGTCCAGCGGCAACGAGCTGATAATCTACGATCCGCAGGGGTTACAGGAGCAAGCCAGCGCCAGCGCGCCACAGTTGCGCGAACTGACACGCTTCCGCTTCCCGCGCCAGCAAGAACGCGAGCGGCTCTGCCTCGCCGACTACTTCGCGGCAACCAGAAGCGGCAAGGTTGATGTGGTCGCGCTCCAGGTTGTGACAATGGGCGAAGCTGCCAGCGAGCGGGTTCACCAGTTACAACAGGCGGGCGACTATGCAGAGGCATATTTCGTCCACGGCCTCTCGGTGCAGATGACCGAAGGGCTGGCGGAGTACGCCAATCGCCTGATCTGTCGCGAACTTGGACTGGATGGTCCGCGCGGGCGTCGCTACAGCTGGGGCTATCCGGCAATCCCCGATCTGGAAGATCATCAAAAGCTCTTCAATTTACTGCCGGTTCGCGCTGCGATTGGCGTCGATTTGACGGCCGCCTACCAGCTCGTGCCCGAACAATCGACGGCGGCTATCGTCGTGCATCATCAGCAGGCTTCGTACTTCTCGGTCCGAGCAACAGAGGCGGTCAGCGTCTCATAATCGCCCGGCAACATTGCTTGCTGATCATAATGGGCACCTATACAGGTGCCCTGCTTTTGTTCTCCCTGGTACATTCCCCTTGACCTTTTCGAGTGCGATATGTATACTGCCCTTCAAGGGAGGGGCTGGAACCAGTGACTACCTCGACCCGCTTGAGGGTACTGAAATCGGCTATTGCTGACGACAAATATCGTCATCATTCGGCCCGATATTAATCGGCGGCTCAGGTTCCGGCTCTGGCTCCGGTGGATCATCTTCAGTGCGCAATTCCTTGTAGTTTTCCAAAACTGCCCCCTTTAAACATTCTGCATGATAATAGGGTTAGATTTACTACTGAGTTGATGCCCTACAAAGCCTTTTTTGCAATAACATCTTCAATACTAATACTAAATGTTATTAACTGTTTATATTGTCACTACTATAGAGAAGACGCATTATAACATACGAAATAAAAACAATGCATAGAATGCGTTTGGCACAGTAGCCAGGGCGTTTCCCTTTACAAAACGGGGCTTATGTGTGTTATAATGAGCAGAAGACACTACTTATTACAGGCAAATTGGAGAGAGCCGTGAATTATAGATTTAGCATGTTGTATTGCACCTGTCCACGCGTTCACAGAGGAAAGATCGATGGCTCAGCCCTCTGTGAACGCTGTGGCGTGCTCTCCAATCGACATCACTGATGCTGTCTCCCTGCACGCACATCTCTCGCCTGGGCTATCACCTCGTTTTTTCGGCAACGCAACAAAACCTACCATAGGAGAGATATGCACATGTCAAACGTTTCGACGAAACCAGTTTACCTGTACAATACATTGACCCGTACAAAAGAGCTGTTCACGCCGCTTCAGCCGCCCAGAGTAGGCATCTACGCCTGCGGCCCTACCGTGTACCGCGATATTCATATCGGCAACTTCCGCACGTTTCTTATGACCGACTGGCTGAGGCGCGTGCTCGAATACAACGGCTACGATGTCTTCCTCGTGCGCAACATTACCGACGTGGGACATCTTTTCGATAGCGATTCTGAGGCCGGCGGCGAGGATAAGCTAGAGCAGGAGGCGCGCCAGACGCGCCGCTCCGCTTACGACATTGCCGCCTACTATACCGAGCGTTACATGCAGGACGCCGCCGAGCTGAACATTCTGCCGCCGCATCTCAATCCCAAAGCGACCGAGCACATTCCAGAGATGCAGGCCATGATTGAGCAACTGATCGAGAAGGGGCTGGCCTATGTCACGGACGGCAATGTCTACTACGATGTGAGCCGCTTCCCCGGCTACGGCGCGCTTTCCGGCAATACCGTCGAGCAATTGCGCGCGGGCGGTCATGGACGCCAGCAGATGGAGATCGCGGAGGACAAGGATGCGCCAGAGGATTTCGCGCTCTGGAAGCATGGCGATCCCTCGCGACAAATGAACTGGTCCAGTCCCTGGGGCGTTGGCTTCCCCGGCTGGCATATCGAGTGCTCCGCAATGGCAACCAAATACCTGGGCGAGCAGTTCGATATCCATACCGGCGGCATCGATCTGGTCTTTCCGCATCACGAGGATGAGATTGCACAGAGCGAGGGCGTTTCGGGCAAGTCACCTGTGCGGTTCTGGATACATGGCGAGTTCCTGGATCTGGGCAATGCCAAAATGGCGCGCTCGAAGGGCAATGTGATCCTGGTCCAGACGCTCAAGGACCAGGGGATCGACCCGATGGCCTACCGCTACCTGCTGCTGACCGCCAGCTATCGCTCAAAGTTGAACTTTACGGAAGAGTCAATCGCAGCGGCGCAAAATGGCCTCAACAACCTGCACGCCGATATCGCCGAACTGCCGCTAAGCGAAGCGCAAGCTAGCTGGTCGCCGGAAGCTCAGCGCGTGCGCGACGAGTTCCACACCGCCATTAACGACGATCTGGACCTTCCCACCGCGCTCAGCATCACGCGCGAAGTGGCTCGCACCAGCAAGATCGAACCAGGAGAGCGCCGTCGCCTGATCCTCGACTTTGATCGCGTGCTGGGGCTGCGCCTCGACACCGTTCAGCCAAGAGCGCCGCGCGAACTGAGCGAAGAGGTGCTCGCGCTGGTTCAACAGCGTGACTCCGCCCGCGCCGCCCGCAACTGGCAGGAATCAGATCGCATCCGCGACCGGCTCAAAGCCCTCGGCTTCGAGGTGCGCGATACCGCTAAAGGCACAGAACTGGTCTAAACTCAAAGGGTTATGCAGTCGTCAACCAATAGGAAACAGGTTCATTCGCGCTGGGCAATGATAGTGCCACACGGCCCGGCGCGGATGGACGGTTACTACGAACGGCCCGGACATATATTGGCATTATGAGAAAGGCAGGGCAGCTATGGCTTCATGGTGGCAAAAAATATTACTCACGACCGCAAGCCTCGCTGGATTAGCTGGCGGTACCTATTATCTTTTGACGCGCCGTCCCCTCCCCCGCAAAAGTGGCACGCTGCACCTACAATCATTGCATGAACCCGTTGAAGTCATCACTGATCGCTACGGCATCCCTCATATTTATGCCCAGAACGAAGACGATCTGTACTTTGCTCAAGGCTATATCCACGCGCAAGAACGGCTCTGGCAGATGGAGCTTAACCGCAGGATCGGCGCTGGACGGCTCTCTGAACTTTTCGGGCCTGTCGCACTTGAAGCCGACCGCTTTTGTCGCCGCCTGGGGATGCACCGCGCCGCCGCTGAAGAGGTGGCACGCCTCTCGGAACACAATAAACGCGTTCTGGAAGCATACGCGCAAGGCGTGAACGCCTTCATCGAACGAAACCAGAGCAGGCTGCCTGTCGAGTTTGTGCTGCTGCGCTTCAAGCCGGAACCCTGGAAGCCCGCCGATACTATCCAGTGGTCCAAGATGATGGGCTGGAACCTGGGCGGCAACTGGGAAACCGAGATCATCCGCGCCCGCCTGATTGCCAAGCTGGGCGTCGAACTGGCCTCGAAGCTGGAGCCCGGCTACGATCCCGCTCATCCCCTGATCGTTCCGTCCGGCATCGAATACAGGGGCATCAATCTCGGCCTGCTGGAGCAGTACCAGCAGGTGAAAGAACTGAGCGGCTTCGGCATGCTCGGCGGCAGCAATAACTGGGTCGTTGATGGCACCATGACCGCGACAGGCTCCCCCATCCTCTGCAACGATCCGCATCTGGGGCAGGCCGCCCCCTCTATCTGGTACGAATGCCATCTGGTCGCGGGCGATATCGATGTCGTCGGCGCCAGCTTCCCGGGCAGCCCTGGCATCGTTATCGGGCACAACCAGCATATCGCCTGGGGCGTCACCAATGCCGTCTCCGATGTCGAAGATCTTTACATCGAGAAATTTAACCCCGAGAACCCTCACCAGTACGAATTTCAAGGCCAATGGCACGAGGCCAGAGTTGTGCGCGAAGCGATCAAGGTGCGCGGACAGAAAGAGCCGGTGATTGAAGAGGTGCGCATTACTCGTCACGGCCCGATCCTGACCAGTATTACACATCCGCTCAGCGGCTCACAGGCTAACGGCGCTCATGGCTCTAGCACAGAACTCTCCCTGGCCCTGCGCTGGACGGGCCTGGAACAGTGCAAAATCATCTCTTCGGTTCAGAAGCTCAACCGCGCCACCAACTGGACAGAGTTTCTTGATGCGATGCGCGACTGGGACGTTCCTCCGCAGAATGTTATCTATGCCGATAGCGAAGGGAATATTGGCTATATTATGGCAGGCGCTATCCCTATTCGCGGCAAGGGGCAAGCGCTGCTACCTTCGCCCGGTTGGACCGGCGAATACGAGTGGGTCGGCTATATCCCTTTTGAGGAGCTACCCCAGAGCTTTAATCCTGAGCAACACTTTATCGCCACGGCCAATAACCGCGTGGTGGATGATACCTACCCCTACTACATCACCAACGAATGGCTTAATGGCTACCGCGCCCAGCGCATCCGTGACCTGCTCACCAGTCAGGACCATAAGCTTACCCTCGCGGATATGGCTCGCATTCAAGCCGATTACTACTCTTTACCCGCAACGGAGATCGTTCCCTACATGTTACAGGTGCAGCCCGCTACCCCTCTTGCCGCTTCGGCCCTGCAAATAGCGCGTACCTGGGATTACAGGTTGACAGCCGAGAGCGCGGGTGCGGCGATCTATATCACCTTCCTGCGTAAGCTGGAGCGCCAGGCGCTGGGCACGGTGTTTGGCGATGACGAAGACTTGCTGGACCGCTATCTTGGCGTTGGCTCAACCATCCTCGCACTGGTGAACGGCTATACCAGCCGCAGCAGGCCCCTGCTGATCCGCCTGCTGAAAGAGGGCGACGATAGCTGGTTTGCCAACTCGACCCTTCCCAACGGACCCTGTTCCTGGGATGAGGCACTCACAAAGGCTTTTCACGCCAGCATTGAAGAACTACACGCAAAACTGGGAGCTGACCCTGCACGCTGGCAATACGGCTCCATCCACCAGATGACCTATCGCCACCCGCTGGGTACGGTGAAGCTATTGAGCAAATTTTTTAACCGGGGACCATTCCCGGTCGGCGGCGATATCGATACAATCAATATGGGAGCCGTCTCGCCAGCTCAGCCGGCGGAGGTGATTACAGTGCCATCATATCGCCAGATCGTTAATCTCGCCGATCTGCCGTCCTCCCTCTCAGGACATTCGCCCGGACAATCGGGCCACCCGGTCAGCAAACACTACGATGACTTTATCCAGATGTGGCTGGAGGTTAGCCATCACCCGATGCTCTTTGAGCGCCAGGCGATAGAAGATAACGCGGAGGGTACTCTGGTGATGAAAGCTAAGTCATGATCCCTCTGAGCTGAAGACGCAGGGGCTTCGTGAGAGCTCGAGTTTACCGGACTCCTCATCAGTAATGGTGAGGCCGCCTAAAAGGTCATGACACTTGCAGTAAACACATCAGATCGCTGCTCTGTCACCTGGATTAAAAAAAAGGGTTGAGGAAAGGAGATATGATATGTTCGCTCTACTTGCTGGCCTCATTCTTCTGCTCTTGCTTAGTATGCTTGGGATAGCGGGCTGGGTCTCCTCCGAGCAGCTTCTCCGCGCGAAAAAGGTCGATCAGGTCCATGCACCCAGGCCACGCGTCATCGAGGTCACCGATGATACCATCACCTTACAGCGCACACAAGATATCACTTACGACGGCATATACGGCATTGATTGGCAATCGAACTATGCCGTTCTCGGCAGGATCATCTCGACAACTGAGCAAGCGGTAAAACGTACCCTCCTTCAAACAACACAGCAGCCTCCTGTGGGCTCACGCGTGCGCTGGAATGTGTTTGTCTATCTGGGAGATCCTCAGCGCACGCGTGGTCTGGCCTACCAGGATGTGCATATTCCCAGTCAAGTGGGATTGCTACCAGCCTGGTTCATCGCGGGCTCGCGCGCAACCTGGATGCTCATGGTACATGGCTATAATGCGACGCGCGAGCAGGGACTGTGTGTCCTTCCACTGGTACAGAGCATGGGCTTTCCTGTGCTGAACATCAGCTATCGCAACGATCCAGGTGCGCCGCCCAGTTCTGATCATCTCTATCACCTTGGAGATACCGAGTGGCGAGATATCGAGGCGGCTGTCCAGTACGCGCGCGACCAAGGGGCGGCAGACATCATCCTCTATGGTTGGTCCATGGGTGGGAGCATGGTCGAAACGTTCTTGCAACGTTCAGCGGAGGCGAGCCATATACGAGCCGTCATCCTCGACTCGCCAATCCTCAACTGGCATGCTGCCACAATCAGGTTGATGCACGAGACGATCCATCTGCCGGTTTGGTTCCTGCTCTTTGTGGAATGGATCATCGCGCGCCGTGGCGTCAATTTCTCAGCCTTGAATTATCTCCATCTCGCGCCTCAGAGAACGCTGCCTACCCTCCTTTTTCATGGAACCGCTGATACCCTGGCTCCTGTCGCCGTCAGCGATGCCTTCGCTCAGGCTTGCCCTCAAGTCGTGACCTATCAGCGGGTGAACGGCGCCGATCATGTCCAGTCATGGAATGCTGATCCGCAGGCATATGAGGACGCACTGAGAACCTTTCTGACCCATGTCGGCATGAGCACAACCCATACCGCTGCTCTGCCTACCGAAGAATAGTATCAAGATGGGCTACGCATCAAGGAAATCACCATCACAACCATTGTTCGCTAAAAAGCGAACCTCGTATTGCTCCATTGACGGCTGAAAGTGCGTGATTTTCTGGCTTTGTCCATAAAAATTTTACATTTTCGTGAATGTTTCTTGATATCTCAGTGGTACACTATCAACGTGCGAACTGATAGGGTGAGTCACAGGCTCTGTCAGGCATCAAACGAGGCTTGGATAGACAACAAGCCTCATCATTTTCTTTATGGGAAAAATTCCGGCCTGCACGCCTCTACCAGAGAAATTTGATGATACCATATAAAAGTTTACATACATCCCGCATAGCCAGATGGGTCTTGCTCCCCCTACGCCTTTTTCTCGGCGTTACATTTCTCTATGCAGGAATCCAAAAATTTATCGATCCACAGTTCTTCCAGCCCTCCACCACCGGCTACATTGGCAAACAGGTAGCGGCATTCGCTCGCACATCACCCTTGCACGACTTCTTGCTCCAGGTAGTCGTACCACACGCGGATTTCTTCGGACACCTCGTCGCTTACGGGGAAATCGCTATTGGGCTGGGTGTCCTGGTGGGTTTACTTTTCAGACCTGCTGCCTTCTTTGGCCTCCTGCTCAGCCTGCTTTTTTACCTGTCGGTCACATGGCGCGTCTATCCCTATTTCTACGGCGCGGACATCGTCTTCGTCTTTAGCTGGCTGACGCTATTGCTCAACGGTCCCCTGAATACCGGCCTGCCCGCACCCGACGAGCTGCTTGCCCTCCAGCTCATTCAGCGCGCCTCACCCCGGCAACAGCGGCGCGTGGCCCGTATCCTGCATTACATGCTCGGGACTACCGAACCAGCCGCCTCCTCTCCTATCACATCCGACGATACCCAACCGATGCGCGCTCTCCCGGCTTCCCGACAGCGATATACAGCAAGGAGCCAGCAAGCCCCGACCTCGCGGCGCAGCTTTCTGCTGGGCACGCTAACCGGAGGGGCAAGCGTTGTGACACTCGCAATCTTTGCTTACGCCTTACGCCTTTTCGGTGCGGGAGGACAGGCGAGCAACAGTACCGCACCAGGCTATCCCATCCCTACCCCGGACACCACCCAGGCGACGGCAGGCGTCGGCACACCAACTAACGGCGCAATCGCCCAGGTGAGCAAAGTGCCCCCTAACAGCTCGATCAGCTTCACCATCCCCTCAACCAACGATCCCGGCATCCTGGTCCATCTCAATAACGGCCAGTTCGTCGCCTATGATGCCCTCTGCACGCACGCAGGTTGCGCGGTCGATTACGATCCCGATAGCCACCTGCTGCTCTGCCCCTGTCACGGCGGCGCTTTTGACCCGGCCCAGGGTGGGGCAGCCGTACAATCGCCCGCCAGCGTCTCCCTTGCCTCGGTCGCCATCCGCATCGATAACGCAACGGGCGCGATTGTGCTTCGGTAGAGGCGGGACCTGCCACAAACATATCTGGCCCGAAAGCCTGACAGCTCCTTCACTGTAGAGTAAAGAGGCTTTTTTCGGTTAACTCACGTTATCCTGGGCAGATAACCAAGAAGTCAGTAGAGCCCAGATAGCCAACACCGCTTTTTTGCTTGTAGAAAACCTTGTCATTACGTATACTAGGGGTCATCAAGTAGATAGAAGATGGAGGGGAGATCCAATGGAGACGTCACCTGATTTCGAGTCGATCAAACAAACCAACGTATATAAGATGGAATTTTGGAGCGCCAGAGACCTGATGCCGCTTTTGGGCTATGGGCGGAAATGGCAGAACTTCATGAATGTGATCGAGAAAGCGATCACAGCCTGTGAGGAATCAGGGAATCGGAGAGAGGATCACTTTACCGACGCCAGTAAAGGCATCGTCGGCGGCAAAGGTTCGGTGACAGAGTGGAAAGATTATCTGCTTTCCCGGTTCGCTTGCTATCTTGTCGCGCAAAATGGTGATCCGCGCAAACCAGAGATTGCAGCGGCCCAGGCATATTTCGCTATTGCTACCAGAGCACATGAAATCCACGAACTTCGCCGACAGCAAGAAGATCGGCTTGAAATGCGTCTGAAGGTCAGTGAGAGTTTCAAACAACTTGGCAAAGCCGCACAAGGGGCAGGAGTACAATCTGCAACTTTTGGTATTTTTGTTGACGCTGGATATTTAGGTTTACATCGTCATACCCTGCAAGAGCTGAAAGAAAAGAAGGGCATTGCTGATAGTGAGGATTATCTGGACAACATCACTCATGCAGAGCTAAGTGCCATCGATTTCAAGAACACGTTGACTGAGGGAAAGCTCACTTCGGAAGGATCACTGGTTTGGATGAGGCTTCGCAGGCCCACTACTTCGTTGGCGATCAAGTAAGAAAAGCGATAGAAGCGGTGGGGCAACCTTATCCAGAAGATCTGCCGCCAGCAGCATCGATCCGTAAGATGGTCGAGAAGCGGCGTCGGACGTCCAAAAAGCAGAAACAACTCAAACAAGCTCCACAAGACGAGCAAGGAACATTGTTTTAAGAGACAAACTCATCCTCCTACTTGACAGCCACATAACAGTCCGCTATACTTGCTATAGCAAATAGTTATGTGAGGGTGCAGATGAATTTAGCGGAGAAGATCAAACATTTGCGCGCGATCGAAGGCGAACTACGAGGGCTGAACCGTCCTATGACGCAAATGGAAGTTGTCCGAGCCATGCAAGAAGAGCTGGGCGAAAGTATCAGCCAGGCGTACCTCTCTCAGTTGGAGAAGGCCAAACGGCTGCACCTCACCGCGTCCAGCCGCGATCTACTGGCTCGTTTCTTCAAAATCCATCCTGGCTACCTGGTGAGCGATCCGCCGGATTACAGCACTGATCTTATGACCGATATTGTGAAGCACGATACCGACCGCCTCACTACCTGGTTGGATGCCAGCGCCGAAGAATGGCACACCGAGCCCGATCTTCAACTATTGCTCCAATCTCTTGCCAATGCCGAAGAGCCGCGCCGCTATATTGAACTGTTTCGCCAACTTATGGACTTGCCGGTAGATGAGCTCGCGGCCATTGTTCACGCAGTCACCGAACATTACAATACCAACAAAATTGTATGATTTGAATTTCCGCTTTTTTTGCGTCTATCTTTTTAGAGGTGGGAAGCACGAATCGTAGCGCGTATCTTATTCCATCTCCTTATGATCGATGATAATCAAATTATTTTGTTGGGTCATGAAGAGGGGGAGGCAAATGATCCCGGAACATTTTAAAACGCCCGATCAACACCATATGTTCGCGCCTGACAGAGACGCCCTGTTCCAGAGGTTGCGCCACCGCGCGCTCCTCTCGCTTGCTCTTCTGGGTGGCGCGCTTGTGCTCAGCGCCGTCAGCTTTTTCACGGATAGTCTTTTTCCTTTATTGTCCCTATTAGGTATACCTTCGGCACAATTATGTCTCACATTCGCACTTGTCTTAGGCATATCCGGCGTCGTGACCAGCATTATCGTCATGATTGAACGCATTGACCGGTTCTGGTCACAGGCTGCGATGTTCCAGAGATCGAAGGAGCATAGCTATGCTAATCGCAACTGACCCGCTTTCCCTGCTATTCATTTTCAGCTTCCTCTTCGGGCTGCTGTTCCTGATTGTGACGGCTTTCCTGGGAGGCATCGGACAAGGGCATCACGTCGGCGGGCACCATATCCATATAGGGGGGCATGGCGCTCCACATGTTCATGCGCATACATCTCATGCCGTACATGGACACGCAGGCCATACAAACGCCAGTCATGCTCAGGCCGCTCATGCCCAGGCTGCTCATAACGGGCAAGCGGGACAGAAAGTTGGCAAACCTGCGCCAGCCACCGCCCAGGCTCACGTAAACATCCTTTCATACCTGGGCTATATCAATCCTCTTTCCCTGGCAATCTTCCTGGTGGGCTTTGGCTTCTTTGGCTACGTCTTCCACAACAGTACCGCGCTCGCCTTGCCACTTGCCCTGGCCTTGTCAGGATTGAGCGGGCTGGTCATTGCTATTATCCTGCTGATGACGATTGACCGTCTCTTCGGAGGATACGAAGGCTCCACTATGCAGGATGTCTCGGATCGCACCGGTCTTGTCGGCAAAGTCAACATCACCATCCCAGAAAATGGCATCGGCGAAATTCTCTACGTTTCTCCTGGCGGTATGCGCAAGAGCGTTCCGGCACGCACTGTAGATGGCCGACGCCTTGAGAGCAATCAGGAAATTGTGGTGGTAAATTACCAGGCGGGAGTTGCTGAGGTTGACACCTGGGATCGCGTTATCAGCCAGGGCGAACCAGAAGATCTCGATCTGCCCGATGAGGATGAACTGGCCCAATTGCGCACGCTGCTCAACGAATCTCCCAAAGCTGAAACAGAATACGTCATGCGGAAAGATTTACAAAAGGAGTAATGTATCATGAGCTTACCTATTTTCTTAGGTGTAGGATTACTCGCACTCGTTATTGTGGTTATTGTCATTTTCAGAATCTTTGGCTCCCTCCTACGCAAAGTTGGGCCGAACCAGGCATTGATCATCTATGGCGCTGGCAAAACAAGGATCGTCACAGGGGACGCCCATTTTGTCGTTCCTCTCTACCAGCGGGCACAGGAACTTTCGCTTGAACTGATGTCCTTTGATGTTGCTCCTCGTCAGGTGCTCTATACAACGCAGGGCGTGGCGGTCAATGTTGAAGCAGTCACGCAGATCAAGGTCCGCTCGGATGAGGAAAGCATAAAGACCGCCGCCGAGCAGTTTCTGAGCAAATCTCAGGCCGACCGCGAGAACCTGATTCGTCTGGTGATGGAAGGCCACCTGCGCGGCATCGTCGGCCAGTTGACCGTTGAAGATCTGGTCAAAGATCCCGAGAGCGTCAGTAGCAAAATGCTCAGGACTGTTACGCCCGATATGACCAAGATGGGGCTGGAAGTTATTTCCTTCACCATCAAGGATGTACGCGACGAGAACGACTACATCACCAATATGGGCCGTCCGCAGATCGCCGAAATTCGCAAACAGGCCGATATCGCCTCTGCTCTGGCACAGCGCGATACCCAGATACAGCAAGCGAACGCCGCTCGTGAAGCCGCCATTGCCCGCTCTAAAGCGGACCAGGAGCGCGTGAAGGCCGAGACCGAGTCGCTGGCCCTCCAGGCCGAATCGCAGCGCAACCTGTCGCTTAAAAAGGCTGAATTCGAGGCCGAGGTCAAGAAACAGCAGGCAGCCGCAGACAAAGCCTACGATATCCAGGCCAATGTGACGCAGCAGCAGGTGGTCGCGGAAGCCGTGCGCGTGACCGAGGTCGAGAAGAACGCTCAGATCAAAGTGCAGCAGGCCGAAATCCAGCGCCGCGAACTGGAACTGCAAGCGACCATCCAAAAAGCTGCCGAAGCTGAGCGCCGCCGCATCGAAACCGTGGCGGAGGCCGAGCGCCAGCGCATCATCCTGGAAGCTCAAGGTCAGGCCGATGGAGCTAAGGCAAAGGGCCTGGGTGAAGCGGAAGCTGCTCGCGCTCGTGGTCTGGCCGAGGCTGAAGTCATCCGCGCCCGTGGTCTTGCCGAAGCCGAGGTTATCCGCGCGAAAGGTGAGGCCGAAGCTGATGCGATGAAAGTTAAAGCTGCGGCGTACCATGAATACAACCAGGCTGCGGTACTTGACAAACTGCTCACAAACATGCCTGAGGTTGTGCGCGCTATCGCCGAGCCGCTGAGCAAGGTCGATAAAGTCACGATTGTCTCGACTGGCGGCGGCAACGGCACCAACGGCGGCCTCGGCGCCAGCCGTCTCACAGGCGATATCGTCAATATGGTGGCGCAGGTGCCAGCCCTCTTCGAGCTACTGAGCGGCACCCCCATTGGCGATCTGATGAACCGCGTTCCCGCCCTGGGCAACCAGGACAACGAAGGCCCGGCAAAAGCCAACGGCACGCTTAACACCGCTGAACCAAACACAACGGAAAAGTAGTATTATAACTGTAGGGGCAGGGCTTGCCCCTGCCCTGATCTTGTTGGGGCAAGGCTGTATGGGCTGGACAACCGCAAGGGTTGCCCCTACAGTTCTACCAGAACCAATCCGGCACGGGCTGGGCAACCGCAAGGGTTGCCCCTACTGTCGTACCAGAACAACACATGGGAGATGCTGATGAATTTGTTGGAGCGTGTGCTTACCTTGCTACGAGCCAATCTCAACACGATGATTGAGAAGGCCGATGATCCTGAGCAGACCCTGCGACAACTACAACTCGACATGCGCAACCAGCTCGTGCAGGTCAAGACGCAGGTCGCGACAGCTATCGCGGAAGGACATCGCCTGCGTAAACGTAGCCAGGAACTGGGGGAAGAGGCGCAAAAGTGGTGGCAGAAAGCAGAGCAGGCCATCCAGCAAAATAATGATAATGCAGCGCGCACAGCTCTGGGACACTATAACGATCTAAACAAACAGGCCCAACTTTATCAGCAGCAGCAGGCGGAGCAAGAGCAACTGGCGAAGACGCTGCGCGACGTGCTACGCCAGCTAGAAGTGAAAATTTCGGAGGTCGAAACCAATATTGATCTGCTCGCAACGCGCAAACGCAACGCGCTGATCCAGCAGCGCGTCTTCGAAGCCCTCAACAAAGCCGACAGGCCGAAAGATAAAGGTCTCGCTGCTAAAGCTCAGGACGCGGTTATAGAGGCAGAGGCGCGAGCACGCGCCCTGGCCGATTTACATCAACGCGACCTCACAACGCAGCTCGACCAGCTCTCAGCCGATCAACTGATCGAGCAACAATTACACACACTCAAGCAGAAAAGCACGCCCAACACGCGCCCATTGCTGGGAGAAGGCGAAGCTCATCTCTCCCCCCTGCAACCACCTCAACCACGCTCAGGAGAACCCGTCAGAAAGCGCCGCAGGGAACAACCGACTCCCGAGGTGTCAACCGGAGACCTCAGCAAAAGCGTGGAGCTAGAACACCTGAAAAAGCTGCTCGAAACACCTCAAGACCCGCCGTAGGGACCCGATTTATCGCGTCCTGCGCGATTTATCGCTTCCTGCGCTGTCCCCCATCCTTGCAATCATCCTCTCCCCCCTCTCCCTGACAGAAAAGGATCATGCCTTCCTTAGTAGCCGAGTTCCCTGTAGCGACCAGGTTTACCGCGTCCAGTTTACTGCCACCAAATCGGCAGGCGTCCCCGGCAGCACCAACAACCCTGTAGCGACCAGGTTTACCGCGTCCAGTTTACTGCCATCCCCTACAAACCATGAAAAACGGGCGCTAAAGCGGAACGCGATAAATCTGGTCGCCACGAGAGGGTAATCTTTTTGTGTCGGGATGAGAGGACTCTCACCCCGGCGTGCTTAAATCTGGCAGAGGTCAGGCTTGAAATCGTTGCGGAGAGAATGGCGCAATGATTTCTGGAATCTGTCCCGTCGCAATCAGTTCGGCAATCGTGTCTCCGGTAATGCCACTCAAGATGATTCCGACGCTATTATGTCCGGTGGCAATGGTGACGTTTTTCCAACCAGGGGCCGGGCCAAGCCGCGGGCGCGTATCAGGCGTCCGCGGTCGTAATCCCGCCCAGGAGGTCTGGACAGAGCTGTATTCAAGTGCTGGGAGGAAGCGTATTGCAGTGCTGCATAACCAGTTGATCCCCTCCTGAGTCACCTGGTCATCAAATCCTGCCTCTTCCTTCGTTGCGCCAATGAGGAGCTGTTGCCCTCGCGGCGCAATATAGGCTGCCTCCCCAAAAATAATATGTCGCAGTCGCGGTTCTGGCTGTTGCATGGTCAGGAGCTGTCCTTTCAGCGGACTCACAGGTAAAGAGAGGTAAAGTTCCTCGCTCCACTGCGCCGTCCAGGCTCCGGCGGCAAGCACAAGATGCTTGCAAGCAATAGAGCGATGATCTGATAGGCGGATACCTCTGACCTGCGCTTGCTGATGATCGAAGGCCATCACTTCTTGCCCACAGAAGAACTGAGCGCCGAGCCGTTGAGCGGCCTGATACCACGCTCTCGTGAGCAGCACAGCATCGATTTGTGACTCCTGGGGAGCATAGATGGCTGCACACACCTCCTCAGAGAGCGATGGTTCCAGTTGACGCGCCTCCTGGCCGCTGAGCCAGTGCAGTTCTAAACCCAACGGCAGCCAGGCTTCAAAGCGTTTTCTGAGGCGGGGAAGACGCTTTTGGCTACGGACAGTGCGCAAAGCGCCGGGTCGCTCATAGCCGAGCCGAAGTCCGGTCGCATCCTCCAGTTCTGGCGCGATAGCTGTCAATTGGGCGAAGCCAGCAAGCAGCAAGTCAGCGAATGGACCCGGGCCAGCAAGCGGCCCAAGTGGGGCTAGCAGTCCGGCGGCAGCTCCCGAAGCTCGACCGCCGATAGCACCTTTCTCAAAGACCATCACCTCTACGCCCCGTCTGCGCAGAAAGTAGGCGATAGCGCAGCCAATAATGCCCCCGCCAATAATCGCGACATCTGTTTCTTGTTGCATATTTTTATCCAGGCGTTGAGAGACCATGCCAGCGTGCAGGTAGTGAAAGTTAAATAATGCTTTTTTGCATCCCTATCCTACTTTCGCTTTGGTGATGGTACAAGCGGCTCGCTCTCTTCTTCTAGCCTATCAATAAATGCCTTGATAGGCCGTGTTGCTTTTTTTAAGTCTGTTAGGACGTAAGCATCTCTTTTCCCTGCAATTTTCTCAAACCCGAGATGTTCGACTAATTTCTTGCCTTCAGGCGTTGCAGCTACAGCGTACCATTTTTTGATATCGTACTGCCTGTCTAATGAGATGGCCCATCGTATAGCATTTCTAATGATAAAACGTCCCCTATCTTTGTCTTTTTGAGCATCTCCTGTATGATGTATCGAAATACTTGGGATATACACCGTCAGATTTTTCTCTGTCCACTCTCTTATGGCCCCTGGTGGTATATTCTGCTCTCTCATCTCCTGGTTGATGATGGATTTGATGACATCTTCCCTTAGAGGCATCATGGTTACTCCTGCGATCCTTCTGCCCCCTTCTCTTGCAGACATGAAGATGTCATAGTTGGCTTCACGCCATTCCAGTAGCCTGTCATAGGTCACAATATCTTCTGGCTCGTACAGTTGAAAGTGATTCTGGTAGCTTGCCCATAGTTCGCTGTTTGTTGCTGGACCAAAGGTGAGTTTGGTGTCATCTTTACGCTTTAAAAGCTTGACATGTGCATCTATTGCTTCTTTGGGGTACTTTCTTCCCCTTTTTCTTCCCTCTTCGAGTTCAGTTGGTATCGTTCCATCTTCCGCTCTTCTGTTTAGCGTTGCTTTGGATATACCGAGAAGCTTCATCACTTCTTCTGGTTTGTAGTACTCTTTTTCCATCGTTTATTCTCACGCTTCCTCTCGTTGATTTCTGCTTCAGAGAGTCATTGATATTGTAAGCCTTTAGACTCATTTTGTCTAGTATGTTGAGTCTTAATTGATTTTTGAGTTTTATTGACAATTTGATTAGTGATGCTTTATAATTGACTCATGATCTTTGACAAAAAGATTTGTGAGTCTTAATAAAGGGAATATTTATGTTGCGGAGTAAGAGATCAAGAGGAGGATCGATATGCAGTACTATTGCCTGAAAATAGAGCTCCCAACTGATGTGATCAACTATCTGAACCGCATCGGCGTCTCGATTGTGCCCGAGAAGATCAACAATGAGATGTACCTGCGCCTCGATTGCCCCGAAGGGACACAGGAGGAGTACGCCGATATCGTCACGCAGGAAACGATGTACCGGGTCGTGACGCCATCACAGGGGATCTTCTACATCCGCTATTTGCTCAGGCCGAAGCTGCCCAACGGGAAAAGTCAGTGCTTGCTGTATGTCTACGCGTCGGATATGCAGCGCATGGAAGGGGGTTCGGATGCAACTCAGGGCAATTAATCTATCTTTTGTCGTGGTTGATATCGAAGAGGCAGCAGTGTTGAGGAGGAAGCTGGTCGAACGGACGTATACTCCCGCAATCGCTTCCCACATCTCCGGCATTCTCCAGCAGCTTACGAGCACCAACACGCTCGAACTCGGCGGCATGCCCCTTGTCACGTTAAATGCCGTGCTCAATGATATTATTGCTGATAGCAGCACCACCAGCGATGATATTATGAAACTGCAACAAGTCCTTCACAAGGTACAAATAGAGGTGATAAATCGGTATAACGAAATAACCGGATCGTGCTAATTGCGGAGAGGCGCTTTTAACTCCCCTTCTATACAGAGGTTGTTCTCAAAAATGGCCTATCACCACAAGTTGTAGCAGCACCAGCAGTAAAATTATTGCAAAGCCAATAAAAATGCCCACAATAAAGGAAAAGCGGTTATTATTGCGCTCCTCTTCGGTAGCAGGTCGTTTCTCACTCATCACTGCACTTCTTTCCAGGCTAACGCAGGGCCGCGTTGATAACGCCCTCGATATTGATCATCACTTCCAGACCATCGGCAGGGTCTGCTTCGCGGCTGGTAATCAGTACCTGCACAACCCTTTGCTCGCCATGCACCACCCGCAGCAGGATATGGCGCTGCATCGTGGTAATGATGGTACTCTCATAAGCGCCCCAGGTCTCCTCGCTCAACGATTGCAAAGCCTGTCGTAGCGACAGACAGAACGGCTTGCAGAGCCCGGTGATATCAAGGTTATCCACCGCTACCTGGGCAATGGCCTCCCCTTCGGTGGTTAGCACGCCGGCAGCAATAAAGCCAGGCACGGAATATCCCAGCGTTTGCAGAGCGGAGACGAGAGCGGTGTAATTATGCTGCCTGCGCACGCTTTTCCTCGGCATGGTGGCCCCATCATCCGACATCCAGGTGCTACCCTGAGCGCCATTGAGCGAGAGGGCGTCGCTCACATTCTTCATGAAAGCGGCCTCCGAGAGATCATTTGTCACACTGGGCTCGCGGGCAGATACCGGGGCCTGCCATTCAGGCGACGAGATGCGGCGCGCACCGCTCTCTATTGGAGCAATCGTATAGGGATCAACCGATTTTCCGGTCGTGAGCGGATCAGTTGTTTTGAGTACAGGCGGGGGAGGAGATTCTTGCCATTGCGCGGTGGCCGGTTCCCCGAGGGCGTCGGCAAGCGGCGATGGGCGGATCGCGGGCATACCTGATGTGGGCTGGTCCATAACCCAGCCGGGCAACTCGGTGCGCTGATATTCCTGCGCCTTACGCGCAGCCGAGGGCATACTTTTTTCGCTTCTGCCCGCAAAGGGTGTCACATCAAAGGCAAACGTCGAAGCCGCAGCCGGGGCATCCTGCGCCGCAAACGCGTTGCCATTTTTCTGCTCAACCAGGGGGATGTGCGCCGACTGTTCCCACCATTCTTTCGTCTCGCCCGCACTCAGCGCGGCTAGCTGCTGGCTGGCGGTTGCCCTGGTAAGATTTTCCTGCGCGGCTGGGGCTCGCGGCACGGAAGAGAGCGACGCATCTTCTGTAAAGACAAAAGGACTATCGTCAACCTCATCAAAGGCGAATGAGCCCGAGAGGGCGTTTGCCGGAGCCTCCTCCTGTGGCTGACCATGCGCATACTTTGAACGATACTGGAGAGCCTGCAAGATCAGACGCGAGAGCGGCTGGGTCACATTCGAGACGATCTGACCGCTCCAGGGCTGCTCCATCACCGTTCCATTCTTATGGGCTGCCAGCGCGAAAAACGCCTCTTCCCCACGCAACATCCCATATTCGGCGCTGACCAGTTCCCCTTTTTGGAAACGCAACATCCCACGCTCCTCGACCCCGGTGCTCACGAGCAGCGCGATATTTTTGCGACTCATCGTCACAATCTGGATCACATCCAATAAATCAAACGAGTCCAGGTCAGCGGTAAAGCCTGCGGGCTGCAACAAGCGCCGCAATTCTTCGCGCAGCAGGCGTAAATCCAGCGGCTTGGCTAAATATCCTGCCGCACCACTCTCCAGCGCCTGGCTACGCACCAGCGGCGTATCCTCGCTCCCGATGATGATCGTTTGCGTCCTGGGGCGATAGGCGCGTAACCACTGCATAAAATCGAAACCGCCAACTGACGTCTTCAAATCGCATATCACGATGTCAAACTCTTCTGTCCAGAGGACGCGCAGTGCATCGGCATCGCTTAATGCGCCCTGCACAAAATAGCCGTCCTTCAGCAAAGAGTTGACTATGCTGCGGTTGAGACTTTCCTCTCCCTCAACCACGAAGATACGCCAGGCATCAGACATCTTTTTTACCACCTGAAACAGTTCTGGTCTGTTTCCAGCCCATCAACGCAGATCGCGCGCTCCCGCATCCCCATAAACTCCCCAGGTCTTCCTTGTTTGTTGGTTCTATAGCCACTTGAGCAGTGTATCACGATGCCTTTCGGATGGCAAGGCTATTGCAAACTGGTACTATAGAGTCAGCAGGGCAGCGGCTAGCCCTGCCCCTACCTACCTCATTCGTTCTTTTTTCGCAGTCCGTGCTATACTCTATTTCGTAATTTTCTTTTTTTAAATACGCAGCACTTCTCACATTATTATAAGGAGTAGTAAAATGATGCAGCACGATATAGAGCGCGATACATGGAAGCAACTGGCGGCCAATGCGGCAGCGCAACTGGTGGAAGAGGGGATGGTGATCGGCATCGGTACGGGCTCAACCGTTACTTATCTGATTTACGCGCTCGCCCGGCGCATTCAGGATGGGCTCCGCATCGTTGGCGCCGTTCCCACATCACAGGCGACCTACGATCTGGCTCATAATCTCGGTATTCCGCTCACAGACCTCGACACCCACCCCGAGCTTGATCTCTGCATCGATGGGGCTGATGAGATCGATAGCCAGTTCAATTTAATCAAGGGAGGCGGCGGCGCGCTGCTACGCGAGAAGGTTGTTGCCTCCGTCTCACGTCGCTTTGTCGTCATTGCCGACCAGACCAAAGAGGTCCAACTCCTGGGCTCCCGGTCCCCCGTGCCGGTCGAGATTATCCCTTTTGCCCTCACACCGATACGCCAGCGTCTGGAGGCGCTCGGCGCCACAGTCCAGATACGACATTTGGGCGAACAGATCTTCGTGACCGATAATCACAATAATATCTTTGACTGCACTTTTCCCAACGGCATAGCCGATCCGGTCGCGCTGGATGCGCAGATGCAGTCTATCGTCGGCGTGCTGGAAACGGGACTATTTCTGCATATGGCGCAGGCAGCGATCATTGGCGGCCCCAATGGGGTTAAAGTTCTCTCCCCTGAAAAGCTCTAGCCATCCAATCAGGCAATGATTTTCTTGACATAAAAGGAATTTAACCGGTATAATTTTCGCAATGCACGCGACTTTTCCACCGGGAAGGGCGCGCTCGCATAGCATCGAAGAATTTATAGCTGTAGTGTCTTCCTGGATTACTGACCTTGTATGACGCTATATTTTCATGCGCGAAGGAGCCTCTACTTTGAGCAAGGTCCCTGCTAGCCCTACCACCAGCCCCTGGACCATCACAACTCAACGGATTGTTATGGCCGGCGCATTTTCAGCAATCACCATTATTTTAGGCGTTGTACCTTATCTCGGCTTTATCCCGCTTCCCAACATCTCCGGCTCCGCCACAACCGAACATATCCCGACGATCCTGGGCGGTGTGCTCGGTGGCCCCATCGTTGGTATCTTCAGCGGCCTGGTTTTTGGCCTGGTTAGCTTTACGCGAGCGACCGTCCCTCTCTTCAAAGATCCCACAGTCGCTATTTTGCCACGCCTCTTTATTGGTTTGACGGCCTGGGCCACATTCGCTGCTCTGGCGCGCTTCAATCGTAACGCCGCTGCCGCCGCCGCTGGCTTTATCGGTTCCGCCACCAATACAGTGCTGGTGCTGACGATAGCAGTATGGCGTGGCTATTTACCCATAGCTCTGATCGTGACAATTATCCCACAAGCCGCGATTGAGGCCGTCATCGCCGCCATCATCACAACCATCCTGGCAAGTGCCTTTTTCGTCGTTCAGGGGAGGCTGGTGCGGGCGCCCGAAAAGAAGTCACGCGATCAGCTCCATTATTAATTCAGTATCCTCAATTTTCAGTATCCTCAAGCGGATCGAGCCAGCTATCAGCCCTCACCGCCTCCCCTGAGAGGGGTATAGAGGTCAAAATCTGAGATGTCAAGTGGAAATGCATTATGGAACAGCCTGACAAGCAAGTTCATCACAACGGAATAGAGATTGCAAACGTTACCTTCAATTACAGTATGCAGGGGGCGCAGGACGCTCCTCCGGCGCTGCGTGACATCAATCTGCATATTGGCGAAGGCGAAACTGTCGCGATCATCGGCCACAACGGCTCCGGCAAGAGCACGCTGGCAAGGCTGATTGCTGCCATTTTGCATCCCACGCGGGGAACGGTGCTGGTGGATGGCCTCAGAACCGATGCCAGCGGGGAAGATATCTGGACCATTCGCCAGCGCGTGGGCATCGTTTTTCAAAATCCAGACGACCAACTGGTCGCTAATACTGCGATTGATGATATTGCCTTTGGACCGGAGAATATGGGCCTTCCTCGCTTCGAAATCGAGGAACGCGTCCAGGAAGCAATGGCGCTGCTCAAGCTGGAGCAATATGCGCAAATGCCCATTAGCGAGCTATCGGTGGGGCAGAAGCAGCAGGTAGCGATTGCCGGCGTGCTGGCAATGCGCCCCAGATATTTGCTGCTGGATGAACCAACGACGATGATCTCCGGCCAAACGGCACGCCGCCTGCTGGAAACGGTGCAGTTTCTTTCACAAGAGCGCGGCCTCGCCGTGATTCATATCACCCACTTTATGCATGAAGTGACAAATTTCCAGCGAGTGATTGTGATGCACGAAGGGCAGATAGCGATGGATGACACGCCTGCCACTATCTTTTCGCACGCTGATGACCTGCACGCGCTTGGATTGGACGTACCGCTGATTACGCGTCTTGGTCGGCGCCTGCACGACCGGGGAGTGCATCTGCCAGAGGTGATCCTCTCGACCGCACAATTGAAGGCCTGCCTATGCTCTTCGAACTGAAAAATGTCTATCACACCTACCTGCGTGGCACCCCGTTTGCCACCGAGGCATTGCACGGGCTGAGCCTGTCATTGCCAGCCGGGCAGACCACCGCTCTGGTCGGTCCAACCCGCTCTGGCAAATCTACTATCGTGGACCTTCTGGCTGGATTGATTAAGCCTGCGCCCGGTACATTCTTTTTCGAGGGCGCCGATGTGGCGGCTCCCAGCTTCGATATTGAGCGTATGCGCTCGAAGGTGGGCATCGTATTCCAATCGCCGGAAGCGCAAATCTTCGAGGAGACGGTGGGCAAAGATGTCTCGTTCGGCCCGCGCCGCAAAAAAATACCGCCCGCCGCATCACGCCGCCTGGTACAGGAAGCTTTGGAGGCCGTGGGCCTGCCCTACGAAGATTTCCGCACACGCTACACCTACGCGCTTAGCGGCGGCGAGAAGCGCCGCGTGGCTATCGCAGGCGTTCTGGCAATGCAGCCAGAGGTGATTGTTTTCGATGAACCAACGGCAGGACTGGACCCGCGCGGACGACGCGAGCTGCTGGATCTAATCGTTGCGCTGCAACAGCGCCGTAATCTGACGATCATTTACACCTCCAGCAGCCTGGAAGACGTGATCAATCTGGCCGACGCTATTCACATTATCGATCAGGGCCAACTGGTTTTTAGCGGTACGCCGCGCACAATCCTGGCCCAGAGCAGCCACCTGGCCGACCTGGATATTGAGCTGCCAGAAGTTACCAGGATCGCCCTGGCCTTACATGATATAATGCCCGATATACGGCCCGACGTGCTGAACCTGGTCGAACTGGAAGAGGAGATCATACGTCACCTACCAGCCATCAGCAACATAAAGGAACTCCATGATTGAACTTTCCCGTGATATCACCTTTGGTCAATACATCAACAACGGTTCTGCGCTGACGCGCCTGGACCCGCGCACCAAACAGCTGGGCGCGACGCTGTTGATCGTACTGGTCTCCCTCGTCAATCAGTTCATCCCTTTTGCGCTCTGCCTGCTCTTCTGCTTCATGATCCAGCGAGCATCAGGCATTGCTCTTTCTTACGTTCTACGAGGCTATCGACCGTTTCTGGGCTTCCTGGCTGTGATCACGGTTTTCCAGATCCTCTTCTATTACGCTCCTCCCGGTCAGCACCAGACGATCTACTGGCAATGGTGGGTTCTGAGTATCTCCCGGGAAGGTATCCTCAATAGCCTGCTCATCATCTTACGCATTTTTTTCCTTTACTATATTGTAACCATGCTCATGTTTACGACCTCCCTGGTAGACCTGACCGATGGGGCGGAACGGCTGCTTTCGCCGTTGCAGAAGCTTGGCCTGCCCGTCAACGCCTTTGTGATGGTGCTGGTCGTTGCGCTCAAGTTCGTTCCCATTTTTATTACCGAGATCGAGCGCCTGATCAAGGCTCAGAGCGCCCGTGGCGTCCGCTTCGATCAGGGCAACGCGCTCCAACGTACAATGAAGCTCGCGCCGCTACTCATCCCACTTTTCATTAGCGCCTTCAAGCGTGCGGAAGTCTTGAGCACCGCGATGGAGGCGCGCTGCTTCGGCAATCGTCCGGGATGGAAACGCAGCAAGCGCCGCGTACTGCGCTTCGGGCGCAACGACTTTCTGGCCCTCACGTTCACTTTCATTGCTTGCATTACTATTATGCTCATCAATTATGCTCTCTCATAGCTCATACCCGCTTAATATGGCCCAGCTAAAGGTTTTTTGCAACAAAACCACCCCAAAGAACGTTATATATACTAGCCGCAACTCAGCAAAATAGTGCATTTGACCCTGGCAAAATTCAGATAAACGGCTATACTATAAAGAATACCGCTTTGTAGAGATAGCATTTTGCAACAAAAACATACCGTAACACTTTTTAAAAGAGAGGCTTTCTTATGACCATACACCATCGGCCTCATCCCGGTACGACAATACGCGTACTCATCGGCGTCTGTCTCGCCTTGGCTCTCACTCTGCTCCTATTACCTTTAAGCGCATCAGCACATGCTATTTACCAATCATCTTTGCTGACCATTCCAGCAGCGGGACCAACCATGCAGGCCCAGGCAGGCTTTAGTTCACGCTATCGCGATGGCAACTGGATTCCGGTACAGGTTACTTTAAGCAATAATGGCCCCGACTTTAATGGCAAAGTTTCTGTTAATACATCCACGCCCTTTGGCGCGGGCAATTCCGGTTCTACCTATATCTATCAGCAAGCGGTCAGTCTGCCGAACGGCTCGCAAAAACAAGTAACGCTCTACGTTCCCTTCACCTCTGGCACTCCGGGCACAACGCTAAATATTAGCGTTGATCTGCTCGACTCAAACAATCAGCCGGTAACGACGCAATCCGCCGCTCTGCGCGCACTTGGCAGCAGCGATATTTTTGTCGGCTTTCTCTTCGATCAAACACCCGGCCAGACCCCTGGCCTGGGCACGCTTACCAACATTACGCTGCCTACGCAGGGCCAGGGAGGCTCGATCCAGGTTGAACCGTTGAGCGCAGCCACGATGCCAAAGATCGCGGCAGCATTGAAGAACTTTGACGTTATTATTATCGACAATTTCACCACCAGCTCTCTAAGCCAGGATCAACTGGCCGCCCTGCAAAACTGGGTACAACAGGGAGGAAAGCTGATCGTGGTCGGTGGTCCCGAATGGCAGCATACCCTCGCCCCTCTGACCAGCCTGCTGCCCGTGACCCTGGCGGGGACCGCCACCCTCCCGGCAGGGACGCATCTTTTCCCCCTCGGCGGCCCGACCAAAAGCGGTCCGAACCAGGGCAACGTCGCAGACTCAGTCTCATCACCCATCACTATTAGCACCGCGACTGTCAACCCTCAGAGCACGGTTGTGCTCGCATCTGGCAAAACACCGCTGATCGTGCAGGGCGCTCAAGGGCAGGGACAGGTCAGCTATCTGGCTTTTGATCCGTCGCTCGATCCCCTCGCCAGTTGGTCGGGAACAACCACCATCTGGCAAGGTTTGCTGACACGCATGCTGGGCAATCAATTACTCACTTCCAACACAGCGATAAACCCAACTCCCTTTGTACAAAACTTTGGAGGGATGGAGACGCTGCTCCAATCGCTCTTCCCAAGCGCCATCCCTTCGACCTGGGTAATTCTGGCGCTCCTGCTCGGCTACGTGCTTATCCTGGGACCCGTTCGCCTCTTCATCGTGAAAAGGTTCAAGAACCGCAGTTGGAGCTGGCGTATCGTCCTGAGCACTATTGTGGTCTTCTCCTTACTCAGCTACGGCCTCGCGCTCCAACAAAAGGGCAGCTCAATCCTGAGCAGCAGCATCTCGGTTATTCAGCTCAGCCGACCCGGCGCAACGGGCTCGCTGGCCCATACCGCGACCTATGTCGGGGTATTCGTCCCCAACAATGGTGACTTCCAGGTCCACATCCCGGGCGATAATCTGGTGCAATCCACCGAAAATCAACAGTTCGGCCCTCAGGGACCGCTATCTCCCCAGCGCACGACCATTACGTCAACGCCGGATGGCACCGATGTGGACCTGCAAGGGGTCGATATCTGGACGTTACGCTCGGTCGTTTCCAGGCGCGACCACCAGGTGAGCGGCGGCATTGTCTCCCACCTGGCGATTCAGAATAATACGCTGGTGGGAACAGTGACCAACACGTTAGCCTACGGGCTCAGCGACGTTTACCTGCTCACAGGCAACCAGTTCGTCTCCATTGGACATCTGGGAGCCGGTGAAAGCAGAACGATTAACCTGACCATTACCAACAATCCGCCTGCGACAGGCACAACATCACCATCGCTGGCCGATCAGATCGCGAGCAGTCGTGGCCTAAACCCACCCTATGGCCCTTACTCCTTTTACAACAATTCTTCGCCCAGCGAGCTACAGCGCCGCATGGCTATGCTAGCAACAGTGGGCGGCGAGTTCGGCGGCTACGCCTACTGTGGCAACGGCGCGCCATGTTTCCAAAAATCGGTTGTTATTCGAGGCACGACTGGAGGTATCCTCCCCTCACAAGCAATCACCTATACCTCTTCCTCCGCAATCTTCTTTAGCGGTGGCGGACCCAGGTTAGCGACCGATGATCCACTGTTGCTCCCAGGAGCCCCGGCGACGCTGATCGGCTGGGCTGACCGCTTACCCGATGGTGAGAGCAATGCCACCGTCAACGGCAGCTATACGACCACATCGCAGGAAGTCCTGGTCCAGGCGCCGCTCGATGTCAATTTCTCAGGCAACGTGAATGTACCCTCCAGCTTGATTACAAGCCGTGTGGTTGATATACAGAGTCAGGGCAGCACCCTTCAGATGCCCATTCCCGGCGTCTATCAAATGACGACAGGCAGCCCAAATACCGGCAGCATCACCTTCGAGTATGCGCTGGCGAACGGCTCTGGCCTGCGTGCCAATACCATTTCCCTGGTCGATCCGCTCAATGGAGGCTTTAACCCTGTCGGCCCGGCGCCAGCAGGGCAGCAACTGACGATTGACCATGTGCAAGCCTCCCTGTACAACTGGCAAAGCGGCAAATGGGATTCGTTCACCTTCAATCAGTCAGCCCTTTCGGTGAACAACGCTCAGCCCTACGTCGGCCCTGATGGACGAATCTTCTTGCAGCTTGCCGATCAGAATGATACTCAGGGAACGATCTTTTTTAGCAAACCACAAATACAACTGCAAGGCACGGCACCGTAGGGGTCTTCATCTCAGGCGGTCTGAGCGAAGCTAGCGCGCCAGCAGCGTTGACCGCCTGGATAACAAGGTAGGGCTTGCCCCCGCCCTGGCTTACGCCCCCGCCTGTTGGCAGGCCCCACCGGCAGGCTGGTGGAACTGAGTGGCATTGAAAGGAAACATATGGCACAAACCGCCTCGGTATCAACCGATACGATTATTAAAATAGAGCATATCTCTAAAAGCTATCGCAACGTTCACGCCCTGAGCGACCTTAGTCTGGAGATACCATCCGAGTCTATCTATGGCCTGATCGGCCCCAACGGCGCGGGTAAGACGACGCTGCTGCGCATCCTGGCGGGGCTGCTCGTCCCTTCATCCGGCAAGGTCTGGTTCGATGGGACAGAGATTGGCAAATCCCCTTCCGAGATCCAGCGCAACGTTGGCTACATGCCTGACTTCTTTGGCGTCTACCCCGACCTGACCGCGACCGAGTATCTTGAGTTTTATGCCGGCATTCATGGCATCCCCCGCCAGAAACAGGCCAGCCTGGTGACCGATCTGCTCGAACTGGTCGAGCTAAGCTCGAAACGCGATGCGCTCGTTGAAACGTTATCGCGCGGCATGAAACAGCGCCTCTGTCTCGCTCGCGCCCTGGTCCACGATCCTGACGTACTGCTGCTCGATGAACCAGCCTCAGGGCTCGATCCGCGCGCCCGCGTAGAGCTACGCGAACTCCTGCGCACCCTGCAAGGTATGGGCAAAACTATCGTTATCAGCTCGCATATCCTGCTCGAACTGGCGGAGATGTGTACCGATATCGCGATTATGCAGAACGGACGCCTGATCGTCTCCGGCGATGTCAATACGGTCTCCCACCGCCTCGGCGGCGCGCGCCAGCTTGAAATTCGCATCTTAGAGCCTGACCGCGTTCCTGCAGCGGTTGAGGCGCTGAAGGCATTTACTGACATGAGCAACGTGACGAATGGCGAAAGCAATCTGATCCAGGCCGATTTTAGCGGCGATGATGCGGCTCTGCATCGCATCCTGGTTGACCTGATCAAGCATGATATTCCTGTCGTCACTTTCGCACCACGCAGCGGTGGCGGTCGCCTGGAAGAGGTATTTATGAGTATCACGGAAGGAAGTAGCCAGTCATGACCTTTCTTGCTCTCCTTACAAAAGAATTGCGCCTGAGCCTGCGCCGCGAGCGCACCGTCTGGGTGATCATCGCCTATATCCTTTTGATGGGCCTGCTCGGATGGTTCTCGCTCAACGCTTTCAGCTCCAGCAACACGGTGAACGGCCCTGGATTGAGCAACGTCGGCATCAACCTGTATTATATTCTTTCGATTGTACAGCTCTTCTTGCTCATTTTTATTACGCCCGCCTTCACTTCCACCACGGTCAATGGGGAGAAGGAGCGCCAGACGTTCGATATGCTGCTCTGTTCACAGCTCTCGTCGCTCTCCCTGGTCTCGGGCAAGTTGCTCGCAGGTCTGATGAATGCTCTGCTGCTGATCGCTGCTTCCGTGCCGCTCTTTAGCCTGGTATTCTTCTTCGGGGGCATATCACCGGCTCAGTTATTGATCGCGCTGGTCATCTACGTTGTGACAACGATTATGATCGGCACCTTCGGACTGCTCTGCTCAACAGTCTTTCGCCGCCCGGCAGCATCTACCGCGATTGCCTATATGTCCGCTCTGGCATGGCTGGTGCTACCTTTGATCGTTTTCTATATCATTCTGATTGCAGGAACTACTTTCGCCAGCAGACTGGTTCCCAGTAACAGACCTTCGATTATGTTTATCTGGAATCCGGTCTATATCCTGATCACCACATTTCCATCCGGGGCCAATCTTGGTAACTATACTTTCGCCAATCTGTCCATCCCGCCCTGGATCGCCTATATTAGTATTAGTATTATCGCAGCTCTGTTGTTCTTCCTGCTCAGCCTGTGGACGATTAAACCCAATCCACTTGGTCGCCTATCAAGAGCAAGAAGGATGCAGGGCAAGATGGAGCAGCACACCGCATCAGAAGAAATGACGATATCAGCGTTACAGTAGCGGCTTTGTAACGAGAATGCCTCGCAGAGGCTATATGGGCCGGGCAACCGGTAGCTCCTCGCTTCATCGTGGGAGTTACCCCTACCGGTTGCCTCCAAGAAAGGCTTGATTTTATGGCTACTTTGATGCCATCGCGTATCGCGGAGATCTCACAGGCGCCTCTCGACGCTGGCAGCATCACCGCCGCGCTACAACCCTGGCGCAAACGGCTCAGCCTGCAACATCTGTTGCGCTGGACGACGGGAGGAATCATCGCCGGGCTGATCCTGGCATGCTTCGTCCTGCTCATCTCGCGCCTCATTCCCTGGGCTGGAGCTCTGTACTGGGCGCTCGGCAGCGGCCTGGCATGCGTTATCCTGGCTCTAGGAGGCGCGCTCTGGACGCGACCATCCATCGCCGGCTCATCTCGTATCGTCGATGCCAGGCTCTCCCTGCATGATCGCATGGGCACAGCCTGGGAACTGCGCGACCAATCTTCCGTTCTCGCCAGGTTGCAACGCCACGATGCCCTTGAGCAGCTCGCGCACTATACACCAGCTCGGACCGTCTCTTTGCGCGTCCCTCGCTCAACGCTGCTTCTGTCAGGATCGATGCTCGTGCTCCTCGCGCTCCTCATCGTTCTGCCCAACCCGATGAATGATGTGCTCAGGCAACAGGCAGCATTTCAGGCGAAAATCGCCAGCCAGGTCAAAGCCATCGATAAAATACGCCAGGAACTGGCCCAGCAGCCCAATACATCACCCGCTCAACAAAAACAGATCGACCAGGTTTTGCAAGACCTTCAGGCAAAGCTGCAACAGGCTCAGAATGAATCGCAGGCTCAGCAGGCGATTGCAGATGCCCAGGCAAAGCTCGATCAATTACGCAATCCCCAAGCAGCTAATCGCGCTCAAGGCCATGCAGCCGCCAGTTCGTCGTTACAAAATAGCCAGAATTCGAGCTTGAGTGCGCTCGGCCAGGCGCTCGCGAACAATGACAGTAAGGCACAGGCAAAGGCGCTCCAGGATCTGGCCTCGCAGGTCAGTAAAATGACGCCCCAGCAGCGCAGCGATCTGGCCCAACAAATCGAAAAAGCCGCGAACCAGGCTAACCAGAATCCCGACCTCAGTTCCGCGCTGCACCAGCTTGCAAAAGCGGTCGCCAACGGCACGCCCAGCGAAATTTCGGATGCCGCCAGCGCGGTACAGGCTGCCGCAGGGCAAGATGCAGCCAGCCAGGCCAGCAACAGTAGCATCAGTCAGGCATCACAAAGCCTGCAAGACCTGGCTAACTCCCTCGCCGCCTCTACCGATGGTACAAACAACAATGGTCAGAGCCAGAACCAGGGGCAAGGCCAGGGCCAGAATCCAGGTCAAGGTCAGAATCCGGGTCAGGGACAGGGGCAAGGAGGACAGGGACAGGGAGGACAGGGGCAAGGTCAAGGAGGGCAAGGCCAGGGCCAGGGGCAAGGTCAGGGGCCGGGTCAGGGACAAGGAGGAGCTGGCGGTAGCAATGGAGCTGGCAATCAGCAGGGAAAGACGGAACAGGTGACGATCCCTGGACAAATCGGGCAGGGCACAAGCACGCAGACGAACGATAATAATAATGGTATCGTTATCCCAGGCAATGCCGTTCCCTATTCACAGGTCATCGAGCAGTATAACCAGATGGCGCACGATGCTATCGACAACAGCAATATCTCCCCTGACACGAAAGACCTGGTTCATAACTACTTCGATACACTAGAAGGGCAACAATAATCTTATGACAAATACCGGCGAACAGACATCCCCGGATGTACATAGAGACGTGGAGACGAATGGGAGCGCGGCATCGGCCCAACAGCAACAGCCGGACGAGGCCGATATCACGACATTTATCGAAACCGCTCGTAAGTTAGAGCAGGAGCTGTGCTCCATCGTCATCGGACAAGAACGCGTGATCCGCGAATTGCTGCTGGCCCTGCTCTCCGGCGGTCATGTGCTGCTGGAGGGCGTGCCGGGGCTGGGCAAGACGCTGCTGGTCCGCACCCTGGCCGATGCCCTGACGCTCAAATTCGCGCGCATCCAGTTCACGCCCGACCTGATGCCTGCCGATATCGTTGGCACCACGATTGTGACCGAACAATCAGATAACACCGGTGGCGGCAGCAAGCGCGTCTTTAGCTTTCAACCGGGCCCGATCTTCGCCAATATCGTGCTGGCCGATGAGGTCAACCGCGCGACGCCTAAGACGCAATCGGCCCTGCTGGAAGGGATGCAGGAACGCACGGTGAGCGTTGGTGATAGGACGCGCCCCCTGCCTCAACCATTCTTTGTGCTGGCTACGCAGAACCCGCTCGAAATGGAGGGAACCTATCCCCTGCCGGAGGCCCAGCTTGACCGCTTCCTGCTGAAGATTATGGTCAACTTCCCTAAAGCGGAGGATCTGATGCGCATCGTCGATACGACGGTGGGCACGCAGTCGCTTAAAGCTACCGCCGTCGCCACAGGTGAGCAACTGCAACATATGATAGAGATCGCCCGCGCCGTGCCGGTTGCTACCCATATCAAAGAGTACGCCGTCCGCCTGCTGCTGGCTACGCATCCCGACCAGGAAGATACGCCGGAAAAAGTGCGCCAGTACGTCCGCTATGGCGCCAGTCCGCGCGGGCTCCAGGCGATCATTACGACATCCCGCGTGCGCGCGCTGTTAGAAGGCCGCTACAATGTCTCAATGGAGGATATCCGTAGTGTCGCTTTTCCCGCGCTGCGCCACCGCCTTGTGCTCAACTTCGACGGCCTCGCCGACGGCATCACCCCGGAGCGACTGATCGAGACCATCCTTGAGGAGGTCGAAACGGCATGACCAACTTCGTAGGGACCCGATTTATCGCGTCCGATTTATCGCTTACACAGCCTTTTGATCGCCATAGGGCAAGCGCCAGGCATGGCCCCTACCGCCGTATCGTCCTGCACCAGGGCAAGTCCGCTTTAGCGATCCAGGGAACAAATGCTGATGGAAAATGACGGCAAAAACCGCTTCCCACTCGATGCGAGCATCCTGCAACGACTGGATAATCTCGCATTGCTGACGCGCCGACCGATGGCGAGCGGACGCCCGGGGCGGCGACGCTCACCGATGGCAGGCTCGTCGCTGGAGTTCGCGGACTATCGGCGCTACTCCCCCGGCGATGATTTCCGGCGCATCGACTGGCGCGCCTACGCTCGCCTGGAGCGGCTCTTTTTGCGCGTCTTCGAGGCTGAAGAGAACATTACCGTCACTATCCTGCTCGACTGCTCCGATTCGATGCATCAAGGCACGCCGGCTAAAATCTCCCTGGCAACCACCACAGCGGCAGCCCTGGCCTATGTCGCGCTCAAATGCGAGGATAGCGTGATCATTGGCACGCTCACCGACCGGCTGGTTGGCTATCGCCGCGTGGGCAGCGGTAAAAATTCGATCTGGACGGTGGGCGCGTTTCTCAATCAGCTCCCGCGCTCGGGCACGACCGATCTCAACCGCGCCCTGTATGATATCGGACGCGTCGTCACCAGCCCCGGCCTGACCATCATTATCTCGGATTTTCTCGCCCCCGGCGGCTACCAGGTCGGTGTACGCGCCGTGCGCCAGTTGCGCCAGGAAGTGGCCCTGCTCCAGATCCTGTCACCCGATGAGATCGATCCCGATATTCAGGGCGACTGGCGCTTGCGCGATAGCGAAGGCAGCGGCAATGTGGATGTCAGCATCTCTTCCGCGATCTTACAGGCATACCAGCAACGCTTAGCCGACTTCACTGAAGAACTGGCGGCCTTCGCCCATACTCATATGGCAACCTATACTCTGATACCCAGTGATACGCTTCTTATTGATGTTGTTCAACGCTTATTGCGACAGATAGATCTGGTCCGATAAATTTAAAGAGGCGCGAATGAATTTTCTTGTTCCGGCGGCACTGGCTTTTGCCGCGATCATTCCCATTATCCTGCTTCTCTATTTTATGCGACCCAAACGCCAGGAACGGGTGGTTGGCAGCACATTGCTGTGGCAGCAGGCGCTGCAAGATTTACAGGCCAGCCGGCCCTGGCAGCGTTTACGCATTACGCCGCTGCTACTCTTGCAATTGCTGGCTGCCGTCGTGATTGTGCTGGTGCTGACGCGCCCGGCAATCTTCACCAGTAGCCAGCTCAGTGGAGATACCGTCATTATTTTGCAAGCTTCGGCCAGCATGCAAGCCACAGACATTGCCCCCAACCGCTTTGAGAATGCGCGCAACACAATTGCCGACCTGATCGATAGCCTCGGCCCCGATACGCGCATCTCTTTGATTACGATGGCGCGCACGCCGCAGGTATTGATTGCCGAATCACAGGATAAAACTCAATTGAGCGCGGCCCTACAGCGGGCGCAGGTGACAAATCAGGATGCCGACCTTGAGCAGGCGCTATCGCTGGCCGCTTCACTGGCGGCGGGACACGCTAACGCCCAGGTGCTTGTCGTCGGCGATGGTCATGTCACAAATGCCGATCAGACGCTGGTGCTGCCCTTCCCCGTACGCTATCTGCGCGTGGGCACCGATGCGCCCAATGTCGCGCTGATGGCCCTGAGCTCGCGTTCAGTGCGCGGACAGCTTTTCGCCTTTGCCCAGGTCGCCAACTACAGCCATCAGCAACGCTCGATACCGGTTGAACTTTACGGCGATGGTCGCCTTGTCAATGTGCAGACGGTAATTCTCCCCGCCGGAGCAACGGGCGCGCTGCAATGGGGACCCTTATTACCTTCAACGCGCTTTTTGCACGCGCATCTGACCTCTCAGGACGCGATGAGCGTCGATCACGATGCATGGGCTATCGTTGGCGGCTCGCTCCACGGTCGCGTCCTGCTGGTTACTGAGGGCAACTCGTTTTTACAAACAGCCTTACGCTTGCAGCCAACGATTGACCTGTCTGAGACAACGCCGGAGAAGTACGCGCCGGTCGGCAATTTCGATCTGACGGTGTTTGATGGCTATGTGCCAAAGACGCTGCCCAACGGCTCGCTGTTCTTCGTTAACCCGCCCTCCGGCTCCTATCTTTTCGGGACATCCGGCCCGCAAATCCAGGTCAGCCACTTTAGCGCGGGCAACGATCCTCTCAACCTGCTCAATAACGTTGACCTGGGCAGCATTCACGTCATCCACGCCAGCCACCAGCTCAAACCGGCAATATGGGCGCAAACGATTATTGCCGCGCCCGAAACGCCGCTACTGGTCGCGGGCGATGTTGCAAACAGACATGTCGCGGTGCTGAGCTTCGATCTGCACGATTCCGATCTCCCGCTCCAGCCTGCTTTCCCCATCTTGATACAGAATATGACCGGCTGGTTCCTGCCGCAGCCGGTGGGCAACAGCGGTCAGGTCACGGCCGGCGTCCCCGTGACGGTGCAGACGTGGCCCGGCGCGGACCAGGTGACGATTACCGATCCCACCAATCTAAGCACAGCGGTCGGACCGCCTTTCCCGGTGACGCCGTTTGCCCGCACCAATAACACCGGCATCTACCAGGTGACGCAGCGCGTGCATGGGCAAATCCTGCATGGAGCCTTCGCCGTCAACCTGTTCGATCCCGCTCAATCGCGGCTCGCACCCGCGGCGGCGCTCCCCGTGCTGCATAGCGCCGATTTTACGCCGAATGGCAATACCGTGTCACGCCAGTTGCGCGAAATCTGGCCGTGGATAGCAGGGCTGCTTTTGCTGCTGCTTTGCGCTGAATGGTGGCTGTTCAGTCGCGGCTACCGCCAACGTTCAGCCCAGGCGGCACAGCATGGTTCGCGAACGGGCAGGACGACAGGAGGAAAATTATCCTCCCACTCCTCCACAAAAAACGCGCTGGCGACCACGCTACAGAACCAGTTACAGGAACGCTACCGTAAAGTCAAAAAACAGGTAGTGAAGATAAATAAACGCGCCAGAAAGGGCGGACGCGATAAATCCGGTCCCTACACGCGTTCAAAAGGAGGCAACCATGTTAACCTTTGAGCAACCCTGGTTGCTTTTGCTGCTGCTGCCGGTTGGCCTCCTGGTATATCTGACCTGGAAACGCATGGCGCTGCCCTATCCCAGACGGCAACGACTGCTTATTCTGGGCTGCCGGCTCGCCCTCTTTACGCTGGTGATCGCGGCTCTGGCAGGCGCGGCGTGGGCGCAGCCGGTATCGCGGCAGGCGACGGTCTTTGTGGGCGATATCTCCGCCAGCACAGGCCCGCAGCGCCCTTTTATCGAGAACTGGATTGCTGCGGCGCTCAAGCATAAACGTCCCGAGGACCAGGTGGGCATTGTGGCGGTGGGTCGTAACGCTTTAGTGGAACAGTCAGTGAAACAGCAAATTGATTTTTCTCACTTCGAGTCCACGCCGGATACTAACTATACCGATCTGGCAGCCGGGCTGCGCCTGGCGGCTGCAATCCTGCCAACCGATAGCCAGCGCCATATCATCCTGCTCAGCGATGGACAGCAAAATCTTGAGGATGCGCTCCCCGAAGCGCAATTGCTGCAACAGCAGGGCATCCGGCTTGATATTGTTCCCCTGCCCAATGTGACCGGCGAAGAGGCACGCATTGATGGTCTGGACGCGCCAACGCAGCTCCATACGAATGAACGGTTCGTGCTGCACGTCCGGCTCTCCAGCACCGTCGCCCAAACAGGGACGTTACGCGTCTATCTCGATCAGGCGATCATTCTCCAACAAAGCATCCGCCTGCCCATAGGAGTACAGGATATCAGCCTGAGTCTGCTCGCTCCCTCGCCCGGCTTCCACACCTTTCGCGTTACGCTAGAGGCGCCGTTTGACACGATCTTGCAAAACAACGAGGCCGCCGCTTTCGTCAATGTGCAGGGACCGCCGCGTGTGCTGGTCGTCGAGGGCCAGCCCGGCAACGGACACAACATTATTGCCGCGCTCCAGGCGACGAAGATCAATGTGGTGGTCGGTACGCCGAGCGATGTCCCCACGACGCTGGACGGCCTGGCTCCTTATAGCGCCGTCGTCCTGGCTGATGTTCCCGCTGTATCGCTGGGGACCGCGCGTATGCAGGCCCTTCAGGCTTTTGTGCGCGATCTCGGTCACGGCCTGGTGGTAAGCGGGGGCCAGAATAGCTACGGCGTCGGTGGCTATGCCGATACACCGCTGGAACAAACGCTGCCCGTGCGCATGGATATCCCACAGCACAAAGATACGCCCACGATAGCGGTGGTGCTGATTATTGAGAGCCTGGAAAGCTCCCAGCCCATCAATATCTCTAAAGAGGCAGGCAAGGGCGTGGTGAACCTGCTGACGCCCCGCGACCAGATTGGTATCTCGGAAGGCGGCGGTACGCTGGTGATCCCTATGCAGCATGTGACCGATAAAACCTCCATCGACAAAGCGATTGATAACATGAATCCCGTTGATCCGCCAAGCTACAATCCCGATCTGGCGAACGCGGAGCAGGTGCTTTTGCATACCGACGCGAAGATTAAGCATGTGATCTTGCTCGGCGACGGGGACGCTTTTGATAACTATACGCCACAGGTCCTTAAAATGGCGAAGGAGAACATTACGATCTCAACGGTTGCAACCAACGCCGATGACATATCGGAACTGGGTCTGATGCAGCAAATTGCCACGGTGGGTAAAGGGCGCTTCTATCGCGCCGACAATCCGAACGCGATCCCGCAAGTCTTGCTCAAAGAGACCGAGCAGGCTGCCAGACGCAGCGTGATTAATGAGACCTTTGTGCCAGCTTCGGTGGGGACCCATCCAATTTTAACCGGTTTGCAGGGTCTGCCCAGCCTGGACGGCTATATCGCTACGACGCCCAAACCAACGGCTCAGATGGTGCTCGTAAGCCATCTGGATGACCCGGTGCTGGCCGTCTGGCAATATGGGCTTGGCCGCGCAGTAGCCTGGACCAGTGATGCGCTGGGACTCTGGACGACGCGCTGGCTCCAATGGAATCAGGCGGCGCAATGGTGGGCCAACCTCGTGACCTGGACCCTGCCCACGCCTGATAGCGCCATGAATATCAATGGGAAGGTGGTCAATGGGACGGCGCAGATCTCGGTCGATCTTCCACCCGGGACACCGACCCAGGGACAGCAGCAGGTACAGGCACACATCATCGCTCCTGATCTCTCACAGGGAACCATCACCCTGCAACCAACCGCTCCGGCCCACTGGGAGGGCAACTTCACTGCTTCGCAGGTCGGCGCTTACCTGCTCCAGGTCACATGGAAAGGGCCGGTAACCAGCGGCCAGAATGATGCGCACCAACTCACAGCCTCCACCGGCCTGATCGTTCCCTATTCGCCCGAATTTCGCAGCGAAGGGGTTGACCTGCGTTTCCTCCAACTCCTGGCCCGCGCCGGAGGCGGCACCCTGCTCAATCCAGCCGATAGCGCCTCGGCATTCACCCAGAATCTGGTGCCCGTTTCAGCCGCGATCTCTATCACATTTTTGTTACTGGCGCTGGCTGCACTGCTCTTGCCGATTGATATCGCGGTGCGCCGCCTCTCCAGCCTGGAATTCCTGACGCTGGGCCTCCAATGGCTGCGGAGCCGTCTGGGTATCAGTCGTCCACAGGCAGCAGTACAGACGGTCCAACCTGCGCGCAGTCCCGTGATTGCCCCGCTCGGCAACATGCGCGCCAAACGCCAGGAGCGCCGCGACCGGATAACGTCGGCAGAGCAAACGCAAAGCATTGCCTCTACTACGCTCCAGAAGAAGCGTACGCAGCCCGCCAGGGAAATACGCACGTCTCAACAGCAGGAGCAAACCAGTACGCCAGCGACCTCTACAACGGAGACGCTACTGGCGGCGAAACGGAAACGTCAGCAGAACGCCAGATCAACCGAGGAGTAAGTTAGCAGCAGCCTTCATAGTGATGACACGATGTAACCCTCGTTACATCGTGTCATCACCACAAATGGGTATAGAAGCAGAAGCAAATATTAGCAAACTTATGGCTTGTTTCGATACTGTTACCATCCAACGTAATAATAATAGAAAAAGTTATTCAGGATGGTAAAACGTGGTAACAATAGCGGATGTTGCAAGACTGGCTGGAGTCAGCAAAACAACTGTTTCGCATGCTATCAGCGGAAAGCGTCCCGTGGCCCCAGCTACCCGGGAACGCATAACGCAGATTATCGCAGAGCTAGGGTTTCGCCCTAACGCGCTGGCTCGCAGCCTGCGCATGCAGCGTACTCAAACGATAGCTCTGATCATTCCCGATATCACCGACCCCTACTACCCTGCGCTCGCACGCGGATTACAGGATACCCTGGCAAGTTACGGATACTATGCCATCCTCTGTAACACCGATGGCGAGTGGCACCAGGAGCACGAGTTCATCGTGAACGCTATCCAGCGACAGGTGGATGGCATTATTTTATCTTCCTCGTATACGAGCCACGAAAACGTACGACAACTGGTTGAACATAGTGTAGCGTTTGTCTCTATTGGCCCCAACACCTGCCACCCTGATTCTGATCATATCACGACCGACGATCAGACAGGGGCAATGAACGCGACCCGTTATCTTCTACAGCAATGCCATCAACGCATCGGCTTTATTGGCGGCTCTCCCAAGCAGCCCCATGCCAGCGCGCGCCTTACCGGCTATTGCAAAGCTCTGGAGGAAGCCCATATTCCTATCGATGAGGCTTTGATTGTAGAAGGCGATTTCAAACGGACGGGGGGCCAGCAGGCTTTCTGCACACTGATACAGCGCTTCGATGCCAAAACGCGACCAACGGCGATTTTTTGCGCCAACGATTTAATGGCTATCGGAGCAATGGACGTAGCGCGACAATTAGGTATGAAGATCCCGTATGACATGGCAATTATAGGATATGACGACATTACAGCCGCATCCCTCATCACGCCCGCCCTCACCACGATCCAGCCCCACACGTATGATGCGGGCAAAGTGGCAGGACAACTGCTGATGGAACGCATCACCGGCATGTATGAGGGACCAGGCCGCCAGGTGGCTATGCCACACCAGCTCATCCAACGCGAATCAGCGTAAATCCTATCAGAACAGAGTTCTTCAACATAAAGAGAGCGGTGGGGGGACCGATACAACGCCTCCCTATCGCTCTCTTCATAAGAAATGCGACACCACAAGCGCCAGCGCCAGCACCACCCCAAACTGAAAATGGAGCAGCGCCGTGCGCTTAATCCCGACAATAAACGCCTTCCGGTCTGTTGCTCCTAAAACGGCACGGATATTGCGATACGCCAGGGGAAATGTTAACAGGGCCGCTATGCTATAAATCGGCAATACGTTCAACAGCGCAAAGAGGATCACGGCAATATAGCTCCCCCTGAGCAACCAGGCATGAAAACGCTGCCCGAATCTCAGCCCAAAACGCACCGGCAGCGTCTTTTTGTTGACTGCCAGATCATCCTGGTAGTCGCGCACATTGTTCATATTGAGAATAGCTGTGACCAGGAAGCCCACCGGGATGCTGGCGGCAATGACGCGCCATGACCAGTGCGGGATCTGCACATAATACGAGCCCCAGGTCATCAAAAAACCCATCGCGATAAAAACCAGGATATCGCCCAGCCCACGACTGGCGAATTTGAACGGCCTGGCGCTATAAAAGTATGCAATCACCATACCAGCCAGCCCGAAGAGAATAATCGCCGGACCCACCTGAAAGATGAGGACGAGCCCCAGCAGAGCCGCGATCACGAAGCTGGTAATGCCCCCAGCAAGCACCTGCCCCGCCGTCATCTCATGGCGAAAAATGACCGTCATCGCACCAAGCGACCCGGCATGATCCAGCCCATAGCGATGATCGAAATATTCATTAAAGTAGTTCGTGCCTATCTGCAAGAACAGGCATGAAAAAAGTGTGACCAGAAACGTCACGAGTCGAAATGCTCCCTCATAATACGCCACGGCGGTGCCGACCAGCACGGGGCTGAGCGTTGCCATGAGCGTAAAAGGACGGCTGGTCTTCACCCAGACCTTCCACGAGGGAGCCGGTGGCGCAGGCAATGTCTGTACATCTTCCATTTAAGCATTCCTCAGTACACAGAACTGATCGTTTATCGTTACCTTGATCATACTTAAATAGTAAGACGTGTACAGCTAAAAAGTCAAAAGCGCGCGCCAAGATTCTCTTTAAAAAAGGTCAGTATCCTGGGCCAGGAGTCGGCACTCGAGGCCGCCGTATCCTCGACTGTGCCACCAAGCGCCAGACCACTTATCCGCTCCACCGGTGGAGGGAGAAAGGGATAACTATAGGGAAAAGACACGAAATGTCCCGCACCTTGATAGCTGAGATGCTGGTCAGCATAGGGATGATGATGCTCCGCAAGGCGCTTCATGACGAGTTGCGAGAATAAGGTGGAAGGCCACATCTGATCATCATCACCGGAGATCAGCAGGATCGGTCCCTGGACGTTTTCCACTGCAATCGTCGCCTCATCCAGGTGCTTATGATCTTTCAGCGTGGTGAGGAACATATCACGCATGGGAAACGCCCGCGCTCCTATGCTCTGCCACATCAGCTTTAACCATAGCAGCGGCGTAAATTTAACAACCGCCTGTTGTAAAGGTTTGCCATGATACGTCCAGGCCGAGCGAGAGTAGTTATTGCCATCAACGCCAGCCTGCACAAGCCCACTGGGCGAACAGGCAACAACGGCCTTGATCGCAGGGAAGGTTGCGCCGAGCAGCAGCGCCAGTTCGCCGCCCCGCGACAGCCCGATCACGCCGATTTTGTCACCGTTAACAACGCTCTGCGCCTGAAGCCGGTGAAGCGCCGTCTCAAAGTACTCCAATGGAATATGGACCAGATTTTTGGGCAACCCCTCGGCATTAAAGTAGGCCAGGGTAAGCGCGGCAAAGCCGTGCGAAGCCAGCAGTGCCGCCTGGCTTTCGCGTATCCGACCATCCGAGCCACTTAAAATGATAATAGCGGGCAATGGACCGGAACTCGCAGGATGATAGAGCACGCCAACCAGCCCCTGCTGGCGCACCGGCACCCTCACGACATCTTCAGTAGCAAAAAGCCGCTTCAGGCGCGCGGCAGCTACCGCGACGCCCTCAACTTCTGCAATCAGCTCCATTGCTACAGATTTTGCTTCTCCCGTCAGGAAAAAAGTCGGCTGCTTCTGCTCAGCCGGTTTCATCGACCAGAACAGGCCCATCGGATCAACCTTGTGATAGCTCCCCGCTACCGGCTGCCGTGTCGCAAGGTCAATTTCGCCATGATCATCCGCCACAAACAATGCTGAAGAGGTCCACACATCCTCCTTCGCATCGCGCGTACGCAGCCATAACGTCGCCGTCTGCCCCGGCAACAAACCGGAAAGCCGGATCGCAACCTGCTCGTCAACCAAAGCTTCCAGGGGAGTAACATCAAGCTGGATACCTGTCTTGATAGGAATATTGTAGCTCATGATGTGTGCTCTTTCGTCATATCTGTCATGCCACGCTCGCCAATCTGCTGGCTACCTTCCAGGATCTCCCTGAGCGCTGCACTATGCTCTATAAAAGCCTGTCTACCTGCTTCTGTAGCTTCAATATATGTTTGTGGCTTATTATTAACAAATGTTTTGCTGATCTTGACATAACCGGATTCCTCTAGCTTATGCAAATGCGCCCCGAGATTGCCGTCGGTCAGGTCAAGCGTGTCCTTCAGGTAGCTAAATGTTACCTGTATATCCGGTACGAGCGCGGCCAGCACGGCCATGATGCGCAGGCGCACGGGCTGATGAATAACTTCATTGAGACCCGCCATCGCTATTTTTGCCTCAGAGAGTAGACGCTTACCCCTATAAGCGGCAATCCGGCAAAGACGGCAGCCCAGAGCCAGAAGTAGTGCGGCAGGAGGTAATAGCCCAGAACCGACATAATCGTCACCCCGGCACCAAGCCAGATGGACATGGGAGCTTGCAGCCAGATGCCTGCGATAATAGAGCTAAACATCGTCACTGTAATCCAGAGCATGCCAACTTGCATCGGCGTGAGCGGAAAAATGATTAGCCACAAAATGGCAAATACGTAGAGCACGCCGTTGAACATGCCAAAGCGCGAGCTGAGAAAGGCCGTCTGCGAGCCCGGAACTGGCCGCATCTGCCCTCCCTGCGTCATACCAAGCAAGGCTGAGCCGACCATGCCTGCAACGATCATGCTCCCCCATATCCAGTTGACCAGTTGAGGTTCAAGCTGAGTGGCGAGAAAGCCTATTGTCCAGACAATTCCCCAGAGTAACATGTAATACGCCCAGAAACTGTGAACCGTCCTGACCTTCGCAGCCAGGTTCCGAATATCGTCCAGCGATGCCTGCGCCTCTTCAGGGGTAATATCCATCTCGTTTGACTCCTTCTTTTTCTTCATGATAGAGTACTCTGTAGTATAGAGTACTCTATCATGAAAATATGCGTTTGTCAAGTGCCGGGTAGCTGGGTTTACGCGTATGGCATCAAAACGATCAGGAGAAGTGCTAACAAAATGCTTGCCATTGTCGCGTCTATACATGAGGGCCAATATATTCCAATACCCACCCGTTTGTTATCAAGCATCTCTAACGTACATGGCTATTCATAAACGCAACAAGAAGCAAAAGACAGAAAGGGGAACATATTGATGGCAAGCGTAAAAACTGGTCCTGAAGCTGCCGCCGACGCTCAAAAACAGTACTTCAGCATTACAGATCAGGTACCCCAGGAGACCTGGTACTGGGCGGCTGTGATTTCTATCGTCGTCTCTGCCATGCTGTTTCTGACCGGTAAGCGTGATTGGAGCCTCTTCGTTGGACAATGGCCTCCCACCTTTATGCTCTTTGGGATTTTCCATAAAGTGATTAACCCATCACGCACGTCCCGCATGCCTAACTATTAAGCACGATAAAGCAATGGCGTACCTCGTACAAGAGGTACGCCATTGCCATGATAAAAAGCTGCTTACTTGCCAAAACGCCTCAGCCGCAGCGAGTTGCTGACGACCGTGACCGAGGAGAGCGCCATTGCGGCTGCCGCGAAGATGGGTGCCTGCTCCCGCAGGAAGGGGATCAAGGGCGAGAGGACCGCCAGCGGGATCAGCACAATGTTATAGGCAAAGGCCCAGAACAGATTCTGTCTGATGGTACGCATGGTCGCGCGGGAAAGCGCCAAAGCGGTGGCTACACTGCGCAGATTGCCCTTAACCAGGGTGATATCCGCCGCCTCCATCGCTATATCTGTCCCGGTCCCCATCGCTATCCCGGCATCCGCCTGCACCAGCGCGGGCGCATCATTGATACCATCGCCCGCGAAGGCCACCAGCAAGCCACGCTCCTGAAGCCGCTTCACCTGGTCGGCTTTATCCTGCGGCAGCACTTCCGCCAATACATGCTCAGCAGGAATACCAACCTGCATGGCGATAGCATCTGCCGTTCGTCGATTATCGCCGGTAATCATCCACACATCCAGCCCCTGCTGATGGAGCTGCCTGACAGCATCCGCCGAACCGACCTTGATCGTGTCAGCAACTGCGACGATACCGGCAGCCTCGCCATCAATCGCGATCAGCATAACGGTTTTGCCCTGCTGCTCCAACGCCTCCAGTCGCTCGCTCAGCTCAGCGTACGCAATGGCCTTCTCATCGAACAGGCGACGCGTGCCGATCAGCAGCGTACGCCCCTCAACCGTTGCCTCTAAGCCCTGCCCGGCCAGCGCGGTGAAGCGCTCAGGCATTGCGGTCAACGGTATTTCACGTATTTGCGCACCCTCCACAATCGCGGCGGCTAACGGATGCTCGGAACCTTGTTCAGCTTCGCCCACCAGGCGCAGGACTTCATCAGTCTGCCAGCCGGAGACGGTGATGATATCCGTAAGTTCGGGCTTGCCCCTGGTAATCGTCCCGGTCTTATCAAGTAAGACGGCTCGTATGCTCTGGATGCGTTCCAGACTCTCGCCACCTTTGATCAATATGCCCTGTTCCGCTCCCTTGCCGGTGCCAACGATGATCGCGGTCGGCGTTGCCAGCCCCAGCGCGCAGGGACAGGCGACGACCAGCACCGAGATGGCGGCGACGATGGCGGTAATCCAGGGACTGGCTGCGCCCATATCTCCCACGCCGCTCCCCAACGCCATATTCCCGGCAAGCAGCCAGCCGATGAAAGTGAGCAGGGAGATCACCAGCACAACCGGTACGAAAATGCTCGATATGGTGTCGGCGAGGCGCTGAATCGGCGCTTTCGTGCCCTGCGCCTGCTCAACCAGCCGAATAATACTGGCAAGAACGGTATCCGCGCCCACTTTAGTAGCTTGCATACGCAGCAGGCCGCGCTGATTGATCGTTGCACCAATCAAGGGATCGTGCTCAACCTTCTCAACCGGTATGCTTTCGCCTGTGATCATCGATTCGTCAACTGCCGACGTTCCAGCGAGGACAATGCCATCCACCGCGATCTTTTCTCCCGGTCGCACCATCAGTTCATCGCCGACGCGCACCTGCTCAACGGGCAATTCGATCTCTTTGCCATTGCGTATAACGTGTGCTGTACGCGGCTGCAAGCCTGCTAGCTTTTTGATGGCCTCGTTGGTCTGACCTTTCGCGCGCGCCTCCAGGTACTTGCCCAGGAAAATCAAGGTGATGATTAGCGCGGCGGTGTCATAAAAGGTCATTGCACCAACAACACGCGGGAAGAAGGTGGCGACGACGCTCATCAAGTAGGCTGCCGTTGAGCCCAGCGAGACCAGCGTGTCCATATTGGCGCTGCCATGACGCAGCGACCTGAGCGCGCCTCGATGAAACTCCCAGCCCACCAGCGCCCACACCGGCGTCGTCAGGATGAGCAGGAGGTAGTTTTCGCCGGGAAAACGGTTCATAAACAACATATTAAGCATGGCAATGGGTATGGTGAGCGCGATGCCCAGGAGCAAGAGGTTGCGCTTATGGGCAATTTCTTCCCGCCTGCGCTTACTCTGCTGCTCCACCTGCGCCTGTGCAGTAGCGGCAATCGCAGCGCCGTCCGCATGCTCAATCTGCTCCTTCGGCTCATTTCGCGACTCAGGCATTGCCGGCGAGGCCACAGGCGAAGCTTTATAGCCGACCGCCTCCACTTTTTTCACCATCTGTTCCACATCGGTCTGCTGCGCATCATAGGTCACGGTTGCCCGTTCGGTGGCAAGATTGACGCTGGCATCCTTGACGCCCGGCACTTTCTTCAGACCGCGCTCAATCCGCATAGCGCACGACGCGCACGACATCCCTTCCAGATCGAGCAGCACGCAGTTCTCTGCCGCCTCTCCATACTGCTTCTCCATCGGTTCCGTTGCAGAACGGTCAATATGTATTGTCATAATGGCATCCAGTCTTTCAAATAACCCTACCCCCCTGGTATGGGTTTATAGAAAGTATAGATCATATTGCGAGCAATGTCAAATTCTGCAGATGCGCCATTTGAACAAGTAAAGCTACAGATGCAAAAGAGTGATCATCCTGTGAAGCCTTCTTCTCGCTTTGAGATAAAACAGAGAGAAAAAAGTTGTACTTCATGTAATGAAAGAGGAATATAGCGAACCAGGGAGCTAACGCCCAAACGAGGGTTCGCATCCCTCTTACGCCTCGTCGGTTTTCCGGCTCATTTATGCCGTAAACCATAAATACGCAGCCAGAACAAGGCCGATCAGGCTCGCTAAAACGGTCAGGACAACTGTGAAAGCCGTGGAAGGATGGAAGCTTTCGTTATCAATAGAGCGGCGAATATTGAAGAAACTGAACAGCGCGAAAATCATCATCATCACCCCCAGCACCGTCAGCGCAACGCCGATGAGCGCGGAATAGTGGAAAGCCCTGCCGGAAGAGGTCGCATTTTTGAGGGTGAGTTCGCGCAGCAATAGCCCGAAACGCGCTATGACAAAGCCGAAGGTGATGGTCGCCAGACCCGTGCGTATCCACGCCAGAAAAGTGCGCTCATTGGCTAAATGGTCGGTGACTTTTTTACTGATCAGGCCGCGTTTTTCATCAGCAGGCTCTTTTTCGGTACCGTCAGTATCCCCATCTTTTTGCATCGCTCTGCTTATCCTTCACTACCTTTTTTCTCTACCTGTATTATATTCTGCTGCTGGGCCGTCGGGAACGTCATTTGTTACAGAACGGGGACGGGATCAGGGCAGGGGCCAGCCCCCTCCTATCTAGCCCAGGGCAGGGGCCAGCCCTGCCCCTACAGGGTTCCTATCTAGCCATATTTTCTTTTTGCCTGTTCTCTGCCGTCTGCGCCGCTTCCCTTTTCAGGCCGGGCACGGGATAGGGCAGTTTGAAGACGGAGAACAGGTAATAGAGCGAGGGCAGCAGGATTACCAGACCACAGGCAATCGATATGATCAGCGCGAGAATGACGCCTGGCTCGTTAGCGGAGTTGGCGATGGTAAACTGCGGCGGGATGATATAGGGATACTGCGATAGTCCCCACGATCCCAGCAAAAACGCTGCTTCAGCGATGATCAGAACACGGGCGATGCGGTAACGCCGGTAGAACAGGGCGACAGCGGTCGCCAGGCCAATCAGCATCGTCGCCACCACTACCGGAACAGCCCGCGTCAGCATGCCCTGCCAGAGCAAAGGAGCTTCACTGATCGAAAGCCAGAGCGCCACCGCATTCAGTAAAGCTGTAACAGCACCGGTAATCAGCGCGCTCCAGCGGTACCACTCCGCCAGTTCATCATCCCCTTGCTCCTTCGCCTCGACCGTCAGATAAACAGCAGCCAGCGTGGCGCAGAGGGCAATCGCGATCAAACCGATGATAATGGCAAACGGGGTAAGCAACGCCCTTAACCTCCACGCCTGCGCGCTGCCATCGGGGGCAAGGAGCTGTCCACTGGCAACCGCCGCCGCCGAGACGCCCAGGAAGAAGGGCGTGAGCAGGCTGGTGACGCTGAAGATCCGCCCCCACCAGTTCGCGAACCTCCTCATCGACGCAGGAGCATAGTAGCGGAAAATGAAGGCCGCGCCCCGCAATACGATCCCGATCAGCGCCAGCGAAAATGGGAAGAATAACGCTACCACGAGCGCCGCAAAGGCCGGGGGGAAGACGTTAAACAGCCCGACGATCAAGAAGATCAGCCAGACGTGATTCGCTTCCCATACCGGACCCAACGCATGATTGATGAGGTTATGCTGGCGCTCGGCCCGCCGACCAACGGCGAACAGGTCCCAGATGCCCGCTCCAAAGTCGGCTCCGCCCAGCACGGCATAAGCAATCAAGCCCCACCACAGGATAATCAGGGCAATCAATGCAAGTTGATTCATCTTACGCGCCTACCTCTTCCGGCGCACGAGCCTGCTCCACCGTCTGCACGGCGGGTATGGGCGAACGGGCCACTCGTAACAGTAAAGCGATCAGCGCCCACGCCAGTAAAATGTAGACCAGCGTGAAGACCAGGAAACTGACGTTTAGCAGAGGCGCGGTGGTCACAGCGTCTTTGGTGCGCAAGTATCCATAAATGGTCCAGGGCTGGCGTCCGAGCTCGGTCACCATCCAGCCAAATTCAATGGCGAGGAAGGCCAGCGGCCCCGCCAGTAAGACGCCGGCAAGGATGGTCCGCCCCTCTGGAATGGTTCGCTTCTTGAGCCAGTAATACGCCCAGAATACGATGGCGACGAGCAGCGCGAAAAAGCCGCTGGCAACCATACCATCGAACGAGAAATGAACAAACTCAACGGCAGGCCAATCAGTACGCGGGAACTGATCCAGCCCCTTGACGGTTGCGTTGGGGTTGTCATAGGCCAGAAAGCTCAACCCTTTCGGAATCTCCAGAGCATAATAGACCTGACCGGTGTTGGGATCAGCCAGGCCGCCGATAGATATAGGAGCTCCCTGCTGCGTATGGAATACGCCTTCCATCGCGGCAAACTTGGCGGGCTGGTAATGAGCCAGGAAGCGCGCGTTAAAATCGCCACTGATGATCTGTAGTGGCGTGGCGACCAGAGCCATCGCCATTGCCAGTTGCAGCCCCTTACGACGATATTCGTCCCGTTTGCCGCGCAGCATCGACCAGGCATAGACGGCTGCGACCGCAAAGCCGGTGGCGACATAACAGGCGAGCATCATATGCACGGTCTCATACGGCGTGCTGGGGTTGAACATGGCCTGCCAGGGATTGATCCCGGTGATCTGTCCGTTTTTGATGACGAAGCCGGCGGGCGTGTTCATCCAGGAGTTGGCGCTGACGATAAACCAGGCCGAAGCCAGGCCGCTGATCCAGATGGGAAAGGAACAGAACCAGTGCGCCCTGGGCGAGAGCCGGTCCCACCCGTACAGGTACAGCCCCAGGAAAATCGCTTCGGTAAAGAAGGCAAAGCCCTCCAGCATAAAGGGCAAGCCGACGACGGCCCCGGCAAATTTCGTATACGTCGGCCAGAGCAGCCCTAGTTCAAACGAGAGGATCGTCCCCGATACCGCGCCAATGGCGAAGAGGATTGCCGCCGCTTTGGTCCAACGGCGCGTGAGCAGCATCCAGGTGGGATTCTTCGTCTTTAAGGCCAGTCCCTCCGCGATACAAAGCAATAACGGCAACCCGACCCCCAGGGCCGAGAAGATGATATGAAAAGCCAGCGATGTGCCCATTTGAGCACGGGCAGCAAGCAGATCTGTCATAGCAATTTCCTCGTTGACTATCTCACAGCCATACGACAACATTTGATGGTATGTTCAAGACGTTTATCCAGAGGATATTGTAGAATGCTTCCCCTCAAGTGGCAAACAGAGCTTTCTACAAAATTAACCATGAAACTGCTTGCTACTACGGAAATAACCCTAAGCGTATGCTGTAATATCCCTCCTCTCGGCTTCCTGTCTTACATCAACCCCTACGGAAGATCCCTCACGTACCTTATCATAACGTTACACATCACCCTATTCTCAACGGGCGCAGAAATCAGGTTGGAAACGCAATAAATCAGGGCCTTAGTGCATTTTCCCTTGATATTTTAAAATTTGACGTGTATACTCTTCAGGCAGGGACAGGGCAGAGCGAAGGCTATTCTCGACCCGATTGAGGGTACTGAAATTGCCATCCGTATGCCACTTCTTCCAGCGTCGCCCCACCGATCTCAATAGGCTTCGTTCTTAGCTCCTGCCCACCCAGCGCCTCATAAAAGCGGCGTGATGGGTTATCCGCCAGCACCCAGAGCAGCATAGAATGCATGCCATCGTGTAAGAGACTCTCGACTAGCGCCTGGAAGAGACGCCGCCCCAGCCCTCGCCCTTGAACCTCCTTGAACAAATAGATCGCATAGAGTTCTCCTTTATAGATGGGATCATTTTCGCGCTCAGGTCCGCCATTGACAAATCCAACAATGCGACCTGTGGCTTCTTGCGCTACATACGTTCTCTGCTCCGTCTCGCCAACTACCCTTGTCCATCCCCGCCCAAATCGCTCATACGATAGGTTCGCGAGGAAATCATCAGGGATAAGTCCTTTATACGTTGTTCGCCAACTATCGATATGCACGCGCGCGATTCCAGGCGCATCCTCCACACGCGCGGGCCTGATCATTTCCATAAGCTGTTTTCTCCTGATCATGGTGTGCTATAATTTTTTCATCTACGAAGAAAGAGCGTGATAAAAGATTGGCCGGGAATACTAAAACATCAGAAAAGATCATAGCGAACCTCAAGGGATTGCGCAACCACCTGCTGCCGGACGAGCTGCCGATTCTGACATTCCCCGGTATCTGGGATGGCGGACAGCAGCAGCATAGCACGCCCTGCGAGATCGTGCTCACTAACCAGCGGCTGCTTGGTTATTTCTTTGTAAGCTTTCCCCGCGAGCGCCTCTTCCTCGAATCGCTCACCCTATTACAGATCACCAACGTCTCACTGCGCCAGAAAGCGTTCGAGCCCCTCTTCCGCGAATTGATGATTAGCGAAGGCGAGCGCAAGGTCTACATTCGCGCTCCCCGCAAAAAAATCGAGCTGCTCTACTCAGAACTGCGCGAGGCCATTGACCTCTACATGCCACCGACACAGGCAACCTTTGAGACAGGTCCTGCCGACCAATCGTCTCAAACCGCTCCCGTCTATGGTCGCCAGGATATTCAGCGGCCCTTCGAGAGTTCCCCGCTGGCAATCCTACTCCTTTTCGTGGGCGGCCTCGTCCTGGAGACCGCGGGCGTATTGATCTGGATGGCTACCCGCAGCTCGCAAACGGGCCTGCCCTTATGCATTGCAGGCTTCCTCGCGGTCTTCACGGCGTTGATGGTGCGACGGCAGCAATTCAAACGGTAACTACAGCAAAGGCCACGGCGCAACCCCATCACGTACAGCTCGCTCAGCCAGCACGGTCGCCGCCGCGCTCCATGCCAGGTGATACGTCCCCATTGGCTGATGCGTCTGTCCATGATGATATTCGGCGAAATCCCACTCCCTGCCATCCTGACCCAGTGCGTTAGCCGCATTCAGCGCGTTCAACAACTGCTCCGCTCGCTCTTTGCGGCCCTGACGCACCAGTCCCACAGTATACAAGCCGGTCAGCACGGGCCAGAGGCCGCCATTGTGATACATATAGGGTTGATTTTTGAGCTTGCCATAGAGATGATTGGCCTCCAGTATGGCCCATTGAGGATCGCCAGGACCAATGACGGGCCAGAACGCAGGCAGGAGCGCGCTGCCAGTTTGTTGCGCCAGCACTTGAACATACGCGTCCGCTTGCAGGCGCTGCTCCTCGCTCCCCAGATCGGTCAACAGCATCAGGGCATGCGCCAGGCCATCAAAATAGCACGCATAGCCGCCGGGGGAGAACGCCGGAAGCCAGTACGATTGCTCTCCCTGCTCCGCCTGGTAACGATACGCTTGTGGATGATAGACGCGCGGATCATCACACAACGCCTGCTGAGGCCAGTAATTGACCGCGATCAGCTCTCGCAGCGCATCTGCCTTCTTTTGCCATTCCTTTTGCTTAAAAACAAGGCCTGCACACCCCAATGCAATGGCATAGAGCAACTGGTCCGCAAGCACATAGCCTTGCTGCACGTATTCATCCGCCCAGTTGCCGGAGAGGGGCGTATAGAGCAGGCCGCGATCATTGTATTCCCAGCATGCCGCGAGAAATAGCGCTCGCTCAACGCTCAACCAGTAGCGCACTTTGCGCGAGTTATGCCGCGTGTAGTCAAGATAGGCGCAGACACCGATCACATACCAGAGCAGGGCATCGACGCGCCCGGCCAGCGTGCCATAGCTTACTTGGCTGCCATCTAAAGAGACATTGCTGGGAATCTCACCGTGCGGCCCCTGGTATTTCGCTATCGTATCCAGCGTGCTTTCCATTCCCTTGATCAGTTCGTCATCTCCGCTCGCCAGTGCCGCCAGCCCGCTCATAACGCCGTCACGCGCCCACACCCGCGCATAATTATCCGCATCCACCGCCGACGCCACAAAGCCCGCCGGCGTAAGACAACGCCGCAACAATGCCAACGCCTGCTGGTATGCCTCTGTATTGCTCTGCTCCGCCTGACCCATCTACAGCACTCCTTTACTCTCGCTTCTCTTCCTGTTCCTGCACAGGTACTGCTGCCACCTCCTTTCCCTGCCTCCACATCTCCGGCACTTCCACTGGCGCTACTCCGGTCGATGGACGCGACTGGACCAACTGGCGCTTCCGCTGTCTCATCGTCACCAGTACCAACGCAATACCCGCTATTATCCCTACGATACAGACAACGCCTCCGATGACAAGCAGCGTTGAAATTGTCGATAGAGCTCCTGGAGACTGATGCGCGACCACCGGTGCAGATGGGCTGGCCGCGTCAGGCGTCGGCGGCTGATTTAAATGGATGCGCCACTGTCTCTCCAGATGCGCTACATCTACCCCCAATGCCTGTTTAGCGGCTCCATCGAAATCGATGAGCGGACTATTCAGCGTTTTAAGAAATGTCGCCATCTTCTCGGTTCCGTAGGTCTGGTACATATATTCAACCAGATTCCAGCTCTGAGCGTAGGCAAGATACGCTTTGTCGGCATCCACCGGAAAGCTACCGTTGATCTGATCGAGCGGTAAAAGGGTATGATCGGTCAATGCTTGCTGAAAAGCTGCGGCCATCGCAGGCTCATGATAGAGCTGATTATAGACTGCCAGCCCCTCATTAAACCACACAGGGATGAAAAGCGCCCGAGGCTCGATTTGCGCAAACACCAGATGCGTCATCTCATGCGGCATATCACGTATCAGGGCCGTAGCCTGGTCATCTGCGATCACAAAAAACGCCTGTCCCATCGCGGGATACGCTTCTCCCCCAACCCACTCAAAAGAGTACGGCCCGATGGCCCCGGCAAAATCGGTATGATCGGCATAAATCCAGAGTTTGAGGGGAGTCGTAGGAGCGCTCCCCAGCGTCTGGGTGATATGCGCCAGATTCGCGCTGGCCTGCTTGAGGACTGCCTGACCAAAGCTATCCGGCTGGTTATACCAGTTAACTTCGAGCATCCCTTGAGCAAGGTGGTGCCAGGAAAAACGGGTATCAACGGTGACAAATTGTTGAGATGCGTCGGTCAACGTATGCCCCGCCTGGTCCTGCAACTCCCAATGATACTGGATAGCTGTCCCGGGCGTCACAAAGCTATTGGAGGTTGTGTCTTCACGATCATGCAACACAACAACCTGACCAGCTCGATTAGTTGGCGTTAGCACGGAATGCGTCACCGTTTGCTCATCCCCGTAGCTTGCATTGATTACATATGAGACGACAATTGTTGCCTGCGTAATAGGACTCGCACTATCGCGTACCGTTAGATTAAGGTCGATATAGTCTGGAAAATGCACAGTTTGCGAACGAGCGGTCACGGTAAAAGGGTTACTTGCAGCGTAAGCGGATGCGGAAAACGCTCCAAATGCTGCGAATAATACGCTATAAAAGCATAGCAACAGCAGAGGAAAACGCGTCAAGCGGCTGAGCATCAACAAAACTCCTCTCAAGGGTGCGTCAGTACATAGATAAATAATATGAATATGCACACAATAATACAAACGAGAAGAGGATGCAATATAAAAAGGACCGGCTATGCTGGCTTTCGCGCTTCACTGCAACCCGAGTTGCGCATATAACGCCGCGCGGTCGATCTTTTGCTCCAGCGGTCCCACCTGCCGAATCTTGATCGCGGCCACGGCCAACCCCACGCGCATTGCGTCGTGCAGCGTGTACCCATCAACCACGGCTAGCAGCAGCCCGGCCCAGAAGGAGTCGCCGGCTCCTGTCACATCTACGACCTCAACCCGGCTGGCAGGTTGAAAAACTATCCCACTGGCATCAGCCAGCAGCGCGCCTTCGCTTCCCATTGTCAACACAACATGCTGCACTCCTAGCTCCAAAAACTTTTGGGCGTACGCTTCTGGCATCAGGCCGGGACCAAAGAGACGCTGGCAATCATCAAGTGATGGTTTGGTGAGCCAGACATAGGGACAGATTCTAGCGAATAGCGATAGAGGCTCTTCCGCCACATCCCACAACCGTTCGTGATAATTGGGGTCAAAGCTGACCAGAGTGCCACCGGCATGAGCCTGCTCGACAAATTTGAGGATGGTCGAGCACGAAGGTTCTCGCGAGAGTGCAAACGCGGAAGTATGGACAACAGCAGCCTGAGAGAGCAGGGATAGCGGCATATCATCTGGCTTCATCGTGGCGTCCGCGCCGCGATAGACGGTAAAGTCCGGGCTGGTGCGGCTGCGCGTCACCACGACCAGCGTTGTAGGTGTATGGGCAGAGGTATGCACATAGTCAGTTTGTACGCCCGCTACAACCAGATGGTGACGCAGAAAGGCGCCAAAGTTATCGTCACCCACGCGAGCAACCAGCGCGGCAGTTCCTCCCAGAGCTGCCACATTCTGCGCCACATTGGTCGCCTGTCCGCCCGCATACATACGGAACGAGCGCGCTTCCAGCAGTGACTCCTGCTCCATCTCCGAGATCAAATCGATCAAGGTCTCGCCAATCGCGAGCACATCTATGCGCAGCTTCATCACGTATTTTTTGTCTCCCCTGAAGAAACTCATAGTAGGGGCTGGGCAACCGTATAGGGCAAGAGGGTTCACCAGCGCGTTAGCTAGCAACGTTGACAGGCTCTTTTCACGGCAGGTACAATATTGCAGTACCCTCAATCGGATCAAGATAGCCACTGGCTCCCTTGAGGGGAAGTGTAGCATCACACCCGAAGATGTCAAGGGGAAATACGCTAAGGGAAACAGCTTGTTTCCCTTTTTCTCCTACGTCCTACATTTTTAAAGATGAGGCGCATGCTTTATGAAAATTTTTGTCTGTATAAAACAGGTACCTGATCCCAATACCACAGTCAGCAAGCTCGATCCCGCGACCAAACGCCTGGTACGCAGCGGCGTTTCGCTGATCCTTGACCCTGGCGACGAGTCCACTCTGTCAGCCGCGATCAAGCTGAGGGATACCGTTGGCAATAGCGAACTGGTCGCCGTGAGCATGGGGCCTGCGTCGGCTCAGGAAGGCATGCGTCGCGCCCTGGCGATGGGCGTTGATCGCGCCATTCTTGTCACCGATCCCGCCCTGGCCGGTTCCGACGCTATTGGCACGGCGCGCGTTCTGGCTGCTGTGCTGAAAAAGGAGCAGCCCGACCTGGTTTTCTGCTCCACCGAGAGCACCGATGGCTATACCGGCATGGTTCCCGGCGGAATCGCGGAATTTCTGGGCATCGCACAGTTGACCTTTGCCCGCGAAATCAAGGTCGAAGGCTCCAAAGCCGTGATTAAACGCGTTATCCCGACCGGCTACAAAACCGTTGAATGCCCTCTGCCCGCAGTGGTGACTATCGCCAGCGGCTCTTTCGAGGCTATTTATCCGACGATGAAAGGCATCATGGGGGCGAAGAAGAAACCCTTTGACCAGCTCACCCTGGCCGATCTCGGCATCGACGCTTCTCAAGTGGGAGAGGCGGGCGCTCGCGAGCAAGTCCTGGCTCTTGGCAAAGCGGAAGCGCGAGCAGCCGGACAGGTGATCAAAGACGATGGCAACGCGGCCCAACAGATTGCAGATTTTCTGCAACGGTACCAGTTGCTCTAGCGTTTCAAACCCCTGATCGGGTCGAGAATGGACAGTACCTTCCACCGCCTCCCCAGGCAGAGCAGTATAGCTGACAACATTTGGGAGGTCAAGTGGAAATGCACTAGGAGAAGCTTGAAATTCCGCGCTCCAACGCTCCCACGGTGAAGCGGGGAGCGTCAGGGCAACCGCAAGGGATTGCCCCTACAGAGCGCGGTTAGGAGGATTTTTGAAGTATGTCGAAAACTATTTGGGTGCTGGTCGAGCTGGAGGGCGGTCAACCCGTTCGCTCATCGCTAGAGGTGCTGGGCAAGGCCGCCAAACTGGGGCGCGCTGAAGCCGTTGTGCTTGGCGCAGCCGCAGCGGACGTTGCCCCGACGCTTGGCGAATATGGGGCGGAAAAAGTCTACGTCCACGCCGATGCCGCCTACGATAATTATCTCACCCTCCCCGCCGTCGAGACGCTGAGCGGCCTGGTGCAACAGCACCAGCCGGCCCTGCTGCTTCTAGCAACTACCTACGATCTGCGCGATATCGCGGCTCGTCTGAATGTGCGCAACAATATGGGCCTGATCACCGACGCCACCGACCTGGCTTTTGATGGCGATACGCTCAAAGTGACCGTTCCCTGGGGCGGCGAAAATGTGGTGACGGCCACCCATCCCCAGTCCGGCACCGGCATTGTGCTGGCACGCCCGAAGGCTTTTAGCGTCGAGAAATACGATGGGCGCACAGCGGAAGTCGAGACTTTGAACGTTGCCATCAGCGCCGAAGCGCAGACGATCAAAATCCTGGAAACGGTCGAAGTGAAGAGCGAAGGTCCGGCCCTGGAAGACGCCAGCGTGATCGTCAGCGGCGGACGCGGTCTGGGCAAAGCCGAGAACTATCGCCTGGTTGAGGCGCTTGCCAGCGCGCTTGGCGGCGCTCCCGGCGCCACTCGCGCTATCGTCGATGCTGGCTGGCTCCCCTATAGCTATCAGATCGGACAAACCGGCAAGACTGTCAAGCCAACTTTATATGTCGCGGTTGGCATCAGTGGCGCAATCCAGCACCTTGCGGGCATGAAAGGCTCTAAATATATCGTCGCCATCAACAAAGATGAGCACGCGCCCATCTTCTCGGTTGCCGACCTGGGCGTGGTTGGCGATGCCCTGACGATCTTGCCGCAGCTCACCGAAGAAGTGAAGCGACGCAAGGCATAAGCATATACACAACAGGCAGAGGCGCTATAAGATTGCAGGGTAGCTGGATAGCTACCCTCTAAACTTGAGGTTCAGCGCCGCCGGTACGCAGCTTCGCTGCTAATGCTCCGAAGCTGCGTACCGGCGGCCTGGACCGTCGCGATGGAGGTTTGACATGACTCCCCCTGTAATATCACCAACCGGGGGATGGATCGGCACCGTTATTTTCGTGCTGCTTTTCCTGGCAGCGCTGGTTCTTTTTGGCATTCGCGTAGGCAAGTTGATTGCGCTCCTTGCTAAGGCGCGGCCAGAAGACCGCACCGATCATATCGACGACCGCATTGGAGAGTTTTTCCTGGTGGTTCTCGGTCAGAGCGGGGTGCTACGTGATCCTATCCCCGGTATCGCCCATTTCTTCACCTTCTGGGGCTTTATTGTGATCCAGTTCGGGCTGCTCAATTTGCTGCTCGGCGCCTTTAACGGCTCACTGCCCCTGCTCGGCGATAATCGCATCTTCGCCATCGTACTGGACGCCTTTGTGATCCTGGTGGCGATAGCCCTTGTCCTCTTTGCCATTCGCCGCGGCATTGTGCGCCCCCGCCAACTCTCTAGCTTCCTGCATGGTCCCTGGGACGGCTTTATCATTCTGGGATTGATTCTACTTGTCATCGTTACCCTGGCGCTGGTCGAGGGCTTTGAATATGCAGCAAGCAATGGGGTGGCCTGGACGCCAATCGGCACTGTTCTTGGTCCCGTATTTAGCGGAGCTGGCACGCAGACCGACATTACGGCATACCGCTTCTTCTGGTGGCTGCATATCAGCGTGGTGCTGGGCTTCCTGATCTACCTGCCGCGCTCTAAACACCTGCACCTGATGGCGACGCCCTTCAATGTATTCTTCCGCAACTACAAGCCTAGAGGCGCACTACCGCTGCTGGAGAATATCGAGGATCGCGAAGATTACGGCGTCTCTAAGGCTGAGCAGTTCACCTGGAAGCAGTTGCTCGATGGCTACGCCTGTACCGAGTGCGGGCGCTGCAACACGGTCTGTCCCGCGACCAATACAGGCAAGCCGCTCTTCCCCAAAGAGATTATCCTGGGCGTCAAAGAAGCCCTCTTCGTCCATAGTGATGAGATCCTGGGCGAGAAATCGCTCTATAGCAAGCTGGGGATAGCGGGCGTCAAAGCCGATGAGAATGCGCGCGAGCGAGAGGCGCACCATCAACCGATGGTCGGCGGCATTATCTCCAACGACGCCCTCTGGGCCTGCACTACCTGCATGGCCTGCATGGAGATCTGCCCCGTCTCTATTGAGCATGTGCCTAAGATCGTTGATATGCGCCGCCATCTGGTGATGGAGGAGAGCGAATTCCCACAAGAGGTTACTTCGCTCTTTAATAATATCGAGCGCAACGGCAACCCGTGGGAGATCAGCAATGACAAGCGGGCCGAATGGGCCGCTAACCTGGGCGTTCCCTTGATGGCGGAGAATCCCGATGCCGACGTGCTCTACTGGGTCGGCTGCATGGGCTCGTTCGACCGTCGCAACCAGCAGGTCGCAACCTCGGTGGCGAAGATTCTGCAAGCGGCCAATGTCAACTTTGCCATCCTCGGTCCCGAGGAGACCTGTACGGGCGATCCAGCTCGTCGCATCGGCAACGAGTACCTGTGGCAGATGCAGGCGCAGCAGAACGTGGAGACGCTGAACAACTACGGCTTTAATCTCTCGGCAGCGAGCAACGGTCACAATGGGCACGCTTCCAGCAATGGCAGCGCCGCCGTCGCGACAAAGCATCGCACCATCATCACGGCCTGCCCGCACTGCTTCAACACCATCAAGAACGAGTATCCGCAGGTAGGCGGCGATTACGACGTTGTCCACCATAGCGTCTTCATCGAAAAACTTCTGTCCGACGAGAAAATTACCCTGCCCGAAGGCTTTGATCGGCGCAAGCTGACCTACCACGATCCTTGCTACGTCGGTCGCTACAATGATGTGTACGATGAGCCACGCCGCGTCCTGACTGTGCTCAATAGCAATGGCGTCACGGAGATGCAGCGCAACCGCAACAAGAGCTTCTGCTGCGGCGGTGGCGGCGGGCGCGTCTGGATGGAGGAGAAGATCGGTCAGCGCATCAACCAGACCCGCGTCAACGAGGCGCTGGAGACGAAGGCGGACGTTCTCGCTGCCGGTTGCCCCTTCTGCATCACGATGTTCGAGGACGGCATCAAAGGCGTTGACGCCGAAGATAAGATGAAGGTCGAGGATATCTCCGAGATCCTCGCCCGCGCCATCGATTCATCCCGGTAACGCTTCAGCACCTTCGGCGCTGAAAACATAATGTAGTGTATTGATGAGGACAGGCCCATTTTGCGGAGCAAAATGGGCCTGTCCTCATCAATACACTACATTATAGTGAGCCGCTTGCGGCGAGCAGTCAAGCGAAGGGTTACCGGGATGACTGATGTAGCGGCTAATGATTTTCTATGACATCATATAGCAGGGATGAAACGTGTATGTTAAAAGGACCTTTCTTGTCATATTTCAACCCAGAACAAAGGTGTACATATCATGACCGGTTTTATTGGCACTGAAGCAATCATTATCTTCATCCTGATCCTGGCAAACGGCTTTTTTGCCGCCTCAGAGATCGCGATTGTCTCAGCCCGGCGCAGTCGCTTGCAACAGCAAGTCGATGCAGGTCATAAGCGCGCCAAACAGGCCCTTGACCTGGCGGCTGACCCTGATCGCTTTCTGGCAACCGTCCAGGTCGGGATCACCCTGATCAGCACGCTGGCAGCCGCGTTCGGCGGCGCCAGTATCAGCGCCCCGCTGGCGAACTGGTTCCGAACGTTTCCCGCGATCAGATCCTATGCTGACACGCTGGCTCTGGCAACGGTGGTCATCCTGATCACTTACTTCTCTCTGATCCTGGGCGAGCTCGTTCCCAAACGCCTGGCCCTCCAGTCAGCCGAGCGCATTGCGACCTTCGCGGCCCCGTTGATGCTCAGGTTATCGCAGATCCTCAGGCCGGTAGTCGTTGTGCTGAGCGGATCAGCGAATCTCGTGCTGCGCCTCCTGGGTCAGGGCCGCGCCGTCACCCATACCGTCACTGAAGAGGATATCGTCTATCTTGCTCGAGAAGGAGAGGTCAGCGGGACGGTTGAAACCGGAGAGCAGGAATTTATCAGCCGTGTCTTCCGCTTCACCGACCGGCCCGTTAGCTCGATCATGACGCCGCGCACGGAAATCGTCGCGGTCGAGGTCGATACACCGCTGGAAGAGGCCATCGAGCTGTTCCTGAGTTCCGGCAATTCGCGCCTGCCGCTCTATGAGGACTCGCTCGACAACATCATCGGCGTCCTTTACGCCAAAGACCTGCTGCGCGTGCGCAGCGCCAACAGACCAGCCTCACTCAAGGAACTGGCGCGCCCGGCCTTCTTCATCTCAGAGTTCCAGCACGTTGACGACCTGCTCACCACCTTCCGGCGCAAAGGCGTCCACATGGCGATTGTGATCGACGAGTACAGCCAGGTCACGGGCCTGGTCACGCTGGAAGACGTGCTGGAGGAGTTGGTCGGCGAGATCCAGGATGAATACGACCTGCCCGAAACGAGCCACGAGATCGTCCAGCGCGAAGATGGGAGCTGGCTGGTTGACGGCTTGGTCGATCATGAGCTGGTGCGCGAGAAAATTGGCATGAAGCCTGTTCCTGAGAAAGAGCGTGGCGATTATCACACCCTGGCCGGCATGCTCCTGGCGCATATGGGCCGCATCCCAAAGGCGGGGGATCTCATCACTATCGGAGATTTCGTCTTCGAGGTTGTCGATATGGACGGTAAGCGCATCGACAAAGTGCTGATCCGGCGCAAATAAAGCAGGAGGGGCAAGTGCGAAGCCCCGTATCCCCTCCTGCCTCAAATGTCACGAATACCGCCAATGTCGTAGGGACCTGATTTATCGCATCCAATTGATTGCCTGTCCTCCTCACTATCCCACATATTTCATTCTATATCATATCATCATTTTTCGTATTCTCATACAGCATATTTCTCCTCAGCATCATTTTTCTATGAAAA